>Ga0172379_10010751_pt1 | contig 11022 bp, 4 predicted proteins | sample GrowelOW334metaG_FD_119756 | JGI IMG/M metagenome (GOLD analysis project Ga0172379, IMG submission 119756) | Groundwater microbial communities from an aquifer near a municipal landfill in Southern Ontario, Canada - Groundwater well OW334 metaG | ecosystem: Environmental > Aquatic > Deep... | reverse complement strand
CTTGAGATAAACCAAGCGTACCTCTGCTGTAAAGTAAAAAAAGCAGGCAGGAAGAATTAATCTCAGATATGAGACTAAGTATCAATAACGAGAATTGCGCTATTTCTTTATAAAATATGATATTATTGCCTATAACCATTTTGCTGCCGTCTCATATTCTCAATAAAAAGAAGGATATAAGAAGAGTAGGATTATTAATAATTTGTCTGTAAATTTAAAAAATAAGAACGTATTATACGCTAACTATTTGATAAATAATGTGATATATCGTTGATAGACTGATATGATCTGGTATAATAATAAAGTGCATCTTGTTATGGCACAATATTAGCAATAATTAATCTACATGGTTATAGCCAAGGTGTTATCAAGTTGTTTAAATTGTTTGAAAACAAAAATAATATTGAATAAATGTAACCAATATCACAAATAATGATTCTTTTTAATGATATTTTAATCACAATTGAATGTAATAGGCTCCGAAAGTAAGTGAGTATCGAGATGAAAAAGTGCAAATACTATCCAAAAGTAACTTCATAATAAGCGCAAAAAAAAATGAAAATAAAAACGAATTAAAAAATGGTTGCTAAAATAAAAAATCATCACTATCTTGCTCAGTTGTTTGGGAATTTAATTTATTAAAAATATTTATACCTATAAAATTTATTTAATGCCGCATTTCATTAACATAAATAAACATATTTTAAAAGGCATGTTCGGCTCGTGATTTCAAGGTTGATAAATTAACATTATGCTATGGGAAACAAGGCATTAAGGGGATATGTTATGAAAAAGTTCTTGGGAATTATTTTTGAAGCGCTTATCGCTTTTGCGCTCATAATTCCTGTGAATTCGGCTTTTGCTATTGGAACTGCTGCGGGGACAAATATCAGCAGCAAAGCCACTGCTTCATATACATTGGGAACTAATACAATAACCAAAGACAGTAATATTTCGACTGTCAAGGTGGCGGAAATTCTGAATGTCACCGTTACCTGGCAGGATGCAGGTAATGTTTCAGCAGAAGCAGGCGATACAAATAAAAAACTCCTCTTCAAAGTTACCAATACAGGCAACGGCCCTGAATTGTTCACACTAACCGGTTTGAGCACGCTTGTCGGCGACCAGTTCGATCCCACTTTGAACCTTATCTATATTGACAACGGCGATGGATTATGGAATGCTGCTCAGGATCTTCAATATGATTCGTCAAACAAACCAAACATCAATCCTGATGCAAATATTTTAGTCTGGGTTGACAACACTATCCCGAACACGCGCAGTGATAGTTCTGCTTTACAGGACGGGGATGTTGGAAAAAGTCAGCTTACTGCAACCTGTGTTACCGGTTCGGGAACTGCGGGTACCATTTTCGCCGGGCAGGGTCAGGGGGGTACAGATGCAGTTGTCGGGACAACAACAGGTACTGCCAATACACCGGGTAATTATATTATAACCAGTGTTGTAGTGGAGATACTTAAAAATCAGACAGTGATAAGCAGTCCAACTTTCGGTAGTCAGCCGATTCCCGGATCTGAGATTGAATATACGATTACCGTTCATGTAACATCAGGAAATGGTACTGCAAAGAATATGACCATCAAAGATCCGATTCCGGATGGAACTACATATAAACCGGGAAGTATAATTCTCAACACCGTTAGCAAGGGCGACAGCTCCGGTGACAGCGATGGATGCGATTTCAATATTACCAACACAAACGCAATTACTGTCCAGCTTGGCAATATGACTACTGCGACACCCTTGCAGACAATAAAGTTCAATGTGATTGTCAACTAATGTCTTTATATTTTATCGGGAGGTACAGCATGGGATATTTGTTAAAAGGATTTTTGACGCTTCTTCCCATCTGCTTTCTATCAAGTGTCCTATCAGCGCAGACCCAGGGGAACCTTGAACTTAAAATAGTTGCCCAAAAAGAGGTTGTTGTAACCGACTCCCAGGGCAAAAAGCAGATAAAACGAGTAGAACCTGCAAAAGTTGTTCCTGGCGACGAGATCATATATACGATCTCTTACACCAACATAGGGTCCGAAGATGCTGAAAATGTAAATATAACGAATCCTGTTCCCGAGCACATGGCCTATAAAGAGGGCAGCGCTGCAGGGATTGGAACGGCTATTACATTTTCTGTTGACAAAGGTATAACGTATGACGTTCCTGTTAATCTCAAAATAAAGAATTCCGATGGAACTGTGCGTCCTGTGGTGGCTGAAGATTTTACCAACATCCGCTGGACATTGTCAAAACCACTCCAACCGAAAGGGACAGGATATGTAGAATACCGTGCAATTCTAAAATGAACAATAGAACTTGCACAAATTATTCACCCTTTTTTCCAATTTGATGAGTTTTAATATCAATTGGAATGGTACATTAGTAAAGAAGTGAAGATTCATTCAAGTGCTTGATAAAGGTAAACCACCCGAAAGGGTGGGGCGCAAAACCGCTGATCTAAGTTCCCTACGGTATAATGCGGGGATATGAAAGCAGGGTTGCCGGGCACAACAGTTCTTCCTCTGGATGGCTGTTGCTGCCGATTCAGAGGAATATCAAAAAGTTAAACGCCTTTATTCCTTTGGAGGTTATTGGAATGGCAACTCGAAATGCGATTTTTAGGAATTGTTTTGTTTTTGGTGTCCTGCTTTTTTGCACTACCGCTGATGTGTTTGCTCTTACCGCCTCAGGTACATCTATTACTAACTCGGCGACTGTTAACTACGACGTCAATTCAATTCCCCAGACTGCGAAAGAAAGTAACACTGCAGCATTCGTAGTTGACAATAAAGTTGACCTGACAGTAACAACCAATGATGGAGCAATAGTTCAAGTAACTCCGGGTGCGACTGCGCAGGTTTTAACATACGTTGTAAAGAACACGGGAAACACAATTCAGGACTTCAGTCTCACCGCTCCTGATGCAGCAGCAGGTGCTTTTGCAGAAACCGAAACATTTAACGCTACCAATGTTCATATTTTCGTCGAATCGGGAGCACATGTCGGGTATCTGGACACTGAAGACACTGCGACATATATAGACCAACTCGCCGCTGGTGCAGAAATAAAAGTGTATGTAGTTGCAAATATCCCCCTTGCCCAAATCGATGCCGATGTATCCTCTTTTGATCTTGTCGCCCAGGTTGCAGCAGGTACTACGACAGGTAGCAAAGGTGCTGATATAACTTCCGACGACGTTGGAACCGCTGATAATTCCACTACCATTCAGATTGTTTTTGCTGATGGCGCTGGATCAGCCGATGCTGCGAAAGACGGCAAGCATTCCAGCAGAGACGGCTACAAATGCGTGAGTTCAAAGCTGACAATTGCCAAAACAACTACCGTAATTAGCGATCCATTTAGTTCCAGTAACCCGAAAGCTATTCCCGGAGCGGTTGTTGAGCATGTTATAACTGTATCTAATGGTGCGGGCGGCGCTGATGCGACAAACATAACTATTACAGATGATTTAACTGCTCAAGATGCAAACATCGCGTTTTTAGCGACTGGCTATGCAGCCGACAGCGGAATCAATGTAACCGCGCCCATTATTGGAAACAATATTAATTTGACAAATGCTTCAGACTCTGATGAAGGTTCATTTGGGTCGAACACGGTAACGGTTACCGGTATTACCCTGACAGCCGGTCAATCCGCGATAGTTAAGTTCAAAGTAACAATCAAATAGCGGCATCTCATACATTGAGTTTTAGTGTGCAATTGGTTAAATGTGCACATGAAAGCTCAATGAGTGTAGACATGTATATTATTAGGTTATACTAACACTATTATGAGAGTCGCTGTTGATGAAATATTGCACATCACATACCGCTGAATTTCAGCAGGAAAAGATAACTGTATACCCAGAGAGAACCGTGGAATCGGTCTCCAATGGGCGCTGTAGGTGTACATCCATGTATGCCTGTATTCAGTTTATCTTTTTACTTCTTGCCATGCTTTCTTATACGCGCGCGTGGGCGATCCCTTATGGGGACGTTGTCAATACCGCCTACGCCGCGTATGAGACAGCAGGAGGTTATGCGTTTGTGCAAAATTCAAATTCAGTTACTACTCACATCGAAATGCCGCCCAAGCCCGTTTTGGAATTCCTCTACTACTCGCCGAATAATGTAAATGCTCAAATAGTGCCTGTTGGCGCTACAGAATACAGTCCCAGCGGAAATATCAACGGGCCGTTTGTACCCATTCCAACGCTGAAGCCTGTTGGCAAAATTACCTCCGATTCCGTCGATGGGGTGCCTCTGACTAAATCCAACTGTTACCGTGCAGGAGACCTGATATTCCTTCGGCTCATTGACAGTAACCAGAACACCGACTCGACCATGGTTGATAAAGCTGTTGTCACCATGAGTGAAGGCGACATAGGGGAGAAAGAAGTACTCCGCATAAGTGAAACCGGCGTTAACACGGGATTATTTGTCGGTTTCATTCAGACACAGCAAGAGGTTTCAGTAACGCCTGGAGACGGCATTCTGAGTGTTGTCAGCGAATCAAAAATTGATGTGGGTTCCACCGATATGACGGGCGAGCAAACAGTCACTTCGGAAGTGAGGATAACTCCTTTATCAACGGTGTTTGATACCAAAACAGGGCAACCGGTCAACGATGTTGTGATAACACTCATCAATGCAGAAACCGGACAGCCGGCGGAAGTTTTCGGAGATGACGGTACGAGTTCCTTCCCATCGAGACTGGTAACTGGCAGTTCGGTTACAGACGGCAGCGGAGTGAACTATAATTTCACGACAGGCAGTTTCCGTTTCCCGTACATCAAACCCGGTAATTACCAATTGAAAGTTGAAACGTCGGCGCTTTATACCTTTCCCTCAAAAGTATCTGAAGCGGAACTCAAACTTCTTGGGACCGGTTCGTTTACCATTGTTACGGGCTCTCTGGGAAAAGTTTTTGAAGTGGTTGACGGTCCTCCGTTTCTGGTTGACGTTCCGATTGATCCTGTGGTCAAGGAAGAACCGGTAATAAAGGCTTCGATCTGGGTGATGAAATCAGCGGGCAAACTCAATGTTTCCCCGGGTGAATTCCTCGCGTATACGATTTCTGTTACAAATAACGCCGCCGTAAGTGCGGACAGCGTCATGGTAACAGATAATCTGCCCAATATATTCCGGTATCAAAAAGGTTCTGCAAAAACAGAGGATGGAAAGCAGATTGAAACGACAGTAGGTCCGGAAGGTGATATCCTTACATTCTCCCTTGGCAATATACCTTCAAATAAGACTATTAAATTTACCTATGTGGTCAAAGCTCCTTCGAACGCTAAACCCGGAAGAGCGATAAACACAGCTTTGGCTGTTGTAGCAGGTGGTTATAAATCAAATATCGCAAAAGCGGAAGTTCGGATTGTTGATGATCTCTTCCGCTCAACGAGCATACTCATGGGAAGGGTCATTGCCGACAGTTCCTCGTTCGCTCCTTCTGATTCGGTGACAAGTGGAATAAAGGGCGTGCGCATTTATCTGGAAGACGGGACATATACTGTCAGTGATGAAAAGGGAATGTTCCACTTCGAGGGCGTTCGTCCGGGTGTCCATACGCTTCAGATCGATACGGATTCGCTGCCCGAAGAGTATGAATTGGTTCCCAGTGATCCTTCTAAACGGAAAAACGGCAGTGTCAATTCCCAGTTTGTCGATATCCAGGGCGGTACCCTTTGGCAGTGTGATTTCCATGCCGTGCTGAAACCCCGCATGAAAAGTGCGGTACATCTTTCCATCAAGAGCGCGCTTTCGGACAGCACGGCTGATTACACGGTTCGTATGAAAGGCGGCGCCGTTCCGTTGTCCAGGATGTCACTGTCTGTGGCGCTTCCGGACAGTTTGAGTTATATTCATAAATCAAGCATACTGAATGGGGAAATGGTAAATGATCCCGAAATAATGGGTGGTGTCCTCATATACAGACTTGGCGATACGAACGGCGACTGGACAAAAGAAATAAAGTTCAGAGTTTCTGTTCCAAAAACTGGCGCAGCAGGTGATCTGGTAACAAAAGGACTTCTTACTTTTAATACACCGCTCGAAAAGAATAAAAGAACCCCGGTAGTAGAAAATGTTCTCCAAGAGGGGGCCATTCAGACAAAAGAAGGCGCCGATTCAACATTGGTCGAAATCACAGGGCTGAGACCCGGGGAAAAGAAGAAAACTGTTCCTGTTGAGGAAGAGAAGGATGCAGCTGCAGAATTTGACAGTTCCTGGCTTGCATCTGCGACTCCCGGGTTCGAAATTCTCTATCCATCGCAGGATTACTTGCCGCCAATTGGAAGCTTGAAATTTGCTGTCAAGCATGATCCTAAGATGATAATCTTCCTTTTCCTTGACGGGAAACTGGTTGAACCGCTCAATTTTGAAAAAACAGACAAAAACGAATCAGGAACTGTCGCAGTGAGACGCTGGATTGGAGTGGATATACAGGAAGGCGATAACGAGTTCGATGTTGTCGCCGCAGATTCAACCGGAAAAGAGATAAGCCGCCTCGAAAGGAAAATTCACTATTCAGGGCCTCCGGTACATATTGAGCTCATCAAGGACAAATCGATTCTTGTCGCTGATGGCAAAACAATTCCGGTAATTGCGCTTAAGATGACCGATAAAGACGGTTATCCCTGCAGATCGGGTGTTACCGGTTCATTCACATTGGAAAAACCGTACACTACCCGTCAGGAAGTTGATAAACTCAGAAGCAGCGCAATCAACGGCTCTGAAACCGGTAATCACTATATTATTGGGAAAAACGGAATAGCTCTCATCGAACTTCAGACGACAACCAGATCGGGCGAAGCGGTGCTCAAATTCCAGTTCACAGGAAATAAGGACGAAGTCCGCGCATGGCTCAAACCGGAAGCCCGTGACTGGGTGCTCGTTGGTTTGGCTGAAAGCACTTTTGGCTACAATACGATAAAAGGAAACATGGAAAATCTGAATGATTCGGATATCCATGATAACTACTATGACGAAGGGCGCGTCGCTTTCTTTGCGAAAGGAAAGGTAAAAGGCTCATGGCTCATGACACTTTCATACGATACATCGAAAGATGTCGCGAGCAAAAGCGACAACCTGTTCGGTACAATCGATCCCGATAAATATTATACGCTTTATGGAGACGCGACCGACCAACAGTATGATTCCGCCAGCACCGAAAAACTGTATCTCAAGATCGAGCGCTCCCAATTCTATGCACTCTTTGGCGCATATCAAACCGGGCTTGACTTTACGGTGCTTTCAAAGTATAGCCGCTCATTCAACGGCCTGAAATCGGAAGTAAACACCGACCATGTCAGCCTGAATGTATTCGCCAATGAAACCGGACAGTCCTTTGTCAAGGACGAAATCCGCGGAGACGGCACTTCGGGGCTTTACCGGCTTTCACGGAATTCCATTCTGGTGAATTCGGAAAAAATAGTCATCGAGACCAGAGACCGGTTCAAGAGCGAGGTAATCCTTTCCAGCAAGAGTATGAACCGTCACCTTGATTACAATATCGACTACGACGCATGTACTGTTTTCTTCAAAGAGCCGGTGATGAGCAAGGATGAAAATCTGAATCCCATCTATATAGTGGTTGATTACGAAACCGGGAAGACAACAGGCGATTCCTATAATTACGGCGGCCGTGGCGCTCTGAAGTTCATGGATCGAAAAGTGGAGGTCGGATCAACCTATATACATGAAAATGATAATGGCGATACGGGGGATCTTATTGGTACAGACGCGACTCTTAAGATCGGCCTTGATTGGGAATTCAAAGGGGAATTTGCGCGTACCAGTACTGATGTAAGCGGCGCTGAGAAAAATGGAGAAGCTTATATCGCGGAGCTGACCAGGCGTTCGGGTAAGCTCGATGGCAAAATGTATTTCCGTGAGATCGATACAAATTTCGGTCTCGGCCAGCAGAGCACAGGTGAAATCGGCACCCGTAAAGTGGGTTTGGACACCTCATACCGTTTCAGCCAGATGTTTGTGGTGAACGAACAAATGTACCGTCAATATAACCTTGATAATGACGGTGTCCGGGATATGGCGGAAGCCAGGCTCAACTATTCGGGCGAACGGTATTCGACAAGTCTCGGATTCAGACATGCCGAAGACAGACTATCCAACACAACTGCCAATCGTTCGGAGCAGATCACTCTCGGCGGCGGAATCCGGATGTTGAACAAGAAGCTTCAGATCAGGCTGACACATGACCAGACGGTTGGGGGGAATAATGCCAGTGTGGACTTCCCGACACGGACAACAGCGGGTCTGGATTATGACATACTGAAAAGCGCTACTCTTTTTGCAGAACAGGAATTCACCTCCGGCAAGAATGAGGATTCCCGTGAAACACGGGCCGGTGTAAAAACTCGTCCCTGGGGCGGAGCGCAATTCGATACATCTATAGAGAGAGACTACTCGGAAAACAAAGATCGGCTCTTTGCCAATATTGGCCTTCGCCAGTCTCTCTATCTGAGCAAAAAACTTTCAGCCGATATCGGCCTCGACAGGAGCCAGAGTCTCAAACATTCCGGCAACACGTCTTTTGATTCCGATGTTTCTTCGGCCTCAGGCACGAAAAACAATTTCACCGCTGTCTCCCTCGGGACAAATTACCATGAGAAAACATGGTCCTGGACTAACCGTATTGAAACGCGGTATTCTCAGACCGATGATAAATGGGGAGTTATCAGCGGGATCTATGGCGAGCCGAAAGAAGGACTCGGGTTGTCCGGTTCGGCGCAGATATTCAGAACTGATTATAAAGTGGGGAACAAAACGAATTCCGGCAATATCCGTATTGGCCTGGCGCACCGTCCAAAGAACTCGCAGTGGATAGTTCTGAACCGTCTCGATCTCATTCAGGAAAGCAGCTTGATCAATAAGACCGATCTTTTGAACCGTCGCATTGTCAACAACCTGAATACCAACTATGAATTTAATACGAAAACGCAGCTCTCATTCCAGTATGTATCCAAATATGTGCTCGATACGGTCAACAGCGAACAGTATAAAGGGTATATGGATATATTCGGAGTTGAAATGCGGAATTGCCTGACAAAGCGTTTTGATTTCGGCATCCGGAGCAGTATTCTTCATTCATGGGATAGTTCGCAGATCGATTACAGCGCAGGATTCTCGTTTGGGGTAAATATCCTCGATAATATCTGGCTGAGTGCGGGGTATAATTTCTGCGGATTCCAGGACAGCGATTATTCCAGGGAAAATTTTTCCGCTCAGGGACCATATCTGCAGTTTAGAACCAAATTTGATCAGAATACGATAAAAGGCGCGCTCAATTATTTTGGGAAACCGCGGGAACTTTCAAAGTAGCTTGATGTTAAGCAGTTATTTTGAGGACTTTTTAAAAATGCATATTCATAATGGAAAAATCCCTTTTTTAATAGCAATACTGTTGGCGATGCTTTTGATGCTGCTCATGACGACAGAGTCAATGGCAGCGACAAGGATCAGCGCCGGTAATGGTAATTGGAATTCTACTACTGCCAACGCACCTTGGCCTGGCGGTACTGTTCCTGCCATTACCGATTCAGTGGTTATTAATACAGGCAATACAGTGACAATAAGCGCAAATGCAACCTGCGGTGCTATCAATATTCTTGGTACTCTTAATAACAATAAAGGTAAGGCCTTGACTGTTTCTGGTGGTGGAACATCCCCTGTTACCAATGGTACTGTTGGTGGAAGCGGAAATATTACTACAGGAACCGGTACTACCACTACCGGAACGATAACTCTTTCATATGGCAGCTGGTTATTTGCCGGAACATTTACAGGAACTCGTCTCACTGTGAATATGACAAGCACAGCAAATGATCAAACGGTTTCGGGTGCACTTTCCTGCCGCGTTTTTTCAGTGGTAAAAAGCTCTACCATATTGCATTGTACTATAACACCGACTATCTCAACTACAACGACTCTGACATCCGGTGCTATTGACTATAATGGCGGCGCACAGAACACAATGGCTAAAAACCACCCGGGCAATGTAACTCTTTCAGGTTCCGGGACAAAAACTTTGTCGGCTTCCATGACAACCATTACCGGCGGTTTGACATTAAGCGGCTCTGCAACGGCGACCACCGTAGCAAATTTAGCTATAAGTGGCAACCTTGATGTGGGTTCCGGAACTACTTTTGCTACCGGCACAAACTTTACATTGAGTGTATCAGGAACGTCGTCAATTTCAGGAACATTGACGCTTGCGGGTACAGGAGCAAAAACCTTTACCGGCAATGTTACCGTTAATTCTGGAGGTGAATGGAATGAAACTGCCATTGCTGCTATCAATTATTCAGGAAACTTGCAAAACGATGGCGCATATACCGCGAGCAGCACAGGTGTGCATACTTTTAGTGGAACATCAAAGACTATCAGCGGAGCAAATGAGGTTGCAATCCCGAGCCTGAGAATCAACGGAACAACGACGAATAACGGCACGCTTACAGTATCTACAACGCTGGCAGGAACAAGCACATTGACCAATGGAGCTGCCGGCACCTTGAATTTTGGTGGTACACCTATTTCACCAACCCTAAATGCAACCGCCAGCGGCAATACCGTAAATTACACCGGCACCGGCCAGACGCTGAAAGTGACAGCTTATCATCACCTCACTTTAAGCGGCTGCGCCGAGACCTTTGGCGCAATCACAACGATTGCCGGAAATCTGACATTAAGCGGCTCTGCTACGGCGACCATCGGATCAAATTTAGCGATAAGTGGCAACCTTGATGTGGGTTCCGGAACTACTTTTGCTACCGGCACAAACTATACATTGAGTGTATCAGGAACGTCGTCAATTTCAGGAACGCTGACACTTGCGGGTACAGGAGCAAAAACCTTTACCGGCGATGTTACCATTAATTCCGGTAGTCCTGGTGGTATCTGGAATGAAACTGGCATTGCGGCTATCAATTATTCAGGAAACTTGCAAAACGATGGCGCATATACCGCGAGCAGCACAGGTGTG
>Ga0172379_10010749_pt1 | contig 11022 bp, 10 predicted proteins | sample GrowelOW334metaG_FD_119756 | JGI IMG/M metagenome (GOLD analysis project Ga0172379, IMG submission 119756) | Groundwater microbial communities from an aquifer near a municipal landfill in Southern Ontario, Canada - Groundwater well OW334 metaG | ecosystem: Environmental > Aquatic > Deep... | reverse complement strand
TGTGCGAGAGCGGTTGTCTGGACGCGAGGAAAATGCTTTGCTGATGGTACACGTAGGGAAAGGCTTCACGGAGAGAATAATACAAGACATCAAGGTAAGCCGGATTATCATCGGTGTAGCCTCCGTATTCCCATAGCGCAAATGTACCGTTATCGGCAAGACGGTCATGAATGATTTTGAAAGCTTCTACCGTATAGAGGTTGGACGAATTGGCCACAGCCGGATTATCAATGTCCACCACTATTGAGTCATACTGGGTGGTGGCCGTCCGAAGGTAGTTGAGGCCATCATCGACAATGAGCGTGACGCGGGGGTTGTTTAGAATGTCTGAAAATTGCCGGTTCGCGGAGACTACCACGGGATTGATCTCTACGACATCGGCCTGGATGTTTTTATAGCTGATTATCTCTGACAGTGTGCCGCCGCACCCCAGCCCGATGTTCAGGGTGCGATGTTCGCCTCCGTCGAGCGGTTCGATCGCGTATCTGGCCATAATAAATTCTGTGATTACCCCGCTTCCTACCCCATTATTATCAAAAGTGCATTGGATGCGGTTATCAATCGAAAGGATTTCATCTTTTACCGTTACCAGGCCATAGGCGGAGTTTTTATAGAATTGGTATCCGTCCGGTGCAGGGGCGTTGGTAGATGAAAAAGGCGCCTGGCTGCCCGCGGGCGGGGTCAGGAGCACGATGCCTGCCATGGCAGCAGCGACGATTATACTGACAGGTTTCCATCGGCGCGGCAGGATGAGCAGGCTGGAAATGACATTGAAGCCGATTGCGCACAGGATGCTGGTGCGGTTGCCCCAGAGTGGGATAAAAATAAAGCCGGCCAGGAGGGATCCGATGATTGCCCCGGCGAGATCCGAGGCGTATGCCATGCCGGCCACTTCCCCGTCTTTTTTCTGGAGCATGGCAGTGGCCAGGGGGAAGACCGCACCGAGTATGGCCGTGGGTAACAGCAGGACGACCAGACTGGCTACGGCCACGCCCCATCCTGACAGATGCGGAGTGATGGCGGAGAGGTTCGCCAATACCAGGCACCCATACCCGGCCACGGATAATTGGAACACCCCGAACAGCAATTCACGTTGCTGTACCTTGTGTATCAATGTGTGCATGACGGCCGCACCGACCCCAAGGCCGAACAGGAAAACCGCGAGAATGGTGGCGATTGAATAACTGCTTTTGGTAAAATAAAAAAACATGACCGTCGTGGCCACCACTTCAAAAATCAGCGACGAGGCGGCGCTTAAGGCAAGTGAAGTCTGGATGGTAATGTTTTTAAATGACAATGACTGCATGGAAAAATTATACCATACAGTATTATGGAGTGATACAATACAAGCCCATGCCCGTGATCACCAGCAGAGAGTTTTGTATTTACACTTGATTGTTTGGTGCCAATTCAATGATAAACTCCACGCCCATGCCATCTGCTGGTTGTTGGGCGTTTATATGCCAACCATGGGCTTCTGCGATTTCTTTGGTTATGGACAGGCCCAGCCCCATGCCGCCTGTTGTCCGGCTGCGTGATTTTTCCAATCGGAAGAACCGCTCGAAAATGTTTTGCAGATGCTCTGACGGTATGCCGACGCCATTGTCGGAAAACACGATTTGTTTTTCCGAAGCATGGATGGCGACTTGTGATGCCTGGGAATAGCGGATGGTATTTTCTATCAGGTTGTTGAAAATCCGTTCAAGCAGGGAAGAGTCGGCGTCGATTTTCAGGCTGTCAGGAATATCCAGTTTGACGGTGATTTTTTTCTCAGCCAAACGGCTGGCATATATTGAAATAATTTTTTCAACAAAGGTGCGGATCAGGACCGGAGCCTTTTCTATTTTTATTGATTGGCTGCGGAAATACGCGTAATCCTGCAAGCCGTTGGTCAATTCGTGCAGACGGGTAACCTGAGTTTGGAGCAGCTTGAGGCGTTCCGGATCCATTGTCAGTACGCCGTCCTGGACGCCTTCCAGTTGGGCCTGTAAGCTGGCTAACGGCGTCCGTAGCTCGTGTGAAGCGTCGGATATGAGATTCTTACGCAATTCCTCCACCCGTTGCAGTTCAGTGGCGAGGTTATTGAATTCATGGACAATGGTGTTGAATTCCTCGGAATTTTTTTCCTCACTTAGTCGGAGCTGGTAATGGCTTTGGCGCAGTTTTTTTAGGCCATCGCTTAATTTGTCTAATGGCTTTGAGATTGTACGAGATATCAAATATCCAATTCCCACGGCACAGGCTAATGCAGCAAGGCCGATTAAGACTAATGACGACTGGAATCTGACCCTGAAATGTTCGCGCGGCGTAAGTTCGGTGCCGATCGGTGGGCCGCCGATTGAGAAACCCTGGCCGTACCACGGCTCGATCAGCGGCACCTGATTCGGCCGTTGGCCGACCTGGCCGACGAAAATACGGTATACGTCATTGAAAGCATTTTCGCCCCGCCGTACCACTAAAAAGTTTATGCCGACAAGCAGGACGACAATCAGGAGAATGATGATCAGGGCGACGCGAAAGCTGATTTTTTTTAAGAAATTAAGTTTCATTGGTGAATTTATAGCCGGTGCCGATTATTGTTTTTATATATTTTGGTTTTTGGGGGTCGTCGTCGATTAACTTGCGGATAGTCTTGATATGCGCGTCAATAGTCCTTTCCATGGCCTGCCGTAGTCCGTTGTCGTCCTCGACAGCAGAGAGTAGTTCGCTCCTGGTAAAAACTTTACCGGGTTGCTTGGCTAGCGTATGTAGGATTTTAAATTGAGTGGTGGTCAAAGGTATTTCCTCCCCGTTTTTTATGACTAGCATTTTTTCCTCGTCAATCTTTAGTCCATTGGAGGATATGGTCGGTTCGTCAGTACGGCGGAGAAGTGTCTGTATCCGCGCCATGAGAACCTTCGGCGAAAAAGGTTTTTTTATATAATCATCCGCTCCGATGGACAGACCTTTCAGTTCATCTGACTCTTCTGTCCTGGCTGTTACCATAATGATCGGCACGCTGGATTTTTTTCGGATTGCTTTCGCCACTTCGATGCCGTCCCTGTTCGGCAGGTTCAGGTCCAGGACGACCAGGTTGACCGAGGAGTTGAATTTCAATAATGCCACCTCTCCGCTGATCGCCTCTTCTACCACAAAACCCTCGCGCATGAGGTATTCTTTTAGTACCTCCCGGATTGATTCTTCGTCTTCGACAATGAGGATTTTCATATGGTTTTATACTAGTCGCAATATGGTCGGTTGGCAACTGGCCACTCAGGATCGATCGGATATCTTGCCGTCCTTGATTTCAACAATTTTTGAGGCGTATTTCTTGATGTAGTCTGAATGAGAAATGAGAATGACGGTTTTGTGCCGGTTCTTGTTCAGGTCGCTGAGCAGTCCGATTATTCCTTCTCCTGTTGCACTATCCAAATTACCGGTCGGTTCGTCAGCCAGAATGATATCTGGGTCATTGATCAGCGCCCGTGCGATTGCCACGCGTTGCTGTTCCCCGCCGGACAGCAGGCTCGGGAGGTGGTTTGCGCGCTGCTCGAGGCCGACCTGTTTCAGGGCGTCGCGTACTCTGGCCCGGTCCTGTCGCGACCGTTTAGAAATGACCGCCTCAACATTTTGGGCCGCGGTCAGTGTCGGGATCAGGTTAAAATTCTGGAAAATAAATCCCATTTGATTCCGGCGTACCTCGGTCAGTTTGCGGTCACTGATTTTGGCGATATCCACGCCGTTAATTTCAATCTGGCCGCCGGTCGGCCGGTCCAGCCCCCCGATCAGCTGAAGCAGGGTACTTTTTCCGGAGCCTGACGGACCAATGATGGCCAGGAAATCGCCCTTACGCACCTCCATCGTGATGCTGTTTGCCGCATAAATATCCTTGTCGCCTTGGCGGTATCGCTTGACTACGTCTTTCGTTTTTATGATTGTTGGGTTGTCCATTGTTGTGAATATTATTTATTCAAGATTCCGGAAAGCCTCCTGCGGTTTCATTTTTGACGCCTTGATGGCGGCTAGTGCGCCAGCGACAATCGATCCAAGGATGGCCACGGCTGATCCGATGGCCAGTACCAGGTAGGAAAAGTTTATATGGAGCGGAACGCTGGTGGTGGTGCCGGTAACAGCCGTACTCTGTTGGCCACCAAAAGCCCTGCGGGCCATGCCAAAAATATTGTTTGCGTCAGCGCTGGCCACGGTAGCCGACAGCGAGATATTGGAATGATTCAGGATGGCAATAGTGCCAAAGGCCAGGCCAATTGCGAGTATCGCCCCTAGAACACCGAGGACGATGTTTTCGGAAATGATTTGGCGGATGATACGTGTATTGCCCCAGCCGATAGCCTTGAGCGTGCCGATTTCTCTGATACGTTTGTTTACGGAAAGAACTGTCAATAAACTGACGATGATAAAGGCTGCTCCGATAACGATAATGCTCGTGACGCCGATGAATTTGTTTGTCAGGCTGGCGGCATTGACCAGGCTGCCAGTGACTTCTTTTGCCGTGTCGCTGGCATCAGTGACTGTCGCTCCAGTAAACAAGGCCGCCACGTTTTCTCCGGCTGCCGTGACATTGTCCGCGTTGGTCGCCTTGACTAGCAGGACGTTGACCTTCCCGTCGCGTCCGGCCAGCTGTTGCGCGTCTGGCAGGGACACATACAGGTCGGCGGTCATGGTGTACAGTTTGGGCTCGACGATCCCGACCAATGTGAATTCTTTATCGCCAATTTTTATCGTGCCATTCAGGCTGTAGTTTTTTTTCTGGGCAAAGGCACGGGTAGACACTACCTCGCCCGAATTCTGGAGGTACCGTCCTTCAACGATTTGATCAGGCAAGATGAGTCCGATATTCGTTTTGGCTGTATCCACGCCAGCCAGCGTGTAATTATTAGTAGTAGTGTCAGTGGCAAATGTGCCGATTTCCTGGTGGATGATTTCTTTTGGCACGACAACTTCGCCATTCACGGTTTGGGTCGGACGTGGGAGCGCGTCACGCAGAGCCTGCCGCCCGGCTTCCGAATTCGGGTCGATGCCTTGTGCTTTCAGGTCGGCCATGGCTTTTGCCTGCGCATCGGCGAATGCCTGGCGGTCAGTATCACTCATTTCAAATGTCCTGCTAAACCCGATACTTTGGCCGCCAGTTTCAATCTCGGCTGTCAGTTTTGGGATCGTTCCCTCCTGGTGTACCACATTCAGTACCAGTCCGCCTGCGTATTCTTTGACCAGTGACTGGTCAATTTTTTCAGTTTCTGATGACGCGAAAGTGAGCATGCTGCCCGGCAGAAACGTATCATATGAAAAAGCATCGCCTGGATTGCCGAGTTTGGAGAAATCCGTGGTGATACGGTTGTCGGCCATTACCTCATCCCGTGTCGTGGCGTCGATCGAACCTAGGTTATTTTGGGCCAGGGTCCGGCTGACCATGATGTCCGTGCCCACGTTCTGTAGCGGGTTAAGGACTTTGTCCTGGGCCGTCGACAGGCTTTGGGACACCGAGATGATCACGATAATGACCGCACTGGCCATGGCCAGTCCGAGCGATATGGTGAGGGTTTTCCCCCACCGGCGGGTCAATTCCGCCCACAGGTAGCGCAGATAAAACATAGTGTGGTAGTACTAATGAGTTAATATCTATTGAAAGTATAGCAGCGGTGTTTGAATTTACTGTGAATAGACAGGTGCAGTAAATGAGTTGCGTATTATTGGTGGGCATTACATAATAACAAGCATATACACGCATGATTCCTCGATATAAAGCAATAATAACCTCCCTGACGGCATTATCGCCTACAGTTGTCGATTTGGTCATTACTAGGCCGGATGGTTTGGATTTCCCGGAATTTCAGGCCGGACAGTACATGACGTTAAGTTTCCCGACACATACCAGATTGCGGGGCCCCCGGTCATTCTCAATTATCAGTTCCCCGACTGACCGATCTTCATTGCGGTTCGGAATCCGTATCCACGGGTCATACACCTCAGCGCTTAGAAATCTCCAACCAGGTGATCCGGTGCTGGTCACCGGACCGTTCGGCCAATTCACCTTTGATCCGGCACGCGACCGTTCGGCCGTATTCATTGCCGGCGGTATTGGCGTCACCCCATTCTTTAGTATGATAAAAACGGCCACAGACCTCAAATCAGAAAATGATTTGACTCTTTTCTACAGTGTCCGTTCTATGGACGATGCTCCGTATGTATCTGAATTTGAAGCCATTCAAGAGGCTAATCCACATTTGCGTTCTGTGTATGCGGTGACCGATGGCGCCGTGCCTCAGGGATCCGGAAATTATGTAGCCGGCCGGATTAATGCCGGTTTACTTGTGCAGGTGCTTGGAAATACGCTGGGCAGTCAGACTTTTTTCCTGTGTGGCCCGCCAGCATTCATGAAAGCGATGATCAAGACGTTACAGGGCCTGGGGGTATCAATCCGGTCCATTCGGACAGAACGGTTCGGGGTCGGTTCACAGGAGTTTATCGAACGTGGCACACCCATACCGATGCTTATGTTTGCCACATGGGGTATTATGGCTATGCTTGTTTTTGGGGTTGTGTTCAAGATTGAGCGGAATAAAAGGGCTTTATCTGCATCCGTACCGTCTTCCGCAGTGACGCTGCCGGCTGTTAATACGAATACTACTCCCAATACGAATGTAAATAAAAATACAAACTCTTCGGCTGTACTAAATGCCCCGGCAAATACAAATACTGCGCCGGCTCAGGTGAAGCCCGCCCCAGCACCCACAGTAACCCCGACAATTCCTCCGGTCCAAACGCCCATTCGCCCACGGACGACTGTTTCCTAATTTTTCCACATGGCTACTCATAATATATCGCAGACCTTTACAAAAAGATTTCAAGCGCTTGGCACGACAGTCGAGGGCGGCATCCGGACGGATGCGAAAGCGGCCCAAATGGTTTTTGATGAAATAGAGCAGCAGGTCAAAACATTTGAATCAAAATTTTCCCGTTTTAGGGGTGATTCGGAATTGTCGATGCTGAATGCCAATGCCGGGCAGGTGGTGACTGTGAGTGAAGACTTGATGGAATTGCTGTCTGCAGCCCGGGATACGTGGCTGATGACCGAGGGGATTGTCGACCCGACCATCGGTCAGGCACTGATTACCGCCGGGTATGATCAGTCATTTGAGACGCTGAGCCAAGTTTCTGAACGAACGCACAATACATCCCCCGCGCCGCGTCGGACAATGGCTGATGTCGATCTGGATGAAAAAAATCGGACCGTGGTCATTCCGCCCGGGATGGTCATGGATTTGGGCGGTATCGGCAAAGGATTTTTGGCAGATCGGTTGATTCGGAGGCTTGAAAAAATTTCAAATGATTTCTGGTGGTCTTTGGGAGGAGATATTACAGTGTCAGGGACGGATGCGGATGGCCAGCCGTGGACAGTCGGCGTTCAGGACCCCCGCCATTTGGAAAAAGATGTGTATAATCTCAAACCGCCGGCCGGATGCTGGGGCATTGCCACGTCAGGAATTGCCAAGCGCCGCGGTGTTCGAAACGGCCAAGCCTGGCATCATATTATTGATCCTCGTACTGGTCAACCAGCCACAACTGATATTGTCGCCGTAACGGCGATGGCTCCCAGGGCGCTTGAAGCTGACGTGGCGGCGAAAACCATATTGATATTGGGAGCAAAATCCGGGTTGACGTGGCTACGACGGCACCAGAATTTCGAAGCGTTAATCATTAAATCAGACAGCACAACGGTAACAACTGACAGGATGACCAGACTATTGCAAATACTATGATCAAAAAATATATAATAATACTTCTCCTGTTAGTTGCCGTGCTGCCGTTTCGAGTCCATGCAGAATCTGGTTTGCAACAAATTTCGGCTAGAATCTTATTGGCGCAGGAGTCGGAGCAGGAAGATGGCGAGGATCGTGCGGATGAGGATGATTTCAGGCCAGCCGATGTGACACAACAGACGCCGCAACCCGCCCAACAACAGACTGTGGGCACAAACACTGAGGTCCCTGCCCTTAATGCAAACAGCATAACAAGCGCGCCAGTCGAACAGACATTCCCCGCCGAAATTCCAGTCCCCCAGCCAACAGTTCAAGCGCCGACGCCAGTCATTTCCGTGGCATTCCCCTGGGCCTGGATAGTGACCCGATCTACCGGGATTGCCTCATTTATTTTATTGGCATTGATGACGGTTATAGGCATTGCCCTTACGACTGGCTTGATTTTCAGGATGTGGTCTCCGTCCACTGCCTGGTCCGTCCATCGGGCGATCGCTTCAGTACTGTTGGTCTCTGTTGTATTGCATGTCGGGTCCTTGCTCTTTGATTCGTTTCTGAATATGCACCTGACAGATATCCTGATTCCCTTTACGTCATTTTTCCGGACGACGCTGGTGGCGCTCGGCACGATCGGTTTTTATTTATTGCTGGCCATACTGGGGACCTCGCTCTATACTATGACGAAATACGTAAAATTTTGGCGGTTCATTCATTATTTCGGATTTGTCATGTTTGTCCTGTTGTTCCTCCACGGTGTACTCATCGGCACAGACACGGGGACGTGGTGGATGAAAATAATCTATTGGTCGTGTGCGCTTACGGTCACCGGTTTTGGAGTGTATCGCTTGGTATGGAAATTCCGGAAACAGGTTAGCTGATTTTTTTTAAGTTCTGCCAATGCTATTCAGAGTTTGTTGGCGTTTTTTCGTATTTGACTCCGTGGATAAAAGCGACTAAGATGAGCTGAACTTACATAGGTAGTACATTTAAAAAATACTACTGCAACCATACATACTGATAGGAGGTACGCCATGCGTATCAGCACATTCATTTTTCGTGGCGGCGGCATCGTCGTGTTGGCGCTCCTGTGTTTGACCGCGGTTCAGGCCAAGGAAAAAACACATTTTGAGTTTAACATGAGCTATCTGGTCCCGAGCCAGGCACCGGCTATCACCCTGAGGAATTTTCCGTTATCCATTCGCGAGGTTCCGTTACACGACGATGACGGCTACCTGTCCGGATGCCCGGATGCTGTCAGTCCACTACCTGACACGGCGATCATGTACAGAAGGCCGACCCAGTACTTTTGGGTCCGAGTTTTTTGGACGCCATGGCAATTTTGCGGTATCGGCCCGCAGTACACGTACATGTCTTATTTTCAGAACGGAAACGGGGAGCCAGGCGGATCGGATTCCCCGGAGCGCTACCAGCAGAACCAGTACGGGACAGATAGTCGCGGGTACGGGACTTCATTGCGATACTACGAACCGAGAATTGCAGGCAGTTCGTTAGGCCTGGCCGGATTCGTGGCTAGTCCATGGCTGCATATTTTTAGGATTCCTTATACGGAGGCAGTATCTGACCGGAGAAAGCGTGGCTGGCTAGTTTCCCGCTTGAAGTTGGGAGGGTCCTACGATTTGGTTGGTGCGGCAGTACATGTCGAATCGGGCTATGACCGATGGGGGTATGATCAGACATGGAAGGAGCTAGAGCTCGGTCGAGTGAACAAGCGTAACCTTTCTTTGACTTGGGAAGTCGGGTTCAGCGGCGCTGACGACGATCCGCTAACTATCGTCGGCCAAGTCATGTATGTCCGTACATTCTACCGGCTTGAGGGAGCGCATTCTTTGCAGATTTCTCCTGTCAAAGACGACCTCATCGCCTTTGGCCTCAGCGTTTACGCCTTGTAAAGGCGACCGCGAACACCTCTGGGAATCCCCGGAGGTGTTTTTATTTATTTGCCTGACTAGATCGTGCACTTGATTGTTTGGGGTTATCCGAGTATACTAGCTAGGTAATAGGTCGAATTTCGTCGTTATTTTATCTCTCAGTCTAATTAGCGGGTTTATATTTTTTACGTTTATGAACGGAACTATCAAGAAGTTGACCGACAAGAACTTCGGGTTTATCATGGCCGAGGGCCAGGCAAAAGACCTGTTCTTCCACGCCAACGAACTCCAGGGAGTCACGTTCAGCGAACTGCACGAAGGTGACGCTGTCACATTCGAGATCGCTGATACCCCAAAAGGGAAAGCTGCTGTGAAGGTCGGTAAAGCTTAATTCAAACCCTGAATTATAAACAAAAAGGCGCAGGTCACATTGATCGGCGCCTTTTTGACAATCTAGGATAAACAAAAAACCATCCACACGTGTTGGATGATTTTTTGATCGTATGGAATTGACCCCCACCAATTAAGGAGGTGCTAATAATTTTTACAACAAAGAGTCCCTGGATATTTTTTTAATACCCGGCAAGTCGTTATAGAACAATATTGGCTTTTTGTAACTCATCGCGTAGTCTGTCGCCATCCCGCGAACTGGCAAACTGTAGTATATCTTTAAATCCTTTTTTTACCTCATTAGACTGTAAAAATTCCGTTTTCTGCGGAATTAATTTGATGATTGCAAATACCCCTGTCCATTCACCATGTTTCAGGTGCCGTCGTATCGATTCCTCCGCCATCGGTTGGAGTTTTTCTTGAGGTAGGCCCAGGTAATCTGCCACCCGGATGACGTGCCTAATACCATCTTCGCGCCCGTCTTCTCCATCAAGTAGCATGCGGAATGCACTGTCAGAAAGGGTTTCAACAATCTGGTCACTGCTCAGTTCAAATTTTTTCGCTAAAACAACCGCGCCGCCGTCGGCGCCTCTGAGGATAAAGGAGGATAATTGCTCTCTGACCATTTTATCTATGGTATCTTGCGGTATGCCAAAGTGTTTTGCAATTTCCATCACTTGGTCTCTATCGGCAGAATGTTCCAATAACCGGGTAATTTTTTCCACCCCCGAATTTTTTTCCGGTGTCGGCTTATGTGTTTCTTCACCCTTATCAGTATTGATTTTGTCTGAAAACGAAAAATCTTCCGCACCCTCGGGCCTTGATCCAGTTTCTGATTTCATATATATAATTTTAAGAATGAATTATTCCATTTTAACAGAAAATAGTCTTGGTGTAAATAGTGATTGAATATTATTCAATTCTAGCCCTGTTCTGCCCTTCGAATCCCAGAACCATTCGACAAAAAAAGTCCCACTACGCATGGCGTA
>Ga0172379_10010748_pt1 | contig 11024 bp, 9 predicted proteins | sample GrowelOW334metaG_FD_119756 | JGI IMG/M metagenome (GOLD analysis project Ga0172379, IMG submission 119756) | Groundwater microbial communities from an aquifer near a municipal landfill in Southern Ontario, Canada - Groundwater well OW334 metaG | ecosystem: Environmental > Aquatic > Deep... | reverse complement strand
TAATTCAATAGTTCTTGTTAAGCAAGTGCCCGACACCGCAAATATTTCGGGCAAGGTTATGAAGGAAGACGGAACGGTCAACCGCTCAAAACTTCCGGCGATATTTAATCACGAAGATAAAGTCGCGCTTGAGTTAGCGCTTCAAGTGAAAGAAAAATACGGCGGCAAAGTTACCGCAATTACTATGGGACCACCGCGAGCTTCCGATATTTTACGCGAGTGTTTGTACATGGGAGCCGACGAAGTCTTTCTTATAAGCGATAGAAAATTTGCCGGAGCCGATACACTTGCAACTTCTTACGTGTTAAGCGAAGCGATAAACAAGATCGGGAATTATCATTTCATTTTCGGCGGAAGACAGGCAATTGACGGCGACACGGCTCAGGTCGGTCCGCAAACAGCCGACAAACTCAACATTCCGCAAGTTACCTACGCAGAACAGATCATCGACATTAAAAAAAATAAAGTTACCATAAAAAGAAAAATAGACGGCGGACACGAGATCGTTCAAGCAACTTTGCCGGTGTTGGTTACCGTAATTAAAGAAGCCGCAGAGCCGCGTCCGTTCAGCGCAAAAAAAGTTATGGCATACAAAGGGGCAAAGTCTTTGACCGATCTTGAAAAATTGACCGAAGGAAATTCACTTCTTTACACCGATACGCTGATCCACGAATATCAAGAAAGAAATCTTTTTATTTCTACTTTAACGATGGACGATCTTCAACTTGATGTTGACCGCTGCGGTGTTAAAGGATCGCCGACAAAAGTACATAAAGTTGAATCGGTTGTGCTTGCCGGTGGAAATCAAACAAGAGTAGAGCCGACAAAAGACGGAATTGGAATATTGATCGATAAACTTTTGGAAGATCATATTCTCGGTTAAAAAAAACGTAGCGCAGATAAATCTGCGAAAAAATGTAAACAAACAGAAAAAAAATTATGCAAAATCTCTCAAATGAAGTTTGGGTTTTTATTGAACAACGAAACGGAAAAGCAGTTGATGTAAGTTTAGAGCTTCTCTGCAAAGGAAGAAAATTAGCCGAACAATTACAAGGACCGTTGAAAGCGGTGGTAATTGGTGAAGACGTAAAATCCATTGCAGACGAAACATTCAAATATGGTGCAAACGAAGTTTTGTTAATTCAGCACAAAGAATTAAAAATTTACCGCACGCTTCCGTACAGCAGAATATTAAATGATCTCATCATAAAATTCTCTCCGCGCATTGTATTATTCGGGGCAACGGTTATCGGAAGAGACTTGGCTCCTCGTGTTGCTTCCAACACGAAAAGCGGTTTGACCGCCGACTGTACTGAGTTGAGGATTGATACAATCACTTATCTCGGAAAAGAATGTAAAGATATTCTACTTCAGATTCGTCCCGCTTTTGGCGGGAATATTATCGCGACAATTATTACTCCCGACAATCCTGTGCAGATGGCGACGGTTCGCGAAGGTGTAATGGAATTATCGCTACTCGAAAAACCGAACAAAGCAAAAATTACAGAAATTCCTTTTCTTCCTGATCCAACGGATGCGTTGGTTGAAATTATTGAACAATTCCACCAGGAAAACAAAGTGAACTTAAAAGGTGCACCGGTAATTGTCGCGGGCGGATACGGACTCGGCACAAAAGAAAATTTCAAACTGATCCACGAACTTGCGCACGTGCTCGGCGGCGAAGTTGCTGGAAGTCGCGCCGCTGTTGATGCCGGTTTTATTCCGCATGAACGGCAAGTAGGACAAACGGGAGTAACCGTTCGTCCAAAACTTTATATTGCAATCGGAATTTCCGGCGCAATTCAACACCGCGCGGGAATGCAGGAAGCGAATAAAATTATCGCCATCAACACTGATCCCGACGCACCAATTTTTCAAATTGCGCATTACGGAATTGTCGGCGACGCCGTTGATATTATTCCCAAATTTATTGATGCCTATAAACATAAATTGAAATAGAGGAACTATGCCAAATTTCTTTTTAGATAACAGCGATCTACAATTTCATTTTAATAAACTTGATATTAAAGAAGTTGTACGCATTACCGAAGATGATTACGAAGAAGCGAAAAAATATAATTACGCCCCGGTGAATTATGAAGACGCCATTGAGAATTATAGAAAAGTTTTGGAAGTAACCGGCGATTTAGCGGCAAACTTTGTTGCCGGAAGAGCCACCGATGTTGATATTGAAGGAGCTACTTTTTCCGATGGAAAAGTTACTTATGCAAAAGGAACGCAGGAAAATCTGAAGCAACTGTCTCAAGCTGATCTCATGGGGATGATCCTTCCGCGCAAATACGGCGGACTGAATTTTCCATTTACTATTTATATGATGGCGGTAGAAACGCTATCGCGCGCCGACGCTTCTTTGATGAACGTTTTCGGTTTACAGGATATTGCTGACACGATCAAGAAATTCGGGAACGAAGATCAACGGCAGGAATTTATTCCAAAATTTTGTACCGGAGAAAATACCGGCGCAATGGCGCTCACCGAACCTGATGCAGGCTCTGATCTGCAAGCGGTAAAACTGCAAGCTTATCAAAACGAAAAAGGGCAGTGGTTTTTACGTGGAGTAAAAAGATTTATCACCAACGGAAATGGCGAAGTTCATTTAGTGCTGGCGCGTTCGGAAGCCGGAACCAAAGATGGTCGCGGATTAAGCATGTTCGTATGCCGCACAGATAAAACTGTTGTGATAAGAAGAATTGAACACAAACTTGGTATTCACGGTTCGCCAACGTGCGAGTTGCAATTCAACGATACTCCGGCGCAGCTTGTCGGACAAAGAAAATTCGGATTGATAAAATATGTTCTTGATCTGATGTTCCGCGCACGCATGGGAGTTTCGGCGCAGGCGCTCGGAATTTCTCAAGCAGCTTATGAAGAAGCCGTAAAATATGCCCGCGAACGTGAGCAGTTCGGAAAAGCGATTTACAATATTCCCGTTATTACAAATATGTTAATTGAGATGAGGGTGCTGCTTGAAAGTAACCGTTCACTTTTTTACAGCGCGGCAAAATCGGTTGACACAAAAGAAAAACTTGAAGAGCAAATTGAAAAATTGAAAGCGGAAGGAAAATCTTTCTCAGAAGAAAACAACCGATTAAAGCAAGCGACAAAAATTGCAAACTTTTTAACGCCGATAAGCAAGTACACATTAACCGAATCGGCAAACAAAATAAGCTACGACGCATTGCAAATACACGGCGGAACCGGCTATATGAAAGAGTTTAAAGTCGAAAGACTCACCCGCGATGCACGCATTACAAATATTTACGAAGGGACTTCGCAGTTGCAAATTGTTGCAGCCGCCGGTGGTGTTATCAACGATGTGATGAAAGAATTTTTTGAAGCAAAAGAAATACATGAGTACAAAGGCGGTTTAACACGACTCGCAACTCATTTAAAAGAAATCCGTGAAATATATCTTGATTGTCTAAAGTATGTTATCGATAAAAAAGATACGAGCTTTCAAGATGTTGCCGCAAAGGATTTGGTTGAACTCTATTCATATTTGTATATCGGTTATTTGGTTTTGGATGAGGCCGAGATCGAATCGAAAAAAATCTTTATTGCAAACCGTTACATTATCAACTCACTCGCAAACGCAAGAAAAAATGCGGCGTCAATTAAAAATGAATTGTTCTCCGATCTTTTGCACGCAGATAAAATTTTAGTTTAACAAATTATTTACATGGGAGCTAACATGGAAAAGAAAATTTATTATTACCGCGCTTACGACGACAAAGAAGAAAAAAATTATTTCAAATGTTCTTTCGACCACGCAGCAATTGAAGCATTGTTGAAAGATTTTGAGCAGACTCACCAGGCGTATTACAATTATGATTTTGTAAACTTTCTAAAAGAAAAAGATCCAGAAGCCGAGTTAATAGAGATTACGAACATTTATTATTAATACAATTTTTGTATCACAGATTAATAATCTGTGATACAAAATCTATTTGTTCACGGATAAAATTTCAGATGAGCCTATTTACACTTCTATAATTCCCGTTAAATACAATACCGCGTTTCCCGCAATTTCCACACGGTCGCCAAGCAGCTTGCAGAATAATTCCCCGCCGCGTTTAGAAATTTGACGTGCGAGTAATTCATTTTTTCCAAGTCGCTCTGCCCAAAACGGAATTAACGTGCTGTGTGAAGAACCTGTTACCGGGTCTTCGTTAATTCCTTCTTTCGGCGCAAAGAAACGGGAGATAAAATCCGCTTCATTTCCTCTGGCGGTTGCTATGTAGCCAAAGCAGTCTATTTTTTTAAGCAACGAAAAATCGGGTTGAAGAGAAAGTACGTCTTCTTCTGTTTCATAAACCAAAAGCAAATCGCGCGATTTCAAAACTTCTTTCGGCTCTTTGCCGATAGCCTCGATCAAACCCTCGGGAATTTTTGTGAGAACCGGTTTACGAGAGGGAAAATTCATTACGAGTAAATGATTCCTCTTTGTTACTTCAAGTTTTCCACTTTTTGTCTGGAAAGTGATTTTATCTGGTTCACTTTTTAGAAGATTGAAAATTACATATGCTGTTGCGAGCGTTGCATGTCCGCACAGATCAACTTCAGCTTCCGGAGTGAACCAGCGGAGTTCGTAATAATTTTCTTCCTTTACAAAAAAAGCTGTTTCAGCAAGATTGTTTTCGGCTGCGATCGATTGCATAACACTCTCTTCCAGCCAAGATTCAAGCGGACAAACCGCCGCCGGATTTCCGCCAAATAATTTTGATGTGAAGGCATCAACTTGATAAATAGATAATTTCATTTTTAAATACTCTTTGTGATTGACTAAATTAAACTACAAAATATTATTTAATAAGAGATACCACCCCTTGTGGATTTGATAACACTTAGTTGTTACCTTACAAAGGGAAGGTATCTCTAAAATTACAAACACATGGACATTGATATAAAACAAATTGCATTTGGTGGAACCGAACACAAAAAAGAGATAGAACTCCGATACAGAGTACTTCGCCAACCGCTCGGTTTAAATTACACGCAAGAACAACTCGATGCGGAAAAAGATGAATTTCATTTTTCTGCTTTTGATGGAGAGAAGCTTGTTGGCTGTTTACTGATGAAAGCTATCAGGAGCTCAGGAATAAAAATGCGGCAGGTTGCTGTTGATGAAATGTATCAAGGGAAAGGTGTTGGTAAGGCGCTCGTTCTTTTTTCAGAAAAGTTTGCCGGGGAAAAAGGTTTTTCGCTTATCACGCTTCATGCAAGAAAAACGGCTGTTCCGTTTTATGAAAAATTAGGATACAAAATTGCTGGAGATGAATTTACGGAAGTAACGCTTCCTCATTTTAAAATGAAGAAAGAAAAACCTTTTGTTTAATGGATAAAAGGAAAAAATCGATAGACAAAAGGCAGAAATAGTAATTTACAGTTATTTATTTTTAATCAGTGCTTTTAATGTTTTAATAATATTCAGCAAAGGTTCGGGTATGGTTAAGAAATATTCGCTGGTTTTTTATCTTTTAATTTTTTCATGTTTCATTTATCCGCAAAGTAAAAATAATTATAAACTCTCAGGCGGAGTAGTTGATTCAACTTTAGGAACCGGACTGACGGGAGCAAACGTAACTGTAATTTCCCGCAAAGATGGAAAAACGCTTTCACAAACAACTTGCGACGCTAAAGGATATTTTACTGCAACCGATATAACGGAAAGTAATGTTCGAGCAAAATTTTCAATGCTCGGATATCAAACCAAAGTTATTGATTCCATTCCTTTAGAAAAAACTTATCGGCTGGGAGTGATAAAACTCCGCTCGACCTTTATTCTTATGCCCGAAGCGGTGATCAGCACCGTTAAACCAATGATTGAATTCCAGGTTGATAAACAAATAATAAATATGGATCAAGTTCCGGGGAGTTCCGGTTCGTTAACTGATGCATTAAAAAACACAGGTTCAGTTGATGTTGATCCGCAAACAAATGCGATTACCGTACGCGGACAAGCTGTTAAAATTCAAATGGACGGTCATCCGTTTGAAATGCCTGCTAACATGCTTGCGCAGCTTCCGGCTTCAATGGTTGATCAAGTTGAAGTTATTTTGTCTCCTTCGGCAAAAGAAAGCGCCGAAGAAGGAGCGTACATTCTCAACATCATTTCTAAAAAAGGAAATCCCGATAGTTACAGCGGCTCCATCAACTTAAACACATCAACAAATAATAGAACGTATGGCGGATTAAGTCTGAATTATAAAACAGGGAAGTTTAATTTTTTCGGTTCGTTTTTCGGCGGGTTTGCTGATATGCTCAACAACTCGACTTCGGAAAAATATAATTATAACAGCGCTAATCTTTATGCTTTAAGAACGAATACGAGAGGCAGCTTTGATGGCTTCATGGGCTATTACAAATTTGGATTCGATTATACCATGGACGACAACAATTCGTTTACGTTTTACAGTACGGTTAGTCAATATAAATTTACCAACGGTGGAACAAGCAGAAGCTCTGCCGAGAATAATTTCTTTGTTCCGCAATACAGTTATGAAAATAATAACAGTTCGCTTTATCGTTCAAACGCTTATTCGTTATACGGTTTTTATAAAAAGAAATTTGATGCAAAGGGACACGAGCTGACTTTTGATGCATACGTTACGAACATTGCGAATCCTTCAAACTCCGAGATAAATACAGCGTACAGTTATAATTTAAATTATCCTCAACTTCATAAAAGTGTTACCGATGAAAAAGCAAAAACATTCATAAGTAAAGTTGAATATGTTATTCCTTCTTCAATTGGAAAATTTGAGACCGGTTATCATTTAACAATACGGACGAGAGAGAACGATTATAATAGCTCTGATTTTTCTTATGGAATGAATAATTGGAACGACAGCTTGTTGTTAAGTAATCTATTCAGTTACAACGAAAACATAAATGCGCTTTACGTAACCTATTCAGACAACTTTGGAGATGTAGGAGTTAAAGCCGGTGTTAGAGCCGAAAATCTTAATGTTAATGGAGAACAAAAAACAACGGGTGAAAATTTTAACGGAAATCTTTTGAACTTTTTCCCGAATCTAAATCTTTCTTATAAATTCAGCGATCTATTGCAACTAACGTTTAACGCGTTCCGGCGCGTGCGGTATCCGCAGATGTATTATGTTAATCCGTTTAGAACATATAACGGACCCAACAATTATACCGCAGGCAATCCAACAATAAAACCTTCGTTCATTAATTCCTACGCTATCGCTTTGTCGCAATACGTTAATGTCTATTACGTTTACACAACCGGATTGTTCGATTACGTAATGGCGAATGTGAACGACAGTATTACTTTCAATAGTCCCGTAAATCTTTCTTCAAACAAAACATATGGCGTTGAACTTACGCTGCCTTATTATAATAGTCCGATAATGCCATTTCATCTGCCCGATTTTATCAGCATGGTTAATGTGCAAATTGGATACACTTATCAAAAGAAAATCGGAAGTTATCTTGGCGAAGACCTTTCCGATTGGGGTTACAGAAAATGGATAAACACTAACCTGGGATTAAAATTATGGTGGGAAGTTGATGCTAATTTTTATTTTAGGTTTACACCAAAAACAGAAAGCAAAAAATATGTAAACAATCAGCAAACCGATCTTTCTGTTTATTTGAGTAAATCGGTTTGGGATAAAAAATTGAAAATTAATATCTCCGTCTCTGACTTATTAAATACAAATAAGTATGACAGAAAAACTTACGGCACCGACTTTTCTTACCACACTGTCTATACTCCATACCGGAGCCGGAGTATATCGATAGGGTTTACCTATATGATCAACGATTTTATGGATAGAAGAGATAGAAGTCTTGATGACGGAAGAGACGCGAGTAACCAGGGATTTTAGAATTTGAAAGAAAATTATTTTGATCTAAGAATAAGGATTAACGATTTTTGATTTGCGATTTTGTTTTAAACCTTCGTACTTCTAAAATCGTTAATCCTTGTTCGTAAATTTTTTAAAAGAATTTAACCATTAAGAATCTTTACTCAACCATTCTCTTCTTTCGCCATAAACTCCTCAACTGTTGTAACATCATCCGAGCAGCCGATAAAGATGGGAGTGCGTTGATGCAAAGAAGTTGGAATAATTTCCATGATTCTTTGTTTGCCGTCAATTGCTCGTCCGCCTGCTGCTTCGATTATCATTGCCATCGGATTGCATTCATACATCAAGCGTAATTTCCCGTGTGGACTTCTGGAATCGGCGGGGTACATAAAAATTCCTCCATACAACATATTGCGGTGAATATCCGCCACCATCGAACCAATATAACGCGTAGAATATGGACGGGCGGTTGCTGCGTCTTCTTCCTGCAAATATTTAATATATTTTTTTAATCCCGGATGCCAGTACAAATAATTCCCTTCGTTAATGCTGTAGATTTTTCCTTTCTTCGGAGTAATGATGTTCTCGTGCGAAAGCAAAAATTCTCCGATGGAAGGATCAAGAGTAAAGCCGTGCACACCGTGATCAGCGCCGGTTGTGTAAACAAGTATTGTGCTTGAGCCGTAAACTACATATCCCGCAGCAACTTGATTGATGCCCGGCTGTAAACAATCTTCCATCGTTCCCGGAGTTCCTTCCGGCGATAATCTTTTATAAATTGAAAAAATTGTTCCGATGCTGATGTTCGCATCAATATTGGATGAACCGTCAAGCGGATCAAAAAGAATTATATATTTTCCGATACGATGTTGGGTTGGAATGTGAATAATATCTTCTTCCTCTTCGGAAGCCATCGCGCAAAGATGTCCGCCGTGGTCCATCGCTTTGATCATCATATCGTTGGCGTAGATATCAAGTTTTTTCACCTTTTCGCCGTGAACGTTTTCATCTCCGGTAAAACCGAGAATATCTACGAGTCCGGCTTTATTTACTTCACGTGAAATTACTTTTGCGGCAAGCGCAAGGTTTGAAAGTAGAGCGGAAAGTTCTCCCGTTGCTTCCGGATGTTGGCGTTCTCCTTCAATAATATGACGCTCCAACGTCATAAAGCGAATATGTTCCACACGGTCTCCTTCTTTTGGTCAGATGACTTTGCTTATTTCTTGATCTTTGTATTGTAGTTGATAAAGTCTGTAATAGATTCCTCGTTTTGCGAGGAGTTCCTGGTGATTTCCAGTTTCCTTAATTTCACCTTTATGCATTACAAGAATTTTGTCTGCGTTCTGAATTGTTGATAGCCGATGGGCAATAACGATTGCTGTTCTTCCCACAAGCAGTTTTTCTATTGCCTGTTGAATAAGAATTTCTGTTTCTGTATCAACGCTCGATGTAGCTTCATCCAAAATTAAAATTTGCGGATTGAAAGCCAGCGCACGCGCGAAAGAAATTAATTGTTTCTGACCAACACTTAATGTGGCTCCGCGCTCTTTTACTTCTTCATCATATTTCTTTGGAAGAAGTTGAATAAATTTATCAGCTCCGACAAGTTCGGCAGCACGTTGAATTTGTGAATCGGAAATTTCCGGATTGTTCATCCCGATATTTGATTTGATCGTTCCCGAAAAAAGAAAAACATCTTGCAGAACAATTGATATTTGTTTTCGCAGATCACGTTTATCAACTTCACGAATATCGATGCCGTCAACGCGAATGCATCCGCTGTTGATATCATAAAACCGTGTAAGAATATTGATGATGCTTGTTTTACCCGCTCCGGTGGCGCCTACAATTGCAACGGTTTCTCCGGGATTAACATCCAGAGAAATATTTTTTAAAACATATTCGTCTTTGTTGTAAGCGAAGGAAACATTTTCAAAAGAGATTGATCCTTTTACCGAATTGAGAATTTTTGGATCGTCGGGATTTTTAATAAATGTCTCATCGTCGAGCAATTTAAAAACTCTCTCTGAAGAAGCCATTGCCGTCTGCATGATATTATATTTTTCGGATAGATCGCGTATCGGGCGGAAGAACATTTCCGTGTATTGAAGAAACGCGAAGAGCGTTCCAAGCGTAAGTACATTGTGCACGACTTCACCGCCGCCGTACCAAATAATCAAAGCCAAAGCTATTGCGCTGATAAATTCCACGGCAGGATAAAAAACCGCGTAATAAAAAATTGATTCGATATTGGCTTTCTTGTGGTCGCCGTTAATGCCGGAAAATTTTTGCAATTCTTCCTTCTCTTTATGAAAAAGTTGCATCACGGAAATGCCAGTGATATGTTCCTGCATATAGGAATTTAATCTTGCAAGATGAAAGCGGACATCGCGATAGTTATCGCGGACTTTCCTTCTAAAAAGAAATGTGCCGTAAATAAGCACAGGCAATATTGAAAGGGAGACAAACGATAATTTCCAATTCATGAAAAACATAAAACCGAGAATCCAGAGGATGATAAACACATCGCTGAAGATCATGATAATGCCGGAAGAGAAAAGTTCGTTCAACGATTCAATATCATTTGTTACGCGTGTAACAAGTCTCCCGATCGGAGTCTTGTCAAAAAATTTAATTGCGAGACGCTGGGTATGAGAAAACAATTTCATCCGGATATCGTAAATAGTCTTTTGCCCCAAATACTGCGTGTAATAAGTTAAAAGATATTGTATTGCCGATTGAAAAAACAGCGTTGCGAAAAGAGCGATCGTTATCCAGAGTAAACCGGTAAAATTTTTATTAACGATGTAGTTATCGATCGCAATTTTGGTTAAATATGGACGCAACGGTCCCAATGCCGCCACAATAATATTTAGCAGTATCGCAAAGATTACATAACGCTTGTATGGTTTAATGAACGTTAGCAGGCGCTTCATCAACCTTGCGTCGTACGCTTTGCCAAGTATCTCGTCTTCGTTCTTTTCTTGTGCCATTATTTCTTTTTCTTAAATTTAATCATGTTCTCGATCATAATCCTCATCTACAAAAGCATGGATGAATGATTGTATGAATGAATGATGACAGATTAAATAAAATGATTTTATAATTTTCATGCATTCATTCAACCATTCACTCATACATAGTTACAATCTTATTTTTTAGAATCAT
>Ga0172379_10010747_pt1 | contig 11026 bp, 8 predicted proteins | sample GrowelOW334metaG_FD_119756 | JGI IMG/M metagenome (GOLD analysis project Ga0172379, IMG submission 119756) | Groundwater microbial communities from an aquifer near a municipal landfill in Southern Ontario, Canada - Groundwater well OW334 metaG | ecosystem: Environmental > Aquatic > Deep... | reverse complement strand
ATTGGAGAACATTTCAGGGTATTTCCTATCAGCAACTGGACGGAAATGGATGTGTGGCAATACATCCTGATGGAAAACATTCCCATGCCGAGTCTCTATTTCACCCACGAACGCGAGGTGTTTTGCAGGGATGGCGTTTGGCTGGCCACTGCCCCTTTTATGCAATTGAAGCCAGGCGAGAAGGCGGAAGTTAAAAGGATCCGCTGTCGTACAATTGGTGATATTACCTGTACGGGAGTGACACTTTCAGCGGCCAATACACTGGAAGAGATCATTCAGGAGGTAGCAGCAAGCCGTGTGACGGAAAGAGGTGGCCGTGCCGACGACAAACGCTCGGAAGCGGCGATGGAAGACAGAAAAAAAGAGGGGTATTTTTGAGAGATGAGTTATAAGTTATGAGATATGAGTTATGAGTGATGGCAGTTGAGTTATAACTCATAATTCATAACTCATAACTTGTTGATTAATTGTTGAAATGATATAAGGTTAGCATGATTGACAATAAAGCATCAGGTTTATCCGGTAAGGAGATCGGATATTTGGATATGGAGCTTCTGCGGTTCACTACCGCCGGGAGTGTGGACGACGGGAAAAGTACCCTGATTGGCCGTCTGTTGTACGATAGCAAAGCAATTTTTGAAGATCAGATGGAGGCCATCGAAAGGGCCAGTATCAGCAGGGGAGGAGAAGAGGTCAATCTGGCTTTGCTTACCGACGGTCTACGTGCTGAGAGAGAACAAGGCATAACCATCGATGTTGCTTACCGTTATTTCGCTACGCCGAAACGCAAATTTATCATTGCCGACACGCCCGGACACATTCAATATACCAGGAACATGGTAACCGGAGCATCTACTGCCAATGCGGCTGTCATCCTGATCGATGCGCGCAACGGCGTGATCGAACAGACCCGCCGTCATGCTTACATTGCTGCTTTGTTACAGATTCCCCATGTGGTTGTATGTGTCAACAAGATGGATTTGGTCGATTTTTCGCAGGAGATATTCGAAGCCATTAAAATTGATTTCACGGAAGTTGCACACAGGCTTGGCAACAATGATGTTAATTTCCTGCCCATCAGTGCAAAATTGGGCGACAATGTGGTAGATCGTTCGACCAACATGGATTGGTACACCGGTCCGACTTTTATAGGTTTGATGGAGTCGTTGCCTGTAGGTGGCGACCACAATTTTGATGATCCGCGTTTTCCGGTGCAATATGTGATTCGTCCGCAATCTGATCAATTCCACGACTACCGTGGATATGCTGGCAGGGTTGCAGGTGGAATCTTCAGGGTAGGACAGGAGGTTGTAGCCCTTCCGGGTGGTCAAAAGACAACCATCGAAGGAATTGATTTTGGCGAAGCGAGTCTGGAACTGGCTTTTGCTCCCCAGTCAGTTACGCTCCGACTGGCGCATGAAATTGATATCAGCCGGGGCTCCATGATTGTAGATGCGGTGAACCAGCCAATCCAGGGCCAGGAGATCGATCTCATGATTTGTTGGTTAAATAGCAAACCTCTTCAGCACAGGGGAAAATATTTATTGAAACATACCTCCAATGAGATGAAGTGTGTGGTGACTGAAGTAGCCTACAAAGTCAACATCAATACGCTGGAGGAATACGACGAAGATACCAACATCGGGCTGAACGAGATTGCCAAAATCACCATCAAAACGACCCGTCCATTGTTCTACGATTCCTACAAAAGAAACAGGGAAACCGGAAGTTTGATTTTGATAGATGAAGCAACGAATAATGTAGTTGGGGCAGGGATGATCCTCTAAACGAAAAAGGCCGCGGAGCGGCCTTTTTCGTTTAGTCTAATTCTCACATCCGAATCGCAAGTGTAAACAGTACCTCCTGGTTAATGTCATGATACTTAACAGGATCTACATTAATTCCATCAATATGATAAGGATACAAATAATTAGTTTTGTCGCCAAGACTATAGGTGACATCCATCGAATATCTTCCTGAACGATAACCAAAACCACCATTGTAAGTTGTGAATTTGTAATCCATGTTGGGTTGAGAAACACCGTAGGCACTGGATTTGTATGGATTACCCAAAAATTCCAAACCACCCCTGAGGCTGAAAGCTTCTGTAAGGCGGTATTCAGCGCCTATTCTTAGATTACTGACAGATTTATATACAGACTTGATATCACCGTTTTCGATGCTAAAATTATCTCCACCCATTCCATGGCTGTATTTTGAGGAGGCATAATCAACAAATTCATAATCCAGCGAGAACATCGCTTTTTTGCCAAACTGATAGGCCACACTACCGATAGCGCGAAGGGGCGTTTGAAAGTTGTATTCGTAATTTCCGACAGGTGTAGACTCTTTGTGGGGCCCATTTTGAGGATCAGTACTTTGATCAGTCAGGATCAGGTTTGAACTCATGGATGAACTGTAGGTCTCTTTGATATGGAAATAGGTAGGGGTATGAAGGGCAAGGCCGATCCTGAGCACAGGAATTGGCCTGAAGATGGCCCCTAATTTGAGGTTGTATCCTACGCCGGTTGATCTGTTATTGTTTGTGTAATCAAAGCGACCCCAACTTTTAAGATTGGTGCCGACTTCATCGATACCTAGTTCACTGTAAACTTTGGCTTCATCATAAAACAGATCCTGCATGCCAATGGTTGCTCCAAGGTATAGTTTGTGGTTAAAATTGGCCCCAAAACTGGCAATGTATTCGTTGATAAATCCCTCTCTGTTGGCAGACTCGCGTTGCTTTACCTTTTCATCAGGAAGAAGAAAAGATGGTTGATACTGATTATCACCAGCACCAGGATTTTTAACATCGATCAGATAATTCTCCCAGGCAAGCTTGCTTTCCCATGGGATGATCCCGCTTTGGTAGGGATCGTATCCATCTACGGAAACAAGATTGTTGTAATTGATCCCGTTTGTCTGTTGTGCAAAAGCGTCCATTCTCGAATAGGAGGAACTCTCTGTAGAGACAAAGCTGTTCTGATTAAAATTGGCCAAACGATTGTATCCAATGCCAAAATTGATGGAGACCAATCCGGAGCTGTTTGCAGCGCCGGGAATAGCCGAAACATAACCGAAATTTTTAAAATTAAAATTGTTGTTTTCCTCCTTGTTCAAATTTCCCTGGTAAGTCGCTTCTGTTGTGTTCTTATTGAGGAGACTCATGGTGGTTGATACTTCGCCCCGCTGATAAATAGCAATACCTGCAGGATTGATACTGAGCGAGCCAAAGTCCCCGCCCAGAGCACCGAAGGCATTTCCCATGGCTTTGGAACGTGCTGTTGAACCATAATTTTGTTGCGAAAACAAAAGGGCATTGTCGACATATTGTGCAGAGCTAACAGCGGTTAACCCCATTATTGCCAGTAATGTAAAGTATATTTTTTTCATCTGTATGTAATTTTTCTTTTAATGGACAAATAGAATCTGCATGCAATTATTGTCATCAATTGTTGGTGATTTCCAATCATGCTGGTTATAGCTGAATAAAATCTTTTTGTTTAATTATCGTGGGATACCCAGATTTATCTGGTTCTGCCCGAACCTCCGCCACCTCCGGAGTTACCTCCACCGCTACTGCCACCGCTGCTGCCACCAACACTGCCCCCACCTGAGCTTCTTCCGCCACTGTATGATGGAGTAGAGATATTGCTACTTTCTGAATATCCTGGTGAATAACTTCTGCTGCTGCTTGGAGTCGATGTTGAACGCGTGGGTGAACTGCTTGCTGCTCCACGTTGGTAACTGCCCGATTGTTGGGTTTGAGTTCTTACTGCACCACCATAGCTACCACCTGAATTTTGAGGCCTTCCATATCTGGTGCCCTGAGTGTTGTTGCTGGATGGTGGTGAATTATACTGCCTGGTCGATCCATTGTTGTAAGAAGGTTGAGTATTCATCCTTGGCCTATTGTAGGTTGGAGTATAATCCCTACCTGCCTGCACTGGTCTGGATGACATATTGCTTTGATTGACAGATCCTCTACTTTGAATGTTGTTCGTACCTGCACGTCGAAGGTTTGAAATGGTCTCACCTCTGTTCAACCGGGGAGTACCCTGCATGGTATTGGTCCCCTGACCTTGCTGCAATACAGAAGCCTCCCTGGTTGAGGGTTGTCTGGTACCTGTTGCGCCAACACCACCTGAAACAGCAGGTCTGGTTATTTGAACTGCACCATTTGTGCCATTTACTGAGGGCAGCCTGGTTGAAGAGGCATTTGGGTTTCTTCCCAATACCTGCCCATTGTAGGAACCAGATCCCTGCATCATGCCGCTTCTTGTGTTGTTCGTGCCATACCTTACAGCGTTGGATTCGCCCCGTTTGCCGGTACTATTTTGCTTGCCTGTATAGTAATTGCCGTTGCTCCAGCCACCACCACCGGCGTAGTAATCGCCACTGGTCCAGCCCCAGCCGGGATAGTAACCTCCACCCCAACCATATCCGTAACCTCCATATCCGTATCCGTAGCCATACCAAGGACTCCAGCCGCCATAGTAGCCGCCATAGTAGCCCCCATAAATGCCGCGCCAACCCAAACCCCAGCTAAATGCTGAACCATAGTAAGGATCCCAGAAAGGGTCCCAATAAGGGTCGTAGAAATAGGGATTGTAAAAGGATCGGATACGGGATGAATAATTCATCTCTTCGCCTTCGAAATAATTGTTGATGGTTATTTGTTCCTTGTCGTCCTTGTATTCCATGACAGTATCCGCATAAGCCGGCTGATCGTCAAAGTAATAGGCGTTTTTGTCTTTTCTGCTGCTTTTAGGAACAATGTAGTTGTTTACAACCTTACCTTGTTCGTTCTCCTCCACCTCCATCGCCACAGTGCTTTTTTTCTCAGGTTGCTTTGCCTTTTTAACCTCTCTGGGGGCCATGAGTGGAGCATCACCCGGAGTGAAATAAAGATCGTCTGAATAACCACCGGTGGTTACCTTTGAACCTGTTGTACAGGCGGTAGCCAAAAAAGCAGCGGCGATTAATAGTTTCACATTTGGTTTCATGTTTTGTTCCTCCTTTACTTTAGAATTCCTTCAATTTTCCTTACTTTTGCATGGAAAATATAGATAGATACAAGCAAATATCATACCAAAGTATTAAAATGGCAAAAGAACTTACATCCAAAGAGGAAAATTATTCACAGTGGTACAATGACCTGGTTAGCAAAGCCGATCTGGCTGAAAACTCAGCGGTTCGCGGTTGTATGGTGATCAAACCATACGGTTATGCAATTTGGGAAAAGATGCAGGCGGCATTGGACCAGATGTTCAAAGATACAGGTCACGAAAATGCCTATTTCCCGTTGTTTATACCAAAATCATTCTTTTCGAAAGAGGCCAGCCACGTGGAAGGTTTTGCCAAAGAGTGTGCAGTTGTTACCCATTACCGCCTTAAAAATGATCCAAACGGAAAGGGGATTATTGTGGATCCTGAAGCAAAACTGGAAGAGGAGCTGATCATCAGGCCGACTTCCGAAACGATAATATGGAGTACCTATAAAAATTGGGTGCAATCCTACCGGGATCTTCCTATTTTGGTCAATCAATGGGCCAATGTTGTCCGTTGGGAGATGCGTACCCGCATGTTCCTGCGCACTGCCGAGTTCTTGTGGCAGGAAGGCCATACGGCGCACGAATCCAAAGAAGAGGCTCTGGAGGAGACCGAGCGCATGATCAACGTATACGCTGATTTTGCTGAGAATTTCATGGCTGTTCCGGTTATAAAAGGTGCAAAATCAGAACACGAAAGGTTTGCCGGAGCGCTTGAGACTTTCAGCATCGAAGCACTGATGCAGGATGGAAAAGCATTGCAATCTGGCACTTCTCACTTCCTGGGCCAGAATTTTGCCAAGGCCTTTGATGTACAGTTTACCTCCAGGGAGGGCAAGCTCGAGTATGTGTGGGCCACCTCCTGGGGTGTTTCTACCCGTTTGATAGGAGCGCTGATCATGGCCCATTCCGATAATAACGGATTGGTTCTTCCACCCAAACTTGCCCCCATCCAGGTTGTAATTGTTCCTATTTACAAGAATTTTGACCAACTGGCGCAAATTTCAGAACAGGTTAAGTTATTGGTTGAAAAGCTCAAACGCAAAGGAATTCGTGTAAAATACGATGACCGCGATTCTCAACGTCCGGGATGGAAGTTTGCGGAATACGAAATGAAAGGTGTACCGGTACGTTTGGCCATTGGTCCCCGCGACCTTGAAAATGGCACCATGGAGATTGCGCGCCGCGACACACTGGAGAAAAAGGTTGAACAGTTGGAAGGCATTGAGAACCTGATTGAAAATTTGCTGGTCGAAATTCAGAGCAATATCTACAACAAAGCCTTGAAATTCAGGGAAGAAAATACCACAAAAGTAGATACTTACGACGAGTTCAAAGAGCGGTTAAACAGCAACCCAGGATTTATTCTGGCCCACTGGGACGGAACCTATGAAACGGAGGCCATCATCAAGGAAGAGACAAAAGCCACTATCCGATGCATTCCATTCGACACCGTCGAAGAGGAGGGCAAATGTATCTTAACAGGAAAGCCCTCCAAACGAAGAGTACTCTTTGCATTATCGTATTAAGTTGTTTAGACGATTAGATGAAAAATCAGGTAGTCGACCGGTTTCTTAAATATGTTGGATACAATACCCAATCTGACAATGGGAGCACCTCTTGTCCCAGCACAGAGGGACAGTTGGTGTTTGGAAAGATGCTCGGCGAAGAGTTGATCAGGATTGGCATGTCGGATGTGGAAGTCGACTGGAATGGATATGTGATGGCCACTCTTCCGCCTAATTCAGACCTCTCTGTACCGGTGGTTGGCTTCGTTGCGCACATGGATACCAGTCCTGATTGTTCGGGCCGGAATGTCCGTCCCAGGTTGATCGATTGGTTCGATGGCAACGACATACTGCTAAATGCAGAAAAAAATGTACTCCTTTCCACCAAGCGCTTCCCTGAAATTCTCAAATACAAAGGTGAGCAACTCATCGTAACAGACGGAACGACACTGCTTGGTGCCGACGACAAAGCAGGATTAGCCGAAATAGTTACGGCTATGGAGTTCCTGTTAGCTCATCCGGAAATCAAACACGGAAAAGTACGGGTTGCCTTTACGCCCGACGAGGAGATTGGCAGGGGCGCCAACCACTTTTATGTGCCCAATTTCGGAGCAGAATTTGCCTATACCATGGATGGAGGCGAGCTTGGTGAACTACAGCACGAAAATTTCAATGCCGCTTCAGCCCATTTGATATTCCATGGAGTCAACGTTCATCCGGGATCAGCAAAGGATAAAATGAGAAACTCGTTGTTGCTGGCCAACCAGTTCTTGTCTAATCTTCCAGCCGGTGAAGTACCCGAGCATACAGAGAAATACCAGGGGTTTTACCATTTGGTGAAATTTGAAGGGCAGGTCGACAGGACAACGCTGGAATTCATTATCCGCGATTTTGACAAGGAGAATTTTGAGATGAGGAAATCGAGACTGGAAAAAATGGTGAAGAATTTGAATCTTGATCACAGTGAAATCGTTGCGGAAATCTCGATTAAAGATCAGTATTACAACATGAAAGAGATGATCGATCCTCAGTTTTACATTGTTGAACTCGCGAGAGAGGCGATGCTTTCCTGCAACATTGAACCCATAGTGGTTCCGGTCCGTGGTGGAACAGATGGCTCGCGGCTCTCCTACATGGGTCTGCCCTGTCCCAATATTTTTGGCGGAGGGCACAATTTTCACGGGGAATATGAATACATACCCACCAAATCAATGGAAAGTGCCTGCAGGGTGATTGTTGCAATCATTTCCAAAGTTTTCCTTAACTCATCGCAAAATGGTTGAACGATTGATAAAGTACATAGAATCCAATCAGCTTTTCTCCCCCAATGATACTCTTTTGGTTGGAGTAAGCGGAGGTATTGATTCGGTGGTACTTATCGATTTGCTTAACCGTGCCGGAATGGCTTTCGCGGTAGCTCACTGCAATTTTCAACTGCGAGGAGCAGAGTCTGACCAGGATGAACGCTTTGTAAGAGAACTAAGTGAGAGCTACGGTAAACTCTGCTTTTGCAAAACCTTTGATACAAAAGAATATGCCGGCGAAAATGGCATTTCCATTGAAATGGCTGCCAGGGAACTTCGGTATGACTGGTTTGAAGAGGTTCGCCGGACACACCACTTCGATTGGATTGTGGTAGCCCATCACCGGGATGATCAGATTGAGACCTTTTTCCTGAATCTGGCCAGAGGAACCGGCATTTCGGGCTTAACCGGGATGAAAGTCGTTAATGGAAAGGTCGTCAGGCCATTGCTGTTTGGATCACGAAGGGATATCGAAAATCATGCTTCTGCGCATAAGCTGCAATTCAGGGAGGATAGTTCAAATTTCCTGACCGATTTCCAGCGTAATAAAATCCGCAAGATGGTTTTGCCCCTTATGGAGGAGTTAAATCCTTCTTTTAGAGAGAGTATAGATAAAACGATCGATCACTTGAGAGAGACCTCTTCGATCTATTATCAGGCGATTGAGAGAGCCAAAGAGCTGGCTGTCAGGAGGAGATCTAAGGGTGAAACTGAAATTTTACTCGCTGAGCTCAGACTTTTGAATCCTCTTTCAACTTATATGTTCGAATTGCTCAGACCCTTCCATTTTAACGGAGAGGTGGTGGAGGAGATTATCAAAGCGCTGGATGGACAGACAGGGAAGCAGTTTTTTTCACCTTCACACCGTGCGGTGCTTGACCGGGAGGCAATTATCATCCGTAAATTAAGCGAGGAGGCTTCAGCCAGATTCTATCTTGATGAGACTTTGTCAGGAATAGATGCTCCTGTTAAGCTATCTATTTCCACACAAAAACGGACCGGGTCTTTTCATTGGAATACCTCACCCATGATCGCGACGCTTGACAAGGACCTGCTGCAGTTTCCGCTTATTCTGCGCAAATGGCAGAAGGGCGACTATTTTCAACCCTTGGGTATGCAGGGAATGAAAAAGCTGAGTGATTTTTTTGTGGACGAAAAGTTCAGTCTGCCTCAAAAGGAGGAGTGCTGGATCCTTGCAAATGGCGAAGATATCGTCTGGATTGTCGGTGTAAGAGTTGACAATCGGTACAAAATCACTCCCGAAACGAAGAATATCCTTGTGCTGAAACATGACTGACTATTCCTTTGGTTTCACCTTTTTAAAGGAGACGATTAAATCACCAATCAGCCAGCCCATGAGCATTCCATAAAGGGTACTTGCATACCAGTGCGAGGTAATAGGGCAGGTTCCTGTGCTACAACCAACAAATCTCCAGTAAAGAAATCCGCCTAAACCACCCAGGGAAAGGAATATTAAGCTAATACGTTTTTTGTTTATCCAGTCGAGCATTTTTTTTGCAAAGGAACTAAAATATTCAAGGAATCACCAGAATAGACCGAAGTTCTGATGCAAGATGTTCTCCTTTTAGTAACCTGACAATCTCAAGTGAAAAGGCGAGGGCAGTACCCACTCCGCGACCTGTAACAATATTTTCATCTACCTCGAAAGGGGTGTATAACACAGTTGCTCCGGTCAGTTTGGATTCAAATCCGGGATAGCAGACTGCTTTTCTTTTTTGGAGGAAGCCCAGAGAACCCAGGATCATGGGCGCCGCACAGATTGCGGCAATGAACCTTTTTTCTTCATGGAATTTTTTCAGTTGGCCAGTGAGTCCGGCGTGATTCATAAGGTTGGTAGTTCCAGGCATACCTCCGGGGAGAATGATCATGGTTGAGGTGGCATAGTCGGCCTCATCGTAAAGCTGGTCAGCTTTGATAGTGATGTTGTGTGCTCCTGTTACTGATAAAGAGCCTGTGACGGAAACGATAGTGACATCGAGGTTAGCACGCCTCAGCACGTCGATAATGGTTACAGCTTCTGTCTCTTCAAAGCCTGTAGCCAGATGGATCAGAATAGATGTTTTCATTTAGTTCGTTCCTGTGAGGCGGGCGATGTATTTGTCGACCAATCTGCCTTCGTTGGAATCACCATATTTGTCTTTGATGGATTGGTACCTGGCCAGCGCTAAATCTTTGTTTCCCATTTGCTCATACATTCTACCCTCTTTCAAAAGATAGATGGGCGTCGTAAAATTATTGGTATTTACCGCTGCAGCCTCCGCATAGTATTTAACGGCTTTTCCCTTGTTCCCAAGTTCAGCGTAAGCATCACCAATGGCACCTGTAGCGACTGGTTTTAGCAACAGGTCGTCTGTTTTGAATTTTTCCAGGTAATCTATCGCCTCTTTGTATTTACCGATATGAAGATAAGAGATCCCTGCATAATATTTTGCAAGATTGCCGGCGTGTGTCCGGCCATAATTGTCGATGATATCAAGAAAGCCAGGGTAGTTGCCATCACCATTTAAAGCAAGATTGAAAGAGTCTTTCTCGAAATACTGTTCCGCAGTAAAGATTTGCTCCTTGGCTTTGGTTTCGTGCGGAATGGTATAAAAACGATGTGTTGCAAGCAACAACAAGGCTACCACAACAGCCCCACCAAAAACAATAGAAATAATTTTAGCATTTTTCTCAAAAAAATATTCGGCGGTTGTCAATGCGTGTTCAACTTCCTTCAGATTTTCATTGGCCTGCGCCTTCGTCTCTTTGCTCATAACTTGGTTCTCTTAAAATGGATGCTTTTTTGTATGCGTGTGCAAAAATAATCGTTTTTAACAAACGAGCGCAACAATTTGAAAAATATAAGGTGTGAATTTGTGGTTTTCAACTAGATTTTAAAGAGGATCTTCTGATTTTTGTTGGTAACTAGCTGTTGGGTTCGTTTAAAAGCTTATCCAAAAAGTTTAGATTTGTAATTCAAAAATCTGCCACCATGTTTATCAGGGAGCTTTCGGTAATGAACTATAAAAATTTTGGAGAAGCAACCCTGACTTTCTCCAGAAAAGTGAACTGTTTCATCGGGAACAACGGTGTTGGCAAAACCAATCTGCTCGATGCCATCTACTATTTGTCGTTCTGTAAAAGCTATTTCAATAATCCGGAT
>Ga0172379_10010746_pt1 | contig 11027 bp, 18 predicted proteins | sample GrowelOW334metaG_FD_119756 | JGI IMG/M metagenome (GOLD analysis project Ga0172379, IMG submission 119756) | Groundwater microbial communities from an aquifer near a municipal landfill in Southern Ontario, Canada - Groundwater well OW334 metaG | ecosystem: Environmental > Aquatic > Deep... | reverse complement strand
GTTCGCGGTCTTAATGCTGTTGAAGCATTGTCCCGTCTTTCGGTTTTTAAACAACACGCATCTATACCGGTTGCTAAACTTTTGAAGTCAGCCATAGCTAATGCTGAACATAATTTTAAACTTTCTTCTGAAAAATTGTTTGTAAAAAGTATTATGGTTGACGGTGGCCCAGTTTTAAAACGCTGGACACCAAAAGCTTTTGGCCGGGCTAATCCAATCCGTCACCGCACTTCGCATATTTCAATAGTTTTGTCAGAAAAAGAAAATATCGAAGAAAAAAAAGAAGATAAAAAAACAGTTTCTAAGAAAAAGTTGACTAAGAAGAACACCTAAAATATGGGTCATAAAGTACATCCAAAAGCTTTCCGGTTGCAAACCATTAGACCTTGGGACGCAACTTGGTTTGCCAAAAAAGATTTGTTCTCGACTTTTTTACGCGAAGACGTATTAATTCGTGATTTTTTGCGCAAAGAATTAAAAGAAGCCTTGGTTGATAGAATCGAAATGGAGCGAACTCGTCAGCAGGTAAATATTGTAGTCTACTCGGCTAAGCCGGGATTTATTATTGGTCGAGCCGGAGCCGGAGTGGAAGAACTTAAAAATAAAATTTTAAAGAAATTTTACCGAGGCCGTCGAGTGGTTCTGTCTTTGAATATTAAAGAAGTAGCTCGTCCATCCTTATCGGCTCAAATTGTTGGTCAACAAATCGCCTCTGATATTGAAAAACGTTTTCCTTTTCGCCGAGCCATGAAACAAACAATCGAACGGGTTTTAAAAGCTAAGGCCGAAGGAGTAAAAATTACTTTAGGTGGACGTTTAAATGGAGCAGAAATTGCTCGGGTCGAAACTTTGGCTCACGGAAAAGTCCCGCTTCATAATTTAAGAGCTGATATTGATTTTGCTACAGTTACAGCTAGAACAATTTACGGAGCAATTGGTGTTAGAGTTTGGATTAATCGTGGCGAGATTTTTGAAAAAACTGGAGCTGAAAGCAAGCTTGAAGAATAACTACTTGTATGTTGATACCGAAGAAAGTAAAACATCGAAAATGGCATAAAGGCCGCGGTCGCGGCAAGCGTTTAGCGACCAGTAAAACCATGTTGGCTTTTGGTGCTTTTGGTCTTAAGGCCATGGAAGAAAAATGGGTTACTTCACGTCAAATTGAAGCCGCTCGTCGAGCCATGACTAGATCCATTAAGCGTGGTGGAAAAATTTGGATTAGAATTTTTCCAGATCACCCAGTAACTTCAAAGGGTGCTGAAATGCCTATGGGTAAAGGTAAGGGTGCAGTTGATCATTACGTAGCCGTGGTTCGAGCCGGTACAATCATGTTTGAAATGGATGGTGTTTCTCGGGCTGTAGCAACCGAAGCTATGCGTTTAGCTGCTTACAAATTGCCGGTAAAAACCAAAACAATGTTTGACGAAGATATTTAATATGGAATTGAAAGAAATGAAAAATGCTTCTTTAGAAGCTTTAAAAAAGTTTTTACAAGAAGCTGAGGGCGAGTTACGCTCAATGCATTCAGCTTTGTCGTCTCATCAGTTGGCTCAGGTTAGAAAAATTCGAGTTGTCAAAAAGACTATAGCTAGAATCAAAACCCTCATTCATCAGAAGATTTCGGAATAAAAATATGACCCAAGAAATAAATAAAACCAGACGTGCTTTAACCGGGGTAGTAGTCTCAGACAAAATGGCTAAGACTATCGTGGTTAATGTTGCCAGAACAGTTTTACATAAAAAGTATCAAAAACGTTATATTATGAGCCAGCGTTATAAGGTTCATGATGAAAACAAAGAGGCCAAGGTTGGTGATATGGTTGAATTTATGGAATGCCGTCCAATGTCTCGCGACAAACGTTGGAAACTTTTTAAGGTTTTGAAAACTGTCGCTTAATTTTAGTAATACCTATGGTTCAATTACGTAGCATGTTAAATGTGGCCGATAACTCTGGAGCTAAAAAGCTTCAAATGTTTCGCGTCGAAGGTGGTTATAAGAAGCGTTACGCACGCCTTGGCGATGTTGTTACTGCCACGGTTAAGGTGGCTACACCACACGCCGCAATTAAAAAAAGTGACGTAGTGCACGCGGTTATTGTTCGTACCAGAAAAGAAACTCGTCGGCCAGATGGTACTTATATTCGTTTTGATGAAAACGCCGCGGTTATAATCGATCCTAAAAATAATGAACCAAAAGGTACCCGTATTTTTGGACCAGTGGCTCGTGAATTACGTATAAAAGGTTTTTCTAAAATTATCTCATTGGCTCCAGAAGTGCTTTAAACATATGAAGTTGAAGATTAAAACAGGTGACACGGTTCGTGTCTTAACCGGTAAAGATAAGGGTAAACAAGGTAAAGTCTTGCAGGTTTTTCCTAAACTTAACCGTTTGGTTGTTGAAGGAATTAATTTGGCGGTACGCCATTTACGTTCACGTCGTAATGGTGAGGCCGGCCAAAAAATTACTTTTCCGGCACCATTTCGTATTTCTAATGTTCAGTTGGTTTCTCCAAAAAGCGGTAATGGCGGTCGGGTTGGTTGGAAAATTATTGAAAAAGAAGGCCAAAAAAAGACCGTTCGAGTACTTCGTGGTCATGGAAAATCTGAAGATATTGAATAATTCCCCTTCGCCGGGCTTCGGCGGAATAAATTATGTCGTTGCAAAAATTATACAAAGAAACAATTGCCCCAAAGCTCGCTGAAGAGTTTGGTCTTAGTAATGCTTTGGCTGTGCCCAAGGTTACAAAAGTTACCATTAACGTTGGCTTAGGGCAGGGGGTAAAAGACGCTAAATATTTAGAAGCGGCCGAGAATACTTTGCGTAGAATTACCGGTCAACAGCCAGTTAAATGTAAGGCTCGGGTTTCGATTTCAAATTTCAAAATCAGAAAAGGCATGGTTATTGGTATGAAAGTAACAGTTCGGGGTAAACTCATGTGGGACTTTTTAGACAAATTGGTCAACATTACGTTGCCTCGCATGCGTGACTTTAGAGGTATTTCTGCCGAATCTTTTGATGAAAAAGGTAATTACTCATCAGGCTTTCGTGAACATATAGCTTTTCCAGAAATTCGACCAGACGAAGTTGATGTTATTCATGGTTTGCAGCTTACAATAACCACTACCGCCAAGAATCCAGAGCAGGGAGTAGCTCTACTTACCGCATTAGGTTTCCCATTTAAGAAAAAAGACAACACGAAGTAATATGGCAACAGAAAATCAACGCGCTAAATCTCGTAATAAACCAAAATTTCCTTCGCGGCATGTTAATCGCTGCTGGCGTTGTGGTCGCAATCATGGATATATGCGCGATTTTGACTTATGTCGTATTTGTTTTCGTGAGCTGGCTAATCAAGGCGAGATTCCGGGTATTAAGAAATCCAGCTGGTAAAGTTTTGAAAATATGTTGATAGATCCTATTTCTGACATGTTAACTCGTATCCGTAACGCGCAAGCTGTACGGAAAGCCGAGGTAATGATTCCTTTCTCTAAGCTAAAATTTAGCTTGGCCAAGATTTTTGAACAGGAAGGTTTTTTAACTCAAGTCGAAAAAACCACTGAAAACGGTCGCCCAGTTATTCGGGCTGGTTTAAAATATAATCGTCGCGAACCGGTTATTCACATGATTAATCGTGTTTCTAAACCAGGTCGTCGTGTTTATATGAAGAGTGGTGATTTGCCACGGGTACTTTCAGGTTTAGGATTTTCGGTGGTTTCTACTTCTAACGGTTTGATGACTAACAAACAAGCCCGCGCCAGAAAACTTGGCGGTGAAGTGCTTTGTGAAGTTGCTTAATATATGTCTCGTATTGGATTAAAAAAAATCATTATTCCAGCCGGTGTGGAAATCACAGAAAACGGTCAGGAAGTAACAGTTAAAGGGCCAAAAGGCAGTCTTTCAATGTCTTTTCCTGTTTGTGTTATCATAAGTCGTGAAGGTGACGAAATCAAAATTTCTGTTAAACGTCCACAGGTAAAAGAAGAAAAAGCTTTGTGGGGAACTTTTAGAGCCCATCTTCAAAACATGATTACCGGAGTAACAACTGGTTTTTCTCGGTCTTTGGAAGTTAATGGCGTGGGTTACCGCGCCAATGTTTCTGGAAAGAAAATTGTTTTAGAAGTTGGCTTTTCACACTCGGTTGATTTTATTCTTCCGGAAGGCGTTTCGGCTACTGTTGAAAAAAATATTGTAACCATGACTGGTAATGATAAACAGATTGTTGGAGAAACAGCTGCTAAATTTCGTCGTATTCGCCCACCAGAACCATATAAAGGAACTGGTATAAAATATACAGACGAAATTGTTCGACGTAAGGCTGGTAAAACAGGTAAGGCTGGAGCCGCTTAATTATTTAAAGTATGAAGGTAAAAAATCCCATTCAAAGAAAGCGTCATTTGGCCAAGCTTCGGGCGGCTCGTGTTCGCGCTAGAATTATCGGAAACAGCGAACAGCCAAGATTGTCTGTTAAACGCAGCTTGAAACATCTTTACGCTCAATTAATTGATGATACGGCCGGAAAAACTTTGGCCGCGGCTTCTGATTTTGAAATAAAAGAAAAAGGTTCTAATCTTGAAGTGGCCAAAGAAATCGGAAAAGTTATTGCTGCCAAAGCCAAAGAAAAGGGTATTACTTTAGCGGTTTTTGATCGTGGTAGTTATCGCTATCACGGTGTTGTAGCCGCTTTGGCCGATGGTGCCCGTGAAGGTGGCTTGAATTTTTAAATTTATGTCGGAAGAAATTAAACCAACAACAAACCAAGCTGTTCCCGCCAATAACCAAAGACGAGCCAGTTTGCCAATAATCGTCGTTAAACCCGGCGATGTTGTTAAACGTGAAGCTCGCCCAGCCGGCCGTGGTGGTCGCGGTGGTAGTGGCGGCGGTGGTGGAAATCGCCGTGGCCCAGGTGGTGGCGGTCGTGGTCGTGACGGTGGTCGAGATAATCGCGAACCAAAAGAATATGACCAAAAGATTTTGGAACTTTCTCGGGTTACCCGTGTTACTGCTGGCGGTAAGCGCATGCGTTTTAGAGCTGCGGTAGTTATTGGAAATCGTGCCGGTAAGGTTGGTTTTGGCGTGGCTAAGGGGGCTGATGTGGCCATGGCCGTTGAAAAAGCTTACCGACAAGCCAAGAAAAAGGTTTTTACTATTTTAATGGAAAACGAAACCGTTCCTCATAAAGTTGAGGAAAAGTTTGGAGCAGCTATCGTGCTTTTAAAACCAGCTCCAAAAGGTACTGGTCTTAAGGCTGGTGGCGCTGTTCGGGTGGTTTTAGAACTTGGTGGTGTACCAAATGCGGTTAGTAAAATTTTGGGTTCGGCGAATAAAATTAATGTAGCTAAGGCTACAATAAAAGGCATGAAAAGTTTTCGCCTTCCTGTTAAACGGGTTTCTGAGGTAAAATAAATTTATGTCTCTTGCTTTACATAACATTAAACCGTCAGCCGGCTCTAAAAAAACCAAAAAACGCATTGGTCGTGGTTTGGGTTCGACGGGTTCTTATTCTGGTCGTGGTGTTAAAGGCCAACGGGCTCGTTCTGGCGGTCGCAATGGTTTGCAGCTTCAAGGTTTGCGTTCCCTAATGCTTAAATTACCAAAAGTTCGGGGTTTTAAGAGTCTTGAAGATAAACCAACCGTAGTTAATATTGGTGTTTTGGCAAAGAATTTTGCCGATGGTGCAACTGTAACTCCAAAACTTATTGTTGAAAAAGGTTTGGTTCGAACGTCTGAAAATGGAATTAAGGTTTTAGGAAACGGAGAGATTAAACATCGATTGGTTATTAAGGGTTGTGTTGTTTCGCAACCGGCTCTTGATAAAATTACCAAAGCTGGCGGTGAAATTATCGCCAAATAAAAATAAATTTTATGATCCTCCAGCGTATTTTTCGCACGCCAGAGGTTAGAAACAGCGTGCTGTTTGTCCTCGCTTTATTAGTTATTTTCCGGGTTGCGGCTCATATTCCGGTTCCCGGTATGGACGCCAGTGCTCTAACTTCGTTTTTTCAGAATAATCAATTCTTGGGTCTTTTGAATATTTTTTCTGGTGGTACTTTAGAAAATTTTTCAATTGTTGCTTTAGGCGTTGGTCCTTATATCACAGCTTCGATTATCTTTCAGCTTTTGGCCATGATTGTGCCTAAACTCGAAGAAATGCAAAAAGAAGAGCAGGGCCGACAAAAAATTAATAGTTGGACCCGTTGGCTTACAGTTCCTTTAGCTTTTTTTCAGGGCTATAGCATGGTTTTGCTGCTTCGCCAGCAAGCACCAAGTGTTTTTGTTGATTTGAATTGGATAACAATTTTTATTGCTATTCTCTCAATGAGTGCTGGAACAATTTTTGTTATGTGGCTGGGCGAATTGATTTCTGAAAAGCATGTTGGCAACGGTGTTTCCATAATGATTTTTGCCGGTATTGCCGCCGGCTTGCCGCAGTTTTTACAAAAATCAGTTGCGGTTTATGACAACTCACAAATAATCACCATGATTCTTTTTGTCTTAGTTGTTGTTTTGACAATTGTTGGTGTGGTAATTATCCATGAAGCTCAAAGAAACATTCCGGTTCAGTACGCCCGTGGTGGTCACACCTCACGTTTAGGCGGGGCAGTATCAAACCATTTGCCTCTTAAGGTAAATGCGGCCGGAGTTATTCCAATCATTTTTGCTATTTCGATTATTCTGTTCCCAAGAATTTTTGCTCAATTTTTTACTTCAGCTAAAAGCGAATGGTTAAGAGAGGCTGCGAACTTTACCATGACCATGTTTGATAATCAGATTGTTTACGGGATTGTTTATTTCTTGTTGGTTTTTGGCTTTACTTATTTCTATACCGCGGTAATTTTCCACCCAGATCGTATTGCCGAAAATTTACAGAAACAAGGCGGCTTTATTCCCGGTATTCGCCCTGGGGTGCCAACTGCCGATTATCTAGGTTTTGTTTCCAATCGTATTTTACTCGCCGGTGCTTTGTTCTTGGCAATAATCGCTGTTATGCCATTGTCGCTTCAGGCTTTTACTGGAAATTCCAGTTTGGTTATTGGCGGCACTTCGGTTTTGATTGTGGTCAATGTGGTTATTGAAACTATCAGACAAATCGAAGCTCAAATGATGATGCGCGAGTACGATTTGTAATCCTCGCCCCCCAGCCCCCTCTCCTACCTTTCGATTCGACTCAAGGTAGTCTGAAGCCGAGTCGAAGACTAGAAGGAAGAGGGGGAGTAAAGATCGCCGGTAAAACGGCGGTTTTTTTGATTGGGTTATGCACCCTCGACGGTTTTTGGATTCACGGCTATACTACTCCTGTCTTATGAACAAAATTCTTATAATGGGTCCACAAGGGGCTGGCAAGGGTACACAGGCCGAAATTTTGGCCGAAAAATTAAAGATTCCGGCGATTTCGTCTGGTTCTTTATTGCGCGAAGAAATTGCGACTGGTTCTGATTTAGGCTGCGAAGTAACTAAATTTACCGAAGCCGGAACTTTGGTGCCCGATGAATTAATGGTGGCAATAATTAAAAAACGCTTGGCTCAACCAGACGCGGTTAACGGCTGGATTCTTGATGGTTTTCCGCGTATTTTAAGTCAGGTGGAATTGTTTTTAAATTTTGTCCAACCGACTAATGTTATTTTGTTAAAACTTAACGACGAGAATTCTGTCGAACGCCTTTCCGGACGTTTACAATGTAAAGAGTGTCATCAAGGTTTTCAGGAAAAATTTGTGCCTTCAAAAACTCATCCTTTTTGTGATGTTTGTGGTGGGGAATTAGTTAGACGTTCTGATGACACACCAGAAATTATTCGTCAGCGTTTACAGATTTATCATAAAGAAACCGAACCGGTGGCCAAGAAATTTGAAGACATGGGAATTTTGTCTCGAATCGATGGTTCTGGTACGATTGAAGAAGTGGCGGAGTTGGTGGCCGGGGTTTTTGTTACAAATTAAGTTTGTTCAAAACGTTCAAGTTGTTCAAATTGTTCACTTTTGTTTTTTTGGATAATAAAGCCAATCCAAAATGAACGACTTGAACATACGAACACTTGAACTAAAATATGTCTCTCATAAAAACCGACAACGAAATTAAATTGATGCGTGAGAGTGGTAAGATTCTCTCGGCGGCTTTGGCGGCGGCGGTGAAAGCCGTGGCTCCCGGTGTTAGTGTTCGCGAACTCGACAAAATTGCCGAAGCGACTTTGCGAGCCGCTGGAGCTGTGCCGTCTTTTAAAGGATACCGAACTTCAAAAAAAGATCCAGCATTTCCTTCAACACTTTGTGTTTCGGTTGGTTCAGAGGTTGTTCATGGTTCGGCGGATAGAAATTTAAAATTAAAAGAAGGCGAAATTGTTAGTTTGGATATTGGTTGTGAGTACAAGGGTTATTTTACTGACATGGCCGTCACAGTTCCGGTTGGAGAAATTTCAGACGAAGCCAAAAAACTCATGCGAATTACCCGCGAAGCTTTATTTGCCGGCGTGCGGGCAGCTAAACCAAAAGGCAATGTTAAAGATATTAGTTCGGCCGTGGAAAATTATGTGAAGCCACATGGTTATGGAATCGTCACCGCACTCGTCGGCCATGGTGTTGGTCATGCGGTTCATGAAGAACCGAGTATTCCAAATTATACTTACCCAAGAATGCCAAGCGTGCCACTTAAGCAAGGAATGTGTTTGGCGATTGAACCAATGATTGCGCTTGGCAGCGGTGAAGTGGAAACAGCTGATGACGGTTGGACGGCAATTACTGTTGATAGAAGTGTTGCCGCACATTTTGAAATGACAATTGTGGTTACAAAAAATGGACATGAAATATTAACACATTTGCCAGTTTAATCCTCACCTCCCCCGCCCTCGCTGGGCTTCGGCGAGGCAGGCCGACCCTCTCCCGCCGAGAGGGAGGAATAATTTTATGCGTATTTTAGGTATCGACTACGGTGACAAAAAAATTGGTTTGGCTTTTGGTGATTCTGAAGTCGGAGTGGCAGTGCCGCTTGATGTGATTCCGAATAAAGGTGCTGAGACGATTCAAAATTTAGCCAAAAGAATTTTGGTTGATGATTTGAATAAGGTAGTTATTGGTGTACCGCTTTCAACGGGTAGTCACCACAGTTCAAAACAATTAGAAAAAACTCGAGCTTTTATTGAAAAGTTAAAAACTGAAATTTCCGTTCCGGTTGTTGAAGAAGATGAATCGTACACAACCTCGGAAAGTATTCGTTTGCAAAGGGAAGAAGGAGCTGGAGCGGATGAAGATGCACTCGCAGCGATGTTGATTTTGGAACAGCATTTAGGGGGTAGAGGGTAGGGAGGTAGGGGGTAGTTTTTTGTGGCGATTTTATATCAAACCACCGGCATAGTTTTGTCCAAACGCGATTGGCGGGAGTCTGATCGCGTTTATTCGATTTTGACGCGCGAGCATGGCAAGATTGAGGTGATTGGGCGTGGGGCGCGGAAACCTTTGGCCAAGCTTTCGCCACACCTAGAGTTTTGCGCAGAAGTGGATTTGCTTGTGGTACACGGACGAGCTTACGAGACCGTGGCTGGAGTGGAAAGAAAAAGATCGTTTGTTGGTTTGTATGACAGTTTATCAAAAACTTTAGCCGCGCATCACGTACTTCAATTAGTTGATTTAGGAACTCGCGAACACGAAGCTGATAAATTTTTATACGAAGAAGTAAAAAACTTTTTAATTTTTTTGCACAAGGCACCAGATTTAACACCAGAGCGCGCGGCTTTTTTACTTTCAGCTTTTGCTTTAAAACTTTTGGCCTTACTCGGCTATCGTCCGGAATTAAATGTTTGTTTAAATTGTTTGAATCAAATAAAATCCGGAGAATTTTATTGGCACTCTTTGAAAGGTGGAGTGATTTGTCGAGCTTGTGTTGAAGCAGATAAAGAACAATGGTTTTCTACCAGACTTTTGTCTGACGATGTTTTGAAATTAATGCGTTTTGCGTTGAGTGAAAGATTTGCCGAATTATTGCGACCACGATTAAGCGGCGAAATTTTAGATAGTTATCACGAAGCCGTGGAGTCACTTTTGGTGGCCCATTTTCCGACCATTCCGGCGACGACTTTAAGGGCGGCGTGTAACCCTCACCCCTAACCCCTCCCCCAGGGTGGGAGGGGGAAGTTGGTTTTTTTGTTGGTTAGACACGTCGTCGTCCCGTCGGACGGGACTTTGGCGAGGCGAGGGGGTGTTTGACCTGGAGGCGAAAAAATGTTACGTTTTGGCCGCGTGGATTGGTAAATCCATGGCTTCAGAACAACCTGAATCGTGAGGTTCTCATGGCGCCGACCATCGATAAACTGCTCCTTCTCGCCCTGCCAGCTTCGGGCAAGTCCGAGGTGCGCAAGTTTCTGACCTGGCTCGAAAAGAACCGGCCAGAAGTCTACGCCCAGCTCGGCCTTGGCAAGCTGGTTCAGCTTGACGACTACCCATATGTCGAGTTCATGCGGCTGGTCGACTATGCCCGTCAACTCCTCAACCGTCCGCCTATCTTCTTCACCAGCGCTGATGGTACGTTCATCGACCCGCGAGAGTGGGGAACTCTCATCCATTTGTTGAAGAAGGACTACGAGCAGCTCACCGACCCGCGGTCGGAGCTGACTCGTGAGGAAGTGATAGAGGAGCTGTTCGAGCGTATCGACCGAGCCGGCGACAAGGTGGGTATCAAAGAACGGCTGGGCGAACAGACTTTTGATGAATGGGGCAAGTTGGTCATCGCCGTCCTAGACCAACTCGATCTGCCTGGCATGGACGCGGCCAAGAAGCTCATCAAGCAGCCGTACTACTGGCGGGTAGCGAGCCTTGAGGGCTGTACCGTGGTCTTCGAGTTCTCGCGCGGCATCCCGAAGGATTCGGTGGCGCCGTACGATCCTTTCGGTTACGGGTACAGCCTCGGCCAGCTCTCGCAGGGAATCCTTGAGGCGGCGCGGATCCTTTATGTCGAAGTCAGCCTTGCGGACTCGATTCGCAAGGATCACGAGCGAGCCGTTCCACCCGAAGGCGTCGCCGACTCCAGTATTCACCACTTCC
>Ga0172379_10010745_pt1 | contig 11028 bp, 9 predicted proteins | sample GrowelOW334metaG_FD_119756 | JGI IMG/M metagenome (GOLD analysis project Ga0172379, IMG submission 119756) | Groundwater microbial communities from an aquifer near a municipal landfill in Southern Ontario, Canada - Groundwater well OW334 metaG | ecosystem: Environmental > Aquatic > Deep... | reverse complement strand
CTGGTGCATTGCCGATTAATTTTATTTTTTCTTCCGCTGTTCCTTGAGCAATAACATTTCCTCTAATAATTAAATGACGAAAAGATAGTTGTGATCCTTTTTCAATTGTGAGTGTTGCTCCCCACTCAACATATATATTTTCATAACCAGACAAATCAGTATTGCTATTCCAAGTGGTATTTTCCGTTATATACCAATCTTCTAATATCTGTTCTTCGCCTTGCGCAAAATTTTGAGATAAATTTATTAGATCAATTCTCAAGGGGCTAATTACAAATATAACAATCAAAATTACAGTGAATATTTTTTTGTTTATTTTGCGCATTTTTTTTGTTTTACCCTATGGAGTAATTACATAATAAACCATAGGCTTTATATTATTAGATAAATTTAATTTTATTTTGACTATTTCTTGAGTCCGTACTCCATAGGGTGAATTTATCTTATTACACCACAATATTAAAAAAGATGCAATTATTTTGCATCTTTTTAAACTACTATTTACATTTCCCCATCTCCCTCTTCAATTTCCCCGCCACATCAGTCTTTTCCCAGGTGAAATCCTTATCGTCTCGGCCGAAATGACCATAGGCGGAAGTTTTTCGGTAGATTGGACGCTTTAGTTTCAAGGTGTCGGCGATAGCTTTTGGCTTGAAATCAAAATATTTTTTGATCAGTTCGATGATTTTTGATTCATCAATTTTCGCAGTGCCGAAAGTATCGATGTAGATTCCCACTGGCTGGGCCACGCCGATCGCATAGGCAACTTGCAATTGACATTTCTTGGCTAATCCCGATGCCACCACATTTTTGGCCACGTAGCGCGCCATATAGGCACCACTACGATCAACTTTCGAAGGATCTTTGCCAGAAAATGCTCCTCCGCCGTGCGGAGCCACTCCGCCATAAGTATCCACGATAATTTTTCGTCCCGTAAGCCCAGCGTCACCAGGAGGCCCACCAATCACAAATCTTCCGGTTGGGTTGATGAAAATTTTAGTTTTCTTGTCGAGCAAATTTTCCAAAACTGGTTCGATGACTTTTTCTCGAATATCCGCTCGCAGTTTTTTCAAACTTACTTTGTCGCTGTGATGAGCTGAGATCACCACCGTTTCCACTCGCTTGGCAATGCCATTTTCATATTCAATCGTCACCTGGCTTTTGCCGTCTGGTCGAAGATAGGGCAAAATTCCTTCTTTTCTAACTTGCGTGAGACGCTTGGTGAGTTTATGCGCCAAAAGAATTGGCAAAGGCATGAGTTCCGGAGTTTCATCCGTGGCATACCCAATCATCAAGCCTTGGTCTCCTGCGCCCTGTTCCTTATATTCCCCCGCTTCTTCATCCACGCCCTGCGCAATGTCGGGACTTTGTTCATGAAGCGTGATAACTACTCCCACATCATCCGCAGAAAAACCATATTCCGGTTTGTCATAACCAATGTCATGAAGCACTTCTCGTACCACTTGGTCAATATTAACATAAGCCTTCGTTCTCGCTTCTCCACCCACCAAAACTAATCCCGTAGTGCAAAAGCATTCAATCCCCGCATGACTGTCCTTGTCTTGCTTGAGCATTTCATCCAAGATCCCGTCCGAAATGCGGTCACAAACCTTATCCGGATGACCTTCCGTCACTGATTCGGAAGTGATGAGTCTGATATTTTTTTTCGTTTCCATTTTATTAAATAAATTAATTATTATTTCACCTTATAATACTCCTTATACCAAGCCACAAAATTAGCGATTCCTTCTTCGATTCGAGTTGATGGCGCCCAGCCAAGTTTGCGAAGTTTTTTGATGTCAGCGACGGTCGCTGGGACATCTCCTGGTTGCATTGGAAGTAGTTTTTTCTTAGCTTTTTTTCCAAGACAATCTTCCAAAACCTCAATGTAACGCAAAAGTTTTTCTTCGCGGTCTCCGCCGATGTTCATCACACCATAATCTAGATTAGCATCTAGGACTGTGATGGTGCCGGAAACGATATCATCAATATAGGTGAAATTTCGTGACATTTTTCCACGATTATATACTTCGATTGGTTTGCCAGCTAGAGTGTTTTTTGTAAATTTGAAAAGTGCCATATCCGGTCGTCCCCACGGACCATAAACTGTGAAAAATCGCAGTCCGGTAGTTTTTAGACCATAGATATGAGAAAAGACATGTGCCATCAGTTCTGTGGCTTTTTTGGAAGCAGCGTAGGGTGAAATTGGCGTGTCCACATTGTCGGTTTCTGAAAAAGGTTGTTTTTTATTGTTGCCATAAACCGAAGATGATGAAGCATAGATGAAATTTTTGATTTTATATTTCGCACTCAAATTCAACAAATTAGTTGTGCCAAGAATGTTGACATCGGCATAAAGAAGCGGGTGCTCAATGGCATAACGCACTCCCGCCATCGCAGCCAAGTGAATCACTTTGTCAATTTTTTCGTTCTTGAAAATTTTCTCAGTTAATTTCTCATCACGAATATCTCCGCGGTAGAGTTTAAATTTGTAGCCTTTCAAAAAAATTTTTATTCTCGCCTCTTTTAAGCTTGGATCATAATAATCATTAAAATTATCAATCAAAACTACTTGGTCTCCCCTGTCCATTAACTTTTTGGCAATAGCACTACCGATGAACCCCGCCCCTCCCGTGATTAGAACTTTTGTCATATGTTTTATTGTTTCATGTTTCATGCTTCATGTTTCATGATACATGATTTTAAATAATTATAATATTCTTCGTTATGACTGTTTTTATTAGTATAATCAAGTAAGACTTTTTTTCGCGCTTTCTTTCCCATATCTTGTCTTAATTTTTCATCTTCAACCAGTCGGCTTATTTTTTCCACCCACTCGGAAGTTTTATCCGCTAAAAATCCATCCACGCCATCAGAAATTGCTTCGCTAAAAGTTTGATTTCTCACCGCCACAGTCGGAATTTCAAGAATTCCCGCTTCAAAAAATTTGAGTTCCGATCTTGATTCACAAAAAGGATTACCAATTTCTAAAGGCACTATGTTAATATCACATTTAAAAATATTATTGTAATATTCTTCTCGTGGCACTCTCGGCAAAATTTCAATGCGATCTTTGAATCTATTAAGTTTATTTTCGATATCTAGCGGTCCTGCTAAAAGCAATTTGACATTTTTATTTTTTTCTAAAATTTCTAAAAGCGCATCATTTATTGTGGCAAAATCCCTATTATGCGAATAAGTTCCAGAAAAATATCCTATCCGCAAAAATCCATCCTGTTTTTTTCTTTCTGATAATATTTTATCAGCAATTTCCAATTCATTATTGGAAATTTTATTCGGCACTATAAAAACTTTTTTATTCTTTTCTCTAATTTTCTGCGCTAAATATGAAACAGTAGTGGTGCATACCTTAACATATTCGTCATTTATAATTTCTGCGCCAATTCCTTTTTCATATTCTTTTTTTTCCGAGTCCGAAATAAGTGAAAAATAGTCCATATATTTCAAATATTGCGGATCGTAATCCAAATCATCCGTGTCAAAAATAATTTCTTTGTTTTGTTTTTTTATCTCGGAAATTAATTTAGCTATTTTTTCGTTATAAGCCACTTTATGCAAAACAAAAATCTTAAACTTCTTGGCAATTTTTGGCAAATTAAAATTATCCGCCACGGTCACGGCACATTTGAAATCATGGATCATTAATTCTTCCGCTACGCCAAAAGCTCGAAAATGAGCTTTGTCGCCTATTCCTCCTGTGATGAATAAGATTTCTCCTGAATTCACGAAAAAAGATTTGGCATAATCTTTGACATATCCCAAAACTATTTTTCCGCCAATTCTAAATCCACTTTTCTGAATCATCCGGCGAGCTTTATTCAATTTTATCAAAAAAGATTTCATATTCCCAACTAATCCCCCTTTTGAAATTCAAATTTCAAATCTTTGTCCAATATTTGCTCTTGATTATATTCTCCGTCCTTAGTTTTTAGATGAACTTTGAAAGGAATATTCCCTACTCCGGATTGCTTTTGGATCAGCAAGCGGTAATCATCAATGCCAAAACCAGCTGGCAGTTCATATTTTATTATCGCATTTGTTTCCCTGCCGATTAATACATGACAGATAAAACCGAAATATGTTTTTTCAAAATCTTCACCTTTATTCGCCAAACTCACCATTTTGCTTTCTAGGAAAGTTGAACCTTTCGGAACATAGACGCGCAGATATGAATGATAGTCTGAAGTACGCCAATCGCCATAGGTAGCGGTGTTTTTATAAATGATATTAAGTGTCACGGTCGGTTTTTCGAGTGTCAAATCAACGTCATATGAAACATCTCGTTTGATATAGTGATCAGTTTTTAGAGCGCCCATATTAGCATCCACCATCATCAAATAATCAGAATTCCAGCCCTTAGCTACCTTTCCGTCCCAATAAACACTTTCCACAAGACCTTGAAGATATGGGTCTTTGAAATTTATCATCACATTTCTATTTTGCAATTCTTTGTGTCCAAGTTCGGCAATCTTAGTGATATTTCCTAAGCTAAATAATTTTTCAATCATCATCGGTGCCATCTTTTTCATAATTTCCTTTCTGTTTTGCGTGTCTATTTCTGGATTCATAATATAGCGTTTTTCCACATATTCTTCCAATTTCAAAGCTCCATCCGTGCTGTTAAATGTGACGCCGTATCCTGGAACAGTGATCGGACCAGTTAGTTCCAAAACATCATTGAAAACTTCAGCATTAACCGCGATTACTCCATCGAAATCAGAACTTCTTCCCGCTAGGCGATAGAAATATTTGGCTTTTTCAACATTAGTTGGAAAATCCGGTGAGAAATTTGAATCGCGAAATTTCCACTTCTTTATATCCATCATTCGAGTGAAAGGATATGGTGGCACAATTTTAGCATCAATTCTTTGATCCAAAAGATTAGCATCTTCAAAGAAAGTAGAAACCACTTCGCCGTCCTTGACCTTCAAAATCGCATACTGACCCAAAAATCCTCCCCCTGGACGGAGCTCCATATTATTTTGAAGCATCAACATAAAAGTCCGCGTCACGCCATCTTTTTTGGTGAAATATTCTACCAGCTTATTTATCACATCCAGCTCTTTTTTTTCATCGTCAGGAATTGGCAAAAGGCCGGAAAATTTGGTAATCACCGCTAATGATTTTATAGCAAGGTCTCTTTTATTTATTTTAGAAAAATTGAATAAATATACTCCGCCTGCCAGAAGAACCAGAGCAATCCCAATTAAAATCATCCTTCTTCTAGTGAAAAATTTTTTCATTTATTTTTTGTTTATTATTAAATTAATTTGCCGGCAAAAACAAAAAGTATTTTACAATACTTGCTTTCCCCTACTGCTTAATTCTAACTCAAATATTAAATATTGGCAAAACTGATTTTGGAGGTTATAATAGAACATATGAAAAACTTTCAACAATTTAAGGATTTTTGCAAAAAATCACACTTCCTATTATTCCTAATCTTGGCCATTTTCTTTTTAAAGGGACTAGCGCTTCTCACCGTTATCCCAATTTTTAACGGCTACGACGAAGCTCGGCACTATAACACTATTCAATACCTAGCCGAATCAAAAGAAAAAAATTGGCCAACAATTGAAAAAGGCAAAACTAATGAGGGTGATTTAGTTCAACGTTTCAACTATAGCGAAGAGATAAAAAAAACGGCTGAAAAAATCCGTTGCGTCGGCGGAGAAGACAAATGTAATCTATATGAAAATAATCTTTTTATTCAAGGATCCTATGGTCAAAATGAAAAAGAAATCAACAGCCGACCATGGAAACAATACAATGATGAATATCCAGTGAATATAGCTTCTTCAGGAAAAAGCTTGTATCATAAGCTTGGCGCCATAATTGAAAAATTACTTAGTGAAAAAAGTATCTTGACCAGATTTTATACTCTTCGAATCTTTTCAGTTCTATTTGGAACAATAACTATTCTCATTTTCTATTTAATCTTAAGAAATATCGGTTTTTCAAAAAAACACAACCTGATTCTTACTGCCATCATTTCTTTCCAGCCTCACTTTTCTTTTTATTACACTTATATAAATTACGATTGCCTATTGATTTTATTTTTTGCTACTTTTGTTTTGGGAGCAATTCTTTCTCTCAAAAACGGAATCAATTGGAAAAACTTAACTCTGATGATAGCGTCTATCTTCTTTGGGATTTGGGTCAAGGGAACTGCCTACATACTCCTAGCTGTCTTTGTTTTTCTAATTTCTTTTCTTACATATAAGAAGTTATCCAAGAAAACTAACGTCAGGGCTGTCTATTGGTTATATTTTTTTCTAGCTATTTCTTTTTTTATCATAACAGTAACTCTTGAAAGATATTTACCATTGATTGGAAATTTCAATGAAATCGCCGGAAGTTTTTTCCGTTATTTTATGAAAAACGCTGATTTTGGGCTTATACTTTTGTCATCAAAGACTTATTGGGGAACATTGCCTTTTGGCAATTGGATTTCTGATAACCTCATCAACATCATCTGGCTTATTCAATTCATTTCAATCATCGGCCTATTTCTTTTTATTTTCTCAAAAAAGAAGCCCGAGTTTTTGCCGGAAAAAAAATATGTTATTTTCTTTATTTTGATGATTCTCGCTCTTCAAGCTGGTATCCGTCTGGCTGATTGGCAATATTTCGTTCAAAATGGAAAATTAGAATTACAAACTCCAGGGAGATATTTCTTCCCCAATATCGCCCTCCATATTACACTGGTTTTTATCGACCTAGGTATGATTTCTAAAACATTAAAAAAAGAAAACTATTTTGATTTTATTTTATCTTCCGGACTAGTTTTGATGTTTATTCTTTTTATGCATAATTTATTCAATTTATTATTATTAGATTTTTATTTATGAAAATAACCGGATTTAAATTTTCCAAAAAAATATTCCTATTGTTAATTTTGGCAATATTTCTAATTTTCATCTTTCTTAGATTTGGGAAAGAATTGATCTTTTTTGAAAAAAGTCTCCAAAAAAATTCCCCGATAAAAATCTCGAAGGGTCAAGAACTTTCCGGAAAATTTGAATCCACACGCGCAAATCTCACCCAAGTTGAGATATTACTAGGCGGAGGGAAAAAACTAACTAATCCGACAGCCGTCAAAGTTAAGCTAGCAGATGAAAATTGCTCCAAAATTATCCGCGAAGGATCAGTTGATCCTTCCTATTTAAAAAGAAAAGATATTTATGAATTCAGATTTTCCAAAATTGCTGATTCCAAAGGCAAAAAATATTGCCTTATTTTAGGATATGCACCTCAAGAATCTGATGCGAAAAATCTTCAAGTGTATACCTCAAATGGAAAGCCGGCTATGCGAGCAGTCTATACAAATAATAATATTTGGCAAAACATCGACGAGCTTAGTCAAAGAGTGTCTCAATATAAGCCATTTTTCTTGAAGCACTATTTTCTTTGGGTCATTTTTCTCAGTTTTATCATTTTTTCAATTTTCTTGATTATTGTATTAATTCTAATTTAATCTATACTATAAGGGACTATGTTTGAAACACCGCTAAATAAAAAAGAACTATTCTCTGTTTTTATCCTGCTTTTCTTGGGTCAAATTTGGCTTTCCTTGATCTTGGCTTTTTTAGGCATTTTTTATACAGCCATTATTTGGCTTTATGTACTTGGCGCCGGTTCATTTTTGGGCTATTTGATTTGGAAAAATTTTTCTCAAATCAAGCCAACTAAGAGTGAACTATTTTTCCTATCTTTAGTTTTATTTTTCATCATCCTCTTTTCTTTTTTTTCCCAACCAACAATTTTTTCCGGTCGAGATCAAGGTTCGCTTAGCGAAGCAGCTGTCCATCTTTCCCAAAATCACAAATTAACTTTTTCCTCTCCAGCAACAAAAGAATTTTTCAAAATTTATGGCCCAGGGCAAGCTTTGAATTTTCCTGGTTTTAGCTACAAAGAAAATGGTGATTTAATAACTCATTTTCCTCTTGGCTACATCGTCTGGCTAGCTTCATTTTTCTCTCTTTTCGGCCTTTTCGGTTTGACACTCGCTAATGGAGTTTCCTTTTTTGTTTTTTCTTGCGCTTTTTATCTTTTAGCTAAAAGGCTACTATCGCCTTTTTGTGCTCTTATAACTTGGGTTTTATCCACTACTGTTTTCACTTCTTTTTGGTTTTTTAAATTTACTCTCAGTGAAAATTTAGCTTTAGCGTTAGTTTGGCTTGGCATTTATTTCTTTGTTATTTTTTGGGATAATCCGAAAAAATCATACTTCATTCTTTCTTTTTTGATATTCGGCCTTTTGATTTTTGTCCGCATTGAAGGTTTAGCTTTTCTTTTAATTGCTATAATATTATTTTTCTTGAAATTTAAAAATCATCATCCATTTAGAATTTTGTTGGATAAAAAAATTATTTTTTTGTTTTTTGCCCTTATCACTCTTTACGGCCTAAACATTTTCATTGACTGGCAATTTTTCATTTCCATTGCCAAAGCGATCACTAAGCCATTTCTTGAATCTTCAAATAATTCTTTTTTGCCATCCAATCCGCTCCTTTCCATTTGGCAGATTATGAAGATATTTTATCTCTATGGACTGCTCATTTTTTTCCTCTTAGGCTTAGCTGGGGCTATATTATCCTTGCGAGAAAAAAAAATCAGGATACTCATCCCCTTTTTGATAATCTTGCCGGCCTTTATATATGTCATCTATCCAAACATTTCCGGCGATCACCCTTGGATGCTCAGACGCTTTATGTTTGCTATAATTCCCGTTAGCATTCTTTATTCAGTTATTTTTTTGGAAAAATTTTTTCGCCGAAAAATAATTATTTATGCTTTTTTAGTTTTATTTTTAGCTGGAAATTCACTGATGCTTTTCTATTTTCTAAGATCAATTCCAAATCCAAATCTGCTTGCACAAATTGAAAAAATTAGCCATAATTTCAAAAAGGACGACCTCGTTCTTGTCGATCAAAAAGCTACGGGAGAAAATTGGGCAATGATGAGCGGACCAATGAATTTTCTCTATGGTTTGCAAGCGGTTTATTTTTTCAATCCGCAAGATTTGGAAAAAATCGATCTTGAAAAATTTAACAATGTTTATTTCATCATTCCCAATGATAATTTAGATTTTTATTCAAAAAACAATCTCGTTGATAGATTAGAACCAGTTGAGAACTATTTCATAGAAAACAAAACGATAGGAAAAATTTCCCTGAGTGGAAAATTAGTTTTGCCGGAAGCTGAAACCCATCTAATTTTAGGCAAAATTTATTTACTAAAATAATGTTTAACCCAACTAAAAATATAGTTTTGGAACCAGTCTGGCAAAAAATTTATTTTGTTGGACGTGTCGCTATCTTAATTTTTTTCTTATTAGTTGTTCTATATTTCCTAAAAAACACCCTCTTCCCTTCAGAAAAATTCGCTTTGGATTTTAACAATCAGAAAATAGAAGAAAGCTTGCTGGGCTATGAGGATGTTTCATCTTTGGAAAAAATTTTTAGCGCCTATTCCAAGGATAATTTTTCTTTTGCTAATTTCAAAATAACCGCCAAAAAAAATCAACCTAATTTAACAGACAAGGAAGTGTTGTTGCGAAAAACCTACTCGGCTTTTGCTTATCCACTCTCAGATCAACTGGCAACTTTCCCTGACAGAACATTACTTCAAAATAACAATGATTTTTTTCTTGTTTCCAACGGAAAAATAAGAAAATTTTCTTCATTCAAAACTCTCGAAGCTCTCGGATATTCGCAAGATAATTTTCAAAAAATAACTGACGAGGAAATTGGCTACATGGAAAAAGGTGAAGAAATAACTGACACCCAAAATTATCCCGACAATTCCCTGTTTTTAATTGATGGAACCTATTACGAACTCTTAGTTGGTGCTTTGCGTCCTTTCGTGAGTGAAAAAGCCTTTCTTTCACATTGCGAGAAAAATCAAGCTTTAGTAAAAGATGATGATTTTTTGAAAAAATATTCCATCAACCAAGATAACCTAATTGGTTTTGCTAATGGAACCCTTTTGTCTTTTGACATCGGAGTGTTTTTAGTCGAAGAGGGAAAGGTAGTGCCATTTAACAATCCGGAAACTTTTCTGGCTTTGGGTTATAACTGGGATGATATAATTTCTGCTAATGAAGAAGAGATTGGTCTGTATCAACGCGATAAGGTTTTTTCCATCAGCCGGCCACATCCATCAGGAACAGTTTTCCAAGATCAGGATAGTGGAAAATATTATTTGATTTCGGGAAAAGATAAAAAAGAAATCCGAGGAGAAAATATCCAACGCATCTATCTCAAAAGAAAACCCGTTTTAGTAAACGAAAAAAGTCTGAGTTTTGATATTTCCTGTAAGCTAGAAAAGAAGTTATGGCCGTTTAACTCTTATGGTTGCCAAATGCCAACGGCAACCTTGGAAAAAATAACTGGAAAAGATTACCAATTTAAATTAAATTCAAATTCTACTTTTGAAATTTCGCAAGTTAATATAATTTTTTCTCGAGAGATAAATTGGCTCAATATGCGAGATATTTTCTCGGATATAAAACAACGCCTCTTGGGAAGTTATGGCTATGGAGAAACACTCTAAACAACAATTGGAATTATTGGTATATAAATTGCTCCACGATGTTCTTTTTTTGTGGCTTTTTGGAACCGTTTGCTTGCTCACAGCGCAAAATATATTGCCTAATTATTTTTTCAGTGAATTTTCTTTAGCGAAAATAATTTTTGGACTTTTCGCTATTCTATTTCTCATCGGATTTTTTGGCAAAAGACAAGATGTTTCTAGCGAAGAAAATAAAGAAAAAACAAAAAAACTAAGCGAGACCTTAGTTTTTCTGATTATCATATCCTCTGCTTTAATTATAAATTCATTTAGAACTTTGGAAATTTTTCCCCTAATTGCTTCTTGCGTTTTTGCCTTGTTTATCTTCTTTGCTTTTTTCCAAATTACTTCCAAAAGCCAAAAATAACTTTAGGACTTACGCGTTTACCTGAAAATCTATTTATGTAGCCATGACAATGGCAGGATTATAAT
>Ga0172379_10010744_pt1 | contig 11028 bp, 7 predicted proteins | sample GrowelOW334metaG_FD_119756 | JGI IMG/M metagenome (GOLD analysis project Ga0172379, IMG submission 119756) | Groundwater microbial communities from an aquifer near a municipal landfill in Southern Ontario, Canada - Groundwater well OW334 metaG | ecosystem: Environmental > Aquatic > Deep... | reverse complement strand
CTATTTAAACATTTCATCTTCGGTCTCGTTGTAGTCCTTGTCGATTTCTGCGGGAGCGCCGCCTGCGACGACGACGGCTCCTGTTTCGGGATCGCGGGCCAGTACAGGGCTGGTTTCCTTTTTCTTATAGACCTCTTTTCTTTCCCGGGTTCCGTCAATGTCGAAAAGCATGTACATAAAGACTTCCGAGCTAAGTTTCTGAAGAATATGAAGTCTGGAAAGATTGTCTATTTCGCAGCTTGGCACTTTATCCGCCATTTCGTAGCCTATTCTTTTTATCGCATAGATGTGCTTTTCGTCCTCTATGATCAGATAAAGAACTTTGTCTTTGCCGTCATATATTGACGCAATCCTGTACTGGCGGGTTTTAATTTTTCCGCTGTCTGTGATTATGTCTTTCTGAGTGAACGACGGCATTCCAAATTTTGTTTTCCATGTATCTATGCCGCTCAGTACGGAAAACGTGAGTGAATCGGATTCGTATTTGGATTTCATCAACGAATGATGGATGATGGCTTTTATGCGATATTTTCCTAGCTCGGAAAGATTGTAATATTTTGAGACGGGTATCATTATTTCGCTTGTTTCGCCAGGTTTGAGGAGAAGTCCTTTTATTTCCGGGATATCTTTTGAGATGGTGCGGACTATTCCGCCGTCGGGAGAATATATTTCAAAGTCGACTCCTCCGGCTATTTTCGGATTGCTGTCGCTGAATACGAGTGCCGACCCTGCGTAATTCCGGAGTTTTATTTTTGCGAAAACGTGTTCGTATTGGAGATAGTTTCTTCTGTTAAGCTCAATTGTAACGCCGAGTTGGGCTGCCGCATCCATGGACAGTCCGCCGATGATTGTCGCGCCATACGATGCCGAACTGTTCGGTCATTGGTGGTTTGAAGGCACGCACTGGCTGGAATGTGTATTGAGATTGGCTGGCGAAAAAACCAGCGGTGTGCAGCTAAGCAGTTGCTCCGATTATTTAAAACGGCAGCCGTCAGCTCAGGTCGCTACACCGGCCGCCTCAACCTGGGGCAATCAGGGTTATTCCGGTTACTGGATCAATGAAACGAATGACTGGATTTACCCCTTGTTGCACAAGGCCGAGGTGGAAATGGAAAAACTGGCGCGCGATGTTCAGAAATTAACGCTTACCCCGTTACAGACGCGGGCCTTGAATCAGGCCGCCAGATCGATACTGCTGGCGCAAGCTTCAGACTGGCCGTTTATCATGAAATCGGGGACAACCATCGACTATGCGAACAAGCGCATCACCGATCATTTAGCCCGATTTAACTATTTGCACGACAGTTTTCGCAAGAACCGGATCAACGAGCGTTATTTGACCGCGCTGGAGATCATGGATAATATTTTTCCTGACATTGATTTTCGGGATTACAATCCTTCAAAGTAGGATCCAGAGTGTAGGGTACGCTGTGCGTACCATTGAATGCCGAAAGGTACGCACAGCGTACCCTACATCTTCTGAACTGCGTTTCAGGCCAGCAATCATGGAGACAAAGGATGGATAAAATCCAACTGCTGTATGTTGAAAATGTGATTACCCGAAAAAAAGCAGTCGTCCATCAGACCTTGAGCTTTTTTATGCGGGTGGACAACGTCAGTTACGACAAACGGATTGATGTGCTCTGGGCGGGCGAAGACGGCGTTTGGCAAACTCTGCCGGCAAGCCATCACAGCAAGTTGGAACATAATCAGGAATACTGGCAGGCTCAAGCAAGTTTTCAGCTCAGCCCGGTAAAATCGCTGCCCGGCAATATCCAGTTCGGATTGCGCTATCAGGCTTCGGGGAGCGAGTACTGGGATAATAATCAGGGCTTAAATTATTCCAGCCAAGCCGACTCAGGTATCAAGGTGGCTTGCGCCGCGCCGGTTTTGAACACTGGTTTTGCCAACAAGCTGGATGAAGGGCAAAAAAACGTTCCGATCACGGTGGCAGTGGACAAATTCACTGAGGCCGACAAGGTGACCGTGCACTGGACGACGGACAACTGGCGGCATACGCATAAAACCCCGTGTCATTTTAAAAGAAGCTACTGGGACAAAGAAGCGCTCAGCAATGCTAGAAACCCCAATCAGTACGGGACTGCAATTTGGAAAGGTTGGCTCAGGATAGGCCAAGCCTTTCGGGTGCAATACAGCATTTGCGTTGAACGTAACGGCCAAATTTATTGGGACAATAACCACGGCAAAAATTACCCGCTCAGCCGCGAGCCGCTGAAAGTGATGATTCTTAACCTGCATTGCTACCAGGAAGATAATCAGGATTACAAGTTTTCCCAAATAGCCAAGGCGATTGACGAACTGAATGCCGATGTCGTCTGTCTACAGGAAGTGGCTGAACTTTGGAATGATGGAGCAGGGGATTGGGAGTCCAATTCCGCCAAGATCATTAACGATCGGTTGACCACGCCCTACCATATCCACACCGACTGGTCGCACCTGGGTTTTAACAAGTACCGCGAAGGCGTTGCCATTTTAAGCAGATATCCGCTGATTAAACCGGACGCCAAGTACGTGTCGGGCAGCCATGACGTTTACAGCATCCACTCCAGAAAAGTGGTCATGGCCCAAATCAAGGTGCCTTATATAGGGCGGGTTAATGTCTTTTCGGCGCATTTAAGCTGGTGGGAAGACGGCTTTGCCGAGCAGTTCCAACGGTTGTGCGAGTGGGCTGAAGCTAAGCAGTCGGCGCAGGTCAATGCCGCGTTGCTGTGCGGCGATTTTAATATTACCGCCGGATCAACCGGCTATCATCTGGTAGTCGATGCCCACCAATACGACGACCAGTATTTGGCGGCCAACTCGCAAGGCGTGTTTGAGAAAATATTCAGGGTTAACGATCCGTACTGGCAGGATTATCCGACTGACGACTACCGTATCGATTATATTTTCTTGAATAAAACCAGTGAACTGCGGGTTACCTCAGCAACGGTTTTGTTTACCGAGCAGGATTATGGAAGGGTTTCCGATCATTGCGGTTATTTGATGATCTTTGAGCCCAAATGAAAGTGAAGCCTATACCCCTTTTGCCGTGGAGATAAACTATGCAGATAGCTGAACATTATGCCTCGCCCACCCATGGAAACCTGGGCGGCCCTTTTGCAAGAGTGAACGACTTCAACGACAAATTCTATATCCGCTGGGGAAAAATAGATTTCGATGTGTATTACGGCGTGCAGGTTAATGTCAAGGTTGTGCTGAAAGTCTACCGCGAGGCAATATGCGAAACCTACATAGTCGATACCGACGCCTATGACATTCAGTGGGATCGCCACAAACGCCGTACGCGGGACTTTTATATCCACCCGTTTTCCAGCAGCTTCGGCCAGATCAACTGCGTTAAGTTCGCCTTTATCGTGCATCTGGACGAGCGTTCGATTTCCTCCCAGAGCGAATATATCTTCATGGACTGGCACCAGCTTCAGGGCGAGCAGCCCCAGTATCGAAAGATTACCTGGGATTGGGCGACGGCCAACGGCTACCGGACTTATGAGCTGAATGCCGGTGAATTGCAGAGCGATGTCGATTGGTACAACCATCATTTCGAAGCCTTGCAACTGGTGCCCAAATTCACCAAAGGGCAGCAGCATCACCCTTATCATCCCAAACGTTATATTCACGACCTGATCGACAAGGTGGTCCGCTGCAAGCACGAACATCCCGGGCGTTTATGCACGATAAAAGTCAGCGTAGATTGTATAGACGACCATGATTTTACTACTCACTTAATAAGCGCCGGCGAGCAGGGGGTTTTAGTCCAGTGCATTGTCGACTGGCGAAAGATGACCCTGACCAACAGTCAAAACTATGCGCGATTAAAGCGTTCCGGGATCGAGTTGATCGGCGTGTTTTGCAGTCCCAAGCATCACCTGATCGAGGTGGAACCGGATATGCACACTAAATTCATTATTTTCAATGACGAGGACAGCATCCTGGGTTCGTTCAACATCACCTTCGATCGCTGGTGGGCCAATTGGGAGTCGGGGATGACCTTTCATTCCAAAGGCGTCTGCCGCCTGCTGGATAACATCTTCCAAAGCCAGCGCGGCGGCGTCAATCAGAAATACGGCATCGATCCGTTGAGCCATTTCAACCTGCTGTATACCTTCGGTCGGCACGTCATGCTGAACGGCAAACCCTACCGCCCGCATCACGCCATATTGGCTGAAATTAACCGCGCCCGACATTCGGTTAAAGTGACATTATTCCTGATCGGCGAGCTGTTGGGCGATCATCATGATAGCGTGGTCAATGCGCTGATAGACGCCAAGAACCGGGGTGTATACGTGCATATCCTGCTGAACGGTCATCTGGCGAGGCAAGGGCGCATCGGCGTGGAACGCTCGATGCATGATGAATTGAATCGCCCGTTGCTGCCGACAGTAGACCGGCTAAAGCATGCCGGTATTGCGGTCGGCTTAGTTTATGGGCAAGACGACCATCCGGTGCCTTATTCGCCGATCCATTCCAAATACTGCATTATTGACGATTACATCGTCATAGAAGGCAGTTTCAACTGGTACAACACCTCGGTTTTTTCTCATGACCTGCTGGTCGTGGCCGCCAATTACGAAGTGGCAAAACCTTATCTGTTTGAGTTCGAGCAGATACAGCGCTCGTTCAGGGTGTATTATTAAACGTAACTACTAGGTTAGGAAAAATAGAACGCAGATGACGCGGATCGGACGGATTTACGCGGATTTTAATCAGTGTTCATCAGCCTAATCCGTGTCATCCGTGTTCCATTCTCTATGTATTGAATAGTTACTACGTACCGCCTTCGCCCTGTTTGCTATTTCACAAAACAGCTTTTTTCCGCAGATTGCTCCGCTTCTTTAAGCCGCTTTCTTAAGTCTTTGGATTGGGCCGGATCGCGCATAGCCGAAGCGGCATCGCCTGTTTGACCTTTAGTTAAATAAGTGAAGGTTTTCGCGGCTTCATATTCGGCAAAACTCAGTTTTTCAGCAATTTTGTCGATCTTGCAACCGCAGGCATATTGAGTGATATAGGTCAGGCCGCCGTGTTGGGCGACGCAGTTTAAAACATATTCAACGCGGTCACGGGTAGGGTAGTCGCCAACAAACGGCGCGGGTTCAGCTTGCTCAACCGGTTTTTCCGGTTCCATGGCGCAGCCAGAAATAACGGCAACTAAAGTGAGGCTGAAAATGGCTGGTATGCGGTTTATTTTCATGGATTATTTTTTATTCCTAATTAATTTGGAAAGTGAAAAAGTTTGCATGGCTTGCAATAAATAACAGGCTTGCGAGAATAGTCTATCGGTTGAACAATTTTAACCATGGCTCATGATAAACAAAACTTAGCCTTATGAACAGTCAAAGAAAAGTAGCGGGTGTGATTCTGGCCGGTGGCCGTGCCCGGCGCATGAATAACCAGGATAAAGGTTTGCTGAAGTTTAAAGGCCGTCCGATGATCAGTTATGCGTTAGCTGCCTTAGCCCCCGTTGTGGATTGTGTGTTGATCAATGCCAACCGGAACATTGATCAATATCGGCAATTCGGATGGCCGGTGATTAGCGACCAAACCGATAGCTTCGACGGGCCTTTAGCCGGTGTATTAAGTGCGATGATTCATGCGGATGCTGATGTATTGTTGGTCATGCCTTGCGACTCGCCGTTAATTAAAACAGAACATCTGCAAAAGTTGTTATTGACCCGTGCGGAAAATAACGCCGATGTCGCAGTCGCCTTTGACGGTATAAGACTGCATCCGGTTTTTTTGGCGATAAAGACGACGCTGAAAACCAGTTTGCAGGATTATTTAGCGAGTGACCAACGTAAAGTGGCGGCTTGGCTGGCGCAGCAGAATCTGGTTCAGGCGGATTTTAGTAATGAGCCGGAAATATTCAGCAACATTAATACGCTGGACGAGTTATCTGCACTGGAGGTGGCTAATGATTTAAGTTAGAATCGGACCCGGTTTTCCGCTTAAGCAGACCATAAGAATATTGGTTCGCTGTTCAGAATTAAAATAATATCGGAATTATTGATCAGGAAGAAAGTGCCTCACTATTCATGTTCAACAATGGATTGGGCTCTGTCGCCATATCGTGAGTTAAAGGAATTAAAGAACAATGAATAAGCTGTTTTTCCCCGCCATTGCGCTGATGAAGCGGTTGAATTACACCAGGAAATTCATGGTGCTGGGGTTGATATACCTGGTCGCGATTACCGTGGTTGCATATGGTCTGTATGCCAGTCTTAATCAGGTAGTCCGCACTTCGCAGCGACAACTGGAAGGCATCGAATTGATCAAGCCCATTTCCAGAACTATTCAACTTATGCAGCAGCATCGTGGCCTGTCGGCTGGGGTACTCGGCGGCAATGAGGCGATGCGCAGTCAAGCTGATGCTAAAGAAACTGAAGCTGATGCAGCCTTCAACGCGGCAGAACAAGGGCTGACTGCCGGTTTGGTTTTGAGCGAAGATTGGGCGCGACTTAAAACCGATTGGCACGGCTTGCAAAAAGACTGGCCTCACTGGACGGTGGGCGAGAATTTCACTGCACATACCGATTTGATCGACCGGATGTTGGAATTTGAAGTGCGTGCCGCTGATGATTATGCGCTGACTTTTGACTCGGATAGAGATGCGTTTTACCTGATTGATACGACTATCAACAAGCTGCCGCTGGCGCTTGAGCGGCTCGGGCAGATACGCGCCTTTGGCACCGGAATTTTAACCAACAGGCAAATCTCGGATTATCAAACAGCCGAGATGATTGCCCTGATAGCCGAACTCCGTCACGAACTTAAGTTTCTTGCCATCAACCTTGATAAAACCGGTCAATTCAATCCTGAAATACAAAGTTCGTTGCAAGCCGCGAACAAAGATATATCCGATTCGGCGCATCGGATTGTCGATTTGGTGCAGGCGGATATTGTCAGCGGCCATTTTATCACGACCCCTGAAGAATTCTTCAGGATGACCACGGCCGCTATCGACAAAGGTTACTTGCAGATGGAGCAGACCCTGCTGCCCAAGACGGAAGCGTTAATTACGGCGCGCATTCAACATACAAAAAGTGAGTTGCACATGAGTGTTGGCATCGCTTTTTTGTTATTGCTGGTCGTGCACTATTTCCTGGTCGGCATTTATTACGCGATGATCGGCAGTATTCAGTCGCTTGCCCGTTCAGCTCGCGTGTTTGCCGGCGGCGATATGAGTGAGCGTATTAATCTGGATGCCTGCGACGAGCTGCGCCAAGTCGGTCACAGCTTCAACGAAATGGCCGATGGTTTTAATGCTCTACTTGCTGCCCGTCTTGAAGGCAAAGCGAGTGAAACAAGGTTACGCTTAATCATCGACGCTTCCCCGGTGCCGATGGTGTTGAATGATGATCAACACAATATTACATTCCTGAATGCCTCGTTTATTCAAACTTTTGGTTATACGCTGGAGGATATTCCAACCTTGGCCGATTGGTGGGCAAAGGCCAGCCCTGATCCGGAATACCGGGAGTGGATGGCGGCTACCTGGCACACAACACTTGAGGCGGTATTGCATGAAGACAGTCAATTTAATCCGGTAGAGCTGAATATACGCTGTCATAGCGGATCGACTAAAACCGTGCTGGCTAATGCTTCAACCGTCCAGCAATCGTTGGGCGGAGTTCATCTGGTTGTGTTATATGACATCAATGAACGCAAGAAAGCCGAGCAGAAGTTGCTGGAGCGCGAGGCGCGTTACCGGGCGGTGACCTATTCCGCCAACGATGCCATTATTACGACCGATAATACAGGAAATATTACCGGTTGGAATCGCGGTGCTGAAACCATCTTCGGTTATACGGAGGTCGAAGTGAATGGCCAGTCGTTGGCCCTGTTGATGCCGGAGAGATACCGCGAACAACATTTTATCGGTATGAAACGGGTGCTATCCGACGGCGTGTCGCACATTAACGATAAGACAGTTGAATTAGCAGGATTGCGCAAGGATGGGAGCGAGTTTCCGTTGGAGCTTTCGCTGGCAAAGTGGGAGGCAGCTGGAGGCTGGTTTGTCACCGGCATCATCCGCGACATAACCGAACGTAAACAGGCCGAAGCCGATCTTCGTATAGCCGCCATCGCCTTCGAGACTCAGGATGCGATGATCATCACGGATGCCAATCAGGTTATTCTTAAAGTCAATAAGTCCTTTACCCGAATCACCGGTTACAGCGCCGAAGAGGCTGTCGGCCAGACGCCTGCATTGCTCAAGTCCGGTCATCAGAATGCGCAGTTTTATCAAACTATGTGGGAAAACTTGGAGCGGGATGGATACTGGCAGGATGAAATATGGAACCGGCGCAAGTGCGGCGATGTCTATCCTGAACGGATTACCATTACCGCTGTGACCAATGTTGAGGGCAATGTGGTCAATTACGTTGCGACTTTTGACGACATTTCCCAGCACAAAAAGGCGGAGGAAACCATTCATGATCTGGTTTTTTATGACCCGCTGACCAAGTTGCCCAACCGTCGTCTGTTACTGGAGCGATTGAAACACAGTATTGAAGTGGAGCGGCGTGACAGCAAACAACTGGCGTTGATGATATTGGATTTGGATCATTTCAAGGTGATTAATAGCAGCCTGGGGTATTTGGCCGGTGATGAGTTGCTGCAACAGGTCGCCACCCGAATAGCGACCCGGTTGCGTAAAGTAGACATAGTTGCCAGGTTGCGTAAAGTGGACTTGCTTGCCCGTCTGGGTGGCGATGAGTTCATCATGTTGCTGGAAGATATTACGCACACGGAAGATGCCGCGCGGGTGGCTGAACAAGTTATCGCTATTTTAAGTAAACCTTTCTATTTAAGCCAAGGCGATGAGATACACATTACTGCCAGCATTGGCATAAGCCTATATCCTCAGCACGGTGATAATCCTCAAACATTGATAAGTTATGCCGATGCGGCGTTACATAAAGCCAAAGCCGAAGGGCGGGGTTGTTTTGCCTATTATTCCGAAGACCTGACTTTGGCTGCGCGGGGGCGCATCGCGATGGAAGCTCGGTTGCGCAAAGCCATTGAGCAGCAGGAATTGCGGGTTTTCTACCAACCACAGGTAGATATTGTCAGCGGACAGATCATCGGCGCAGAAGCGTTAGTCCGCTGGGAAGACCCGATTGAAGGGCTGATTGCGCCCGTCCACTTTATTCCCCTTGCCGAGGAAACTGGCCTGATTTTGGAAATTGGGGCATGGGTATTGCGGGAAACCTGTCGACAAGGCAGACAGTGGCTGGACGCGGGCCTACCGCCGTTGACTTTGGCGGTTAATGTATCTGCTCACCAATTTCGCCGATCCGACATTAGTGCTTTGGTTACTACAGTGCTGGGTGAAACCGGTTTTCCGGCAGAACAACTGGAGTTGGAGATGACTGAAAGCGGGCTGATGGAGAATCAAGATAAGGTGATGGAGCTGCTGAATAATTTGCGTACGCTAGGGGTACGTTTTGCCATTGACGATTTTGGCACCGGTTATTCGTCATTGGCCTATCTGAAGCATTTTCCTCTGGATTCATTAAAAATAGACAAGAGCTTTATCGATGATATTCCTCATCTTCAAGACGATATGGAAATTGCCGCTACGATTATTGCCATGGGGCATATGCTGGGCTTTAAGGTTCTGGCGGAAGGTGTGGAGACGGCAGAGCAATTGGCATTCTTGCGGGACAAAGGCTGCGATGCTTATCAAGGTTATATCAAAAGTAAAGCTGTGCCGGCTGACGAGTTTGTAGCGCTGTTGCGGGCGCAATAGCTGGATAGCCGGTTATTAAATAGAACACGGATGCCAAAAGTAGGCGCCTCTAGGCGACACTGATGAGACAGGTTTAAACGGATTTAAAAAAGTTCGTTATATGCCTTAATAACTGTTTTATCAGTGTATATCAGCCAAATCCGTGTCATCTGTGTTCCATTCTTATTTTTTTAAGTGCGATTGCCTGCTTAAAGCACGTACGTTACTGCCGACGCGTGTATTTTCCGGTATAATTTCCAATATTTTTAACTCAGGGTACAGGCGTTATGTCGGAAATCAATAAAGTTGTCTTGGCTTATTCTGGAGGTTTGGATACTTCCGTTATTCTTAAATGGTTACAGGATGTTTATGACTGTGAAGTGGTTACCTTTACGGCTGATTTGGGGCAGGGCGAAGAAGTCGAACCTGCGCGAGCCAAAGCTCAGGCGATGGGCATTAAGGATATTTATATCGAAGACTTGCGCGAAGATTTTGCGCGTGACTATGTCTTTCCGATGTTCCGCGCCAATACCGTTTACGAAGGTGAATATTTGCTGGGCACCTCGATCGCCCGTCCTTTAATCGCCAAGCGTCTCATAGACATCGCGAATGAAACCGGTGCGAACGCCATTTCTCATGGCGCGACAGGCAAAGGTAACGACCAGGTGCGTTTTGAGCTGGGCGCTTACGCATTGCGTCCCGATATAAAGGTTATTGCGCCTTGGCGGGAATGGGATTTAACCTCCCGTCAGACTTTGTTGGATTACGCCGAAAAACATAAAATTCCGGTAGAAATGAAAAAAGGCAAAACCTCGCCTTATTCGATGGATGCCAATTTACTGCACATTTCTTATGAAGGCCGGGTTCTGGAAGATCCTTGGGCCGAGCCTGAAGAGGACATGTGGCGCTGGACGGTTTCTCCTGAAGCCGCACCCGATCAAGCGACTTACATTGAGCTGACTTACCGTCAGGGTGATATTGTCGCCATTGATGATGTGCCATGCTCACCTGCGACAGTGATGGAGCAATTAAACAAGCTTGCCGGCGCAAACGGCATCGGCCGCTTGGACATCGTGGAAAACCGCTATGTCGGCATGAAGTCGCGCGGCTGTTACGAAACACCGGCCGGTACGGTGATGCTAAAAGCGCATCGGGCCATTGAATCATTAACCCTGGACAGGGAAGTGGCGCATTTAAAGGATGAGCTGATGCCGCGTTATGCGTCTTTAATCTATAACGGTTATTGGTGGAGTCCTGAGCGGAAAATGATGCAAACCATG
>Ga0172379_10010743_pt1 | contig 11028 bp, 7 predicted proteins | sample GrowelOW334metaG_FD_119756 | JGI IMG/M metagenome (GOLD analysis project Ga0172379, IMG submission 119756) | Groundwater microbial communities from an aquifer near a municipal landfill in Southern Ontario, Canada - Groundwater well OW334 metaG | ecosystem: Environmental > Aquatic > Deep... | reverse complement strand
CGCGTATTTTTGATCCTTCCCTGGAAGGGTTCTGCAGGGAACTCGGTCTGGAAGTCGTCTCTCCGGTTTCCGCGACGTCGGAACGCATACTCGGAGAGGCAATGGACATCCTCGAAGGAGCCGCTGGATGAGCTCGATACTGATAGTCGGCGACGGTGCCTACCTCAAATTCGTGTGCCGCGGTCTGGCTTCCCGTGGGCATGAAGTCACCCTGGTCGTGAAAGACGGGGACGAGAGCCTGCGCCTCGCCGAGGAGTTGCGCGTCACGGTGGTAAATGGAAACGGGACAGTTCCGGATACACTAAAGGAGGCGGGAATCCTGCACGCCCATCGCGTTTTCGCCTTGACCTCCCACGATGAGGACAATTATCTCGTCTGTGCCCTCGCCCGGCACCGCTTCGGAATTGAAAGTACCTTCGCGCTTGTCCACGACCCGGAGAACGAGGCTGTGTTCCGCGAGCTGGGTATAGTCGGAACCTTTTCGGTCACTGAGGCGGTCTCCAGCCTGATAGACCAGCGATCGGCTTCCGAATCCATACGGAACCTCCAACCCCTGGCGGACGGACGCTTTGGCCTGACAGAAGCGGAACTCGGTCCCGATTCCCCGGCGACGGGAAAGGAACTGAGGGAATTGGCGTTGCCCGAAGGCGCGCTCCTTGTGACCATCGTCCGTGGGCAGGAGGCAATGGTCCCGCGCGGCAATACACGGTTGGAGGCAGGAGACCGGGTCGGCTTCATCTATCTCGCCTCAGAATACGCGCGGGCACTATCCTCCATAGTCGGGAAGGATTGATACCATGAAACTTTCGGTTTTCCGTGACCCGCCCGTCGTGTGGCCGTCCGGTCTTTCGGCACTCGGCGCCATACTGATCGTAGTCGGTGCGACCATCGTCTCGCCACTTGTCGCGCTGCCGTTCTACCCAAGGGAGGTGGTGTACGCAGGGGCATATCTCATTCCCGGGGTTTCAGCGCTATTTTCCGGAATATCCATGATCCTCATCGGTAAGTTTTCGAGAAGGAAAATGCGGGTGATGCCGATAGGGGAACGCGACGCGACCTTGGTCGTGGTCGCGGGCTGGGTGATAGCCTTCCTCGTGGGTGCCGCTCCCATAGCCTCGTCCACAGGCCTGGATTTCGCTCGAAGCGTCTTCGAATCGGTCAGCGGCTGGACTACGACGGGGCTTTCCGTAGTGGACGTGGAAAAAGCGCCCCGGCTGCTTCTCCTGTACCGGAGTACGATCCAATTGGTCGGAGGTGCCGGGCTTGCGATCGCCATGCTCTCCGTTTTCGGATCAAGCTCCGGGATGGGCATCGCGCGCGCCGAGGGACGGACCTATCAGCTTGCTCCGCAGGTTGCCCATTCAGCCTCCCTGGTCGTGCGCCTTTACGCGGGGTATGCGATCGGTGGTTCGATCCTGCTCGCGCTCAGCGGCATGTCCATATTCGACGCCATCAACCATGCCTTCGCGGCCGTGTCCACCGGGGGATTCTCCACCCGGTACCTCAGCATAGGGTATTGGGATTCACCCATGATCGAGGCTGCAACGATAGTCCTGATGATCCTTGGCAACCTGAATTTCATCACAGCCTTCGTTTTGGTACGCGGAAAATTCCGGGCCTTTTGGAAGAACGGCGAAGTACGGCTGCTCGCGGTTGCCATAGGGATCGCCTCGGTCCTGATATTCGGACTGGCTGTCCGCGGCATGTACGGGAGCCTCTCCAAGGAAATCCGCGTCGCCGTCTTCGAGACGGTAACCGCGATCACCACCACCGGATTCTCGACAGTCGGCTACACAGACTGGAAACCCGTGGGCGTCCATATCCTGATCATCCTCATGTCCATAGGTGGCGGCGTCTGTTCCACCGCAGGCGGCATCAAGCAGCTGCGAGTCGTGATACTTCTTAAGTCAGCGCTCAGGGAGGTCCGTCGGCAATGCCTGCCAAGGAATGCGGTCCTGGTGGACAGGATTTTCATCGGGGAGGACGAAACCTTCGTGGGGGACAGGAAAATAGCGGAAGCGGGCGCTTTCGCATTCGTGTACATTGCGGCGCTTTCCCTGGGCGCGGCGATCCTCGTGGTTGGCGGGTACGAATTCCTGCCGGCTCTATTCGAGTTCGCCTCCGCGCTTGGCACCGTTGGCTTGTCGGTTGGTGTCACTTCGGTCTCCGCTCCGGATTCCGTGATCTGGGCGATGAGCGTGGGCATGTTCCTGGGGCGGCTGGAATTCTTCGCCGTATTCGCATCTATCGCCTATGCGGGAAACCGGATCGCAAAGGTGGCTGGCCGTTATGTTGCTGCTTCCCATCTTGGTTTGTGAGGATATGGCTGGCTTTCAAATGAACCCGATACTCCTGCAAGCATGGACATGGGGAAGCAAATTCTGGTTTGAATTGGGATGAGTTTTTCTCGTCTTTCCAATACCATCGAGACAACTACCTTACTGTTTTTCAAGACAGCTGGATTCTCGCTGAAGTCAATATTCGGAGAGTAATCCTCTTTGCGCTTGCGCCGGAAAGCCCGGACACATAGTATGTATGCAGAACCGAGTTGGTGGGAGGTATCCGTATGGACGTGCGCTTGGATGGGAAGGTAGCCTTTGTGACGGGGGCAAGCACGGGGATAGGGGCGGCCATAGCGAAGCTGTTCGGAAGCTCCGGCGCGCAGCTTGCCCTGCATTTCAACTCCAGCAAGGCGGAGGCCGAGCGGGTGGCTGCTGATATTGAAGCTGCGGGCGGTCCAAAGCCGTTCCTGGTCCAGGGTGATTTTCTGGATACCCGCAGTGTGGACGGCATGGTCGATACGGTGCTCGACAGATTCGGCAGTATCGACATCCTGGTGAACAACGCTGGGGCGATGCTGGACCGGTCCCCTGTCGATGCGATGCCGGAACGTGTGTATCTGGATGTGATGGAACTCAATCTCGGGTCGGTTTTCAGGGTCTCCAAGAGGGTCATCCCGTGCATGAAAAAGCAGAAAAGCGGGGTCATCATCAATCTTTCATCCATCGCGGCCTTCACCGGCGGAGCCCCCGGGGCCGCGATCTACGCCGCATCCAAAGCGGCGGTCGTCGCGCTCACCAAGGGTCTGGCCAAAGAGCTTGCTCCTTTCAACATAAGGGTCAACGCTATTTCCCCCGGGGTTATCGCCACTCCCTTCCACGACAAGGCCACCCCACCCGAAGTCTTCAAGGCTCTTGCCTCCGCCATCCCCCTGGGGCGGGTAGGCACAGCGGAGGAACTCGCTGCCACGGCGTTGTTCCTTGCTTCCGAGCAACTGTCCAGTTTCATCACCGGCGAGGTTGTCCAGGTGAACGGCGGCGCCTTGATGGCGTAGCAGGGCTGTTTGTTCAGGTCATCTTTTTCGTCTTGCACCGGTGAATATGCTATACTTATACTCGATATAGGTATCGATACACTGGTACGATGCACAACAAGGACGCGAAGGATGAATTCTCGGCGACCTGTACTAATATTCTGTATCTTGATTGCTTTTGCCTTTTTCCAGTCCGCGTTTCCTACCGCAGTGGTCGCTCAGGCTGTTGCCGGTAACAGCCGCAAGGTGCTGGTGCTGTATTCCTATTCGCGGCGTCTGCCCTGGAGCGAAAAGGTGATTGCCGGTCTCGAAGAGGTCCTGGGGTCCGTGGACATCGCCGATCGCCCGGTCCTGTTCGAGGAGTGCCTGGACTCGAATCTCCTGGGCAACCTGAAAACCCCCGATCTTTGGGCGGCTTATCTTTCCGAGAAATACCGGAACGTCGCCTTGGATGCGGTGATCACCGAAAGCCAACAAGCGGCCGAAATATTCCTTGCCTATCCAGATCTGTTTCCCGGGGTCCATAGATACATCTTCAATACCCTGCCGTCGGACCGTATTGGCGAAGAAGGAGGGGTTGAACGACGATATTCGTCGGTATCCGATCTGGAAACAGCCATGCGGACCATTTTTCGCTTGATTCCTGCGACGCGACGCATCGTTGTCGTCGCTGATCAAAGCGCTATCGGAAAGACCCGCACCGCTTTTATCCGCTCTTTGGCCGGTCGTCTCCCTGAAGTCACCATCGACATCTGGGACGATTTCACCGAATCCGAATTGCTCGACAAAGCGAAAGCCTTGCCGGGCGATACGGTTGTCTTCTGCCTGCCGGTCCTTTTCGACCGGAACAACCAACAGTTGGTCCCCGGTGTTGTTGCCGGGGATTTGTCAAATGCCGCCTCGGTTCCTGTTTTCAGTCATTTCGATACCCTCATCGGGACTGGGATCGTAGGTGGGTATTCAGTCAGTGCCGTCCAACTTGGGCGGCTGATCGGGCGGATTGCCCTCTTGGGAGATCCAGCTGCCCCAACGACCCAAGCCGAGTACGCTAAAGCGACACTGGGGTACTGGTTCGACTCCCGCGCCCTCGCCAGGTGGAAAATCCGCGAGAATCTGCTTCCCGAGCATAGTTCGGTCCTTTTCCGGGAGCAAACTTTCCTGCAACGGTATTGGCCATTCCTGCTGGGTGCGATACTCCTGTTCGGTCTGGAAACCGTCCTCGTGATCGGATTCGCCCGTTCCTCGGCACGGAGTAAACGCTTCTTGGCACTGCTGAACATCGAAAGGGCATCGCTGGAAAGTAAGGTTCTTACCCGTACCGCAGACCTGGCAAAGGCCAACACCGAATTGGCTACCTTATTCAAGGAATTGCAGCATAGGGTCAAGAACAACCTTGCCATAATCGTCAGTCTGGTCAATATCGAGATGGATAGGGTTGAAACCTCGGAGGCGAAAGGAGCCCTTGGTACCCTCGGTGCCAGAATTCTGGCATTGGCGTCACTGTACGATATACTGTATGCCTCAGGTCGTTTCGGAGAGATAGATCTGGCCGATTACCTGGGACGTGTCGTTCAGTCCATAACCAGAAGTATGGGCGCGGATATGAAGGGAATTTCTGTTGTTCGTCAGATCGAGTCAGTAAAGATGGACATGAAACGCGCTGTCGCCCTGGGATTGATCGTCAATGAATTGGTCACCGATTGCCTCAAATATGGGTTCCCCACCGGTGGACCTGGTACGATCTGGGTGCGACTGACGCGGGATATGGGTTTCTGCATCCTTGCTATCGAAGACGATGGTACGGGTCTTCCGTCCGGTTTCGACCCAAAGACCACCGAGGGATTCGGGCTCAAGCTGGTCGGAATCCTAGCTGAACAACTCTCAGCCACATTCACAGCCACAAGCCAAAAGGGCGCGAGGTTCAGCCTCGGTTTTTCTTACGAAACCTGAGACACCGCGCTGGAAGCTGAAGCTGGTAAGTGCCGGGCACCAGTGCCTGGCACTGGTGCCCGGCACTGGTGCCCGGCACTGGCACCCGGCACTGTCTCCTCTTTCTTTTCCTTTCCCCCCACATGGGTTATACTGTTTCCTGCCATGTCATACACAGATATAACCAAATCCGTACCCGCCTGGTCCAGGCTTCCGCGTTGGTGTGGACTTTCCTGCCGTCACCCTGGTATGGCACTTTGGTTCTTGACCCTTGTTGGGTGTTTCATGTTCCCGGCCTGCACGTTTGGTCCCAGAAAGGCCACCATACTCATCATTAGCCGCGATCAGTCGGACACGGTCTCCCTCAATCCATCGCGGTTACGCATTTCCTCGGACCTTGCCCTGCGGAACAGCCAGGCCATCATGCCAAAAGGAACACAGATCCGCCACCATTTCATCACCTACACGGGGGAAGGCGACGTGGGAGTCAAGGCGGCTGAGAGCTACCTTGATACCGACCCTTCGGTTATGGCCATAGTGGGGGACATATCCAGCCCATCGACGCGTTTTGTGGCAGAATTGGCTAACCGGCGCAAGTTGGTGCATCTTTCCGTTTTTGCCACCGAAGACGCCATTTTCCAGGAATACCCCTGGAGTTTTTCCTACCGCAGCACCTTGGACCAGGAACAGTCAAATCTCATCACGCTGCTCAAGGATCATCTGCATGCCAGCCGGATAGCCCTCTTCCGAACCGACAACCCCACGATCAACCCACGGATCGCTCCTTTGCTCGCAAAATTGAAAGCCGCTGGGATGACCGTGGTTTCGGATATCATGTATGATCGGGATACCCAGGACTTCAAGCCCGATCTGGCCAGAACCAGATGGGCTGATGTGGAAACAGCCCTGTTGTTTCTTTCAGCTTCACAGACCAATCATATCCTTCAGCAGATGCAGCAGACCGGTGTCGCGGTTCCTGTCTACATCTCCACCGCAAGCCTGTCTGTCGAGGCCTTCCATGAGACAGCCCCTATCCAGATGGAGATGTACACCCTCCTTCCATCCATGTACCTATCCATCGAGACAGCGGCGGATCCTGTTTTTGTAGCCTTCAAGAGCCAGTACCAGGTTGCGATGGGCAATAATCGGTTCGACACCGGTGGGTTCTGGGCCTACGACGGCTTCCGGCTTCTCCACGAACTCGTGCAGCAGGTGAAAACCCCGGAGGAACTGCGCATGCAACTTGTCTCCTACGATAAGGGACGGCTGGTGGGCCGGATCAGGTTCGACGCCCAAGGCTCCTTGCGGGACAATACGTTCAAGCTCATCCGTCTTATCGGTGGCGAGTACGAGGTACTGGACAAATGAAGGATCGTAACCCCACGAGCGTGGGCTCCTCCCGTCTGAGGCGGAGGATATTTCTCCTTTTTCTGGCTGGTGGGCTGATTATCGTAACCTTGACCAACGCTGTGGTGTATTACCGACTGTCCAGAGCCATCCTTTCGGGCATAGAGGCGGATGGAAAGGCTTCCATGCAACTTCTTGAGAAACAGGTCCGGCTTTTTATCGATGCCGAGACCGCCCGATTGGAGCATGTCCACCAGTTCTATCAGGGAGACCCCGGTTCAGCCCTCCGATTCATTGCCCTGGAGGATCGCTTCGAGGTGATAACCATCGTCAATCCCGAAGGTCTCGTTCTGGACAGCACAGAGCCCCTGCGAAAGGGGTATCGGTACAAGGGTATGACGCTGTTCGAAAAAGCCCTTGCTGGCGGTATGCCCCTTTTCGATATAAGTTTCCATCCCTTCGAGAGCCGTTTGCTCATCAACCTTGTCCTGCCTGTGCGGGATAGGAACGGCAAACTCGACTACCTGGCCTTTCACCAGATGAAACCGGGGATCATGGAAAGCGCCCTCGCCAGCCTCCTGGACCAATACGATCGGGACTTGGTCGTTTTCGATCCCAAGGGGATAATCTTCTTCAAGCTTCTGCAGGTACCCGAAAGCTACAATTCTCCCAAACCCTTCTCGCTTTTTGATTTCGGTATGGATGTGACCAGGTTGGACAAAGGTTTCGAGACTGTCCAGCGGAGCATGGATGATTCCTGGCTCATCACGATCAAGAAAATGGACAGTTTCGACGGCTATATCGCCGCCCGTAGTTCCCTTGAAACCTTGCGAACCAGCCTGCGGGATATGTTGTACATCTCCTTGGCACTTTTCATCTTCACGATCCTGGTGTTTGTCTTGTTGGGTATGATCCTGAGTCGGCAAATCCTGTTCCCGATCCTTGAACTTTCTGGCCAGGTCCGGGATATCGTCGCCGCAAAAAGGGAATCCATCTCGATCCCTCCATCGGAACTGAGCATCATCGCCGATGCTTTCAACCACGCCTGGACGGAGAATATCAGCATCCGCAAGGGGCTGGAACTGGAAAAGCACGAAGCCGAGGAAGCCAACCGCACCAAGAGCCGCTTCCTGGCCAACATGAGCCATGAGATGCGCACTCCCATGAATGCCATCATCGGTTTCGCCCACCTGGCGCTGAACGATTATCCGGATAGTCCGGCAGCTGGCCCCTTGCGGAAAATCCACAAGGCAGCGGATAGCCTTCTGGTTCTTATCGACGACATCCTGGATATCGCAAAGCTTGAGGCCAATACCTTCAGGCTCGCCCCCAGAGCATTCAACCTGAAAACCCTTCTGTACGATGCCCATGAACTCTTCACCGAGGAAGCGGCCCGCAGGGGTCTGGAATTCACCCTGGTAGTGGATACGGAACTGCCTGACCAGGTGGTGGGTGACGGACCCCGTATACGGCAGATACTGGTCAACCTTCTGGGCAATGCGGTCAAATTCACCGAAAGCGGGAGCATCGGCCTGAAGGTGGCGGTCCTATCAAGGGATGGGGATAGCTGCGAGCTTGAGTTCAAGGTCAGCGATACCGGCAGGGGGATATCACCGGATGTGGTGGGGAAATTGTTCTCACCCTTTTTCCAGGCCGACTCATCCAGCGTGCGGAAATTCGGCGGCTCCGGTCTGGGTCTTTCCATCGCCAGGAATCTGGCCGTGCAGATGGGCGGAAATCTTGAACTGCTGAGTTCGGAACCGGGAGTGGGTACGACGTTCCGTTGCATTCTTCGCCTGGATGTGGACAGGGGCACTGAACAATCCACCATAGAGGAAAGCCAACAGCGCATACCTACCATCGCGGAAGCCTGCGATGGGAACGAGACACGCATACTACTGGTGGAAGACAATCTGACCAACCGCGAGCTCGCCTTGTCGATCCTAAAGCGGGCCTGTCTGAGCGTGGATATAGCCGGGGATGGTTCCGAGGCGGTTCTCAAGGTGAGCGAACACAGGTATGGGGCTGTACTCATGGATATCCAGATGCCTGTCATGGACGGATACGAAGCCACAACCAGGATCCGCGCAATGGCCGACCCGGTCAAAGCCCGAATTCCCATCATCGCCATGACGGCCGACACCTTCCCCGAGGACAGGGACCGCTGTCTCAAGGTTGGTATGGATGACTATATCAGCAAGCCCTATAGACCCAAGGAGCTCATAAGCAAACTCGCGAAGGTGCTGGGGGTTGAGCTGACCATCCCGACGACCGCGAAGGGACCCACATTGAGTGGAGAAACCCAACCGGTAGCGGTAGACAATGCAGTGTCGGTAGACAATGCATTGTCGGTAGACAATGGGCACTTTTCATTCTCGCAAGGCCTGCGGATGGTGAACGGAAACATGGACACCTATCTGCGTATCCTCCGGAGTTTTCTGGAGGACAGTGGGGATATGATTCCGATGGTCGGGCGAGCCCTGGAAAAGGGTGATGTAGCAACGGCACGCAGAAGTATACATACCCTCAAGGGCATTTCGGGAACGGTTGGTGCCCCATTGCTTTCCGGGCTGTGCAAACGGATCGAACAGGATTTCAATGCTGGCCGCTCCTCAATGGAGGGTATTGTCCTTTTAAGGGAGGAGTTCGAGGTCGTATGCGGAATGATGAGGGACGTGCTCGTGAAAGCCGAAGCCAGTGTGGTTCCCGGCAACGGACAGCATCCCGATGCAAGGCCCTTGTCGAATATACTTGCTGATATACAAGCTGATCTGGGTACGGATACTTTGGTGCCCGATTCCCTTATCGACGAGCTTGAGTATGCGTTCGCCCAGAACGGGCGCGTGCCGGAGGCCCTGACCCACTTGGTCGCTGCCCTGAAAGGCTACGACTATCCACGCAGCCGGAAACTGATGGAAGCTCCCAACCTGATCGATCCGCGAATTGACGCGGGCGCATGAAAATGGATAATAATAACCAAGGCCGATTCTGGAACATGAGGTGTGCATGACCGAGGTTATACAGCAAAGCATCCTGATCGTGGATGATTCGAAGCTTATCATCAAGACCTTGGTTTCGGTGTTCGGGGGTGAGTATCGGATCAAGATCGCCCTGGACGGGTACGAAGCTTTACGGATTGCCTCGTCCGACGATCAGCCGGACATCATCCTGCTGGATATCACCATGCCCGGTATGGATGGGTATGAAACCTGCCGCCGCCTTAAGGAATCACCCGCGACAAGGGACATCCCGGTCCTGTTCATAACCGGTCGGGACGAATCGGACGACGAGGAGCGTGGCCTTGTCCTTGGTGCCATAGACTACGTGGTCAAACCCATAAGGCCAGCGATAATAAAGGCCAGGGTCAGGAACCACCTGGAGCTCAAGCACCTGCGGGACAGGCTCAAGGAACAGTCCCTGGTGGATGGGCTCACCGGCCTACCCAACCGCCGTCGTTTCGATGAGCAGTTGATGGCCGAATGGAACAGGGCAAAACGGCACAATACACCCCTTTCGCTTCTGATGATCGATATCGACTATTTCAAGAAATACAACGACACCTATGGACACCTGGGTGGGGACGATTGTCTCAAAGCCGTGGCGTCTTCCTTGCTGGCCCAGGCCAGGCGAGGCTCCGATCTTATGGCACGCTGGGGTGGAGAGGAATTCGCCGGACTCCTGCCGGAAACCGGGATGGACCAGGCCCTGGTCATCGCCGAGAACATGCGCCGTGAAGTGCAGGCTCTATGCATTCCCCATGAAAGCTCAGTTGCTAGCCCGTATATTTCCATAAGCACCGGGGTTGCTTCCATCGTGCCTTCGGATGATGGTTCCATCGACGACTTGATCAAAAATGCCGACGAAGCCCTCTACCGGGCAAAACAGAACGGCAGGAACCGCGTAGAGGCCGCCCTTCAGGTTGAAGTCCAGGGTTAGGTCCCCGCCCCGGCCATTGACAATTGCCTTTCCAGCGATGAGAATCCTGACTCTCGGGATCGCCGCTACTGGTGATGCCACAAACACATCACCGGGAGGCCATCCATGTATACCATCATCGCCAATCCCCGTTCGGGGAAGGGGCGCGGCAAGTTCTACCTTCCGCAGGTTGAGGCCTGGATGCGGGAACGCTCGTTGCCTTTCGAGACCCGCGTTACCACCGGCCCCGGAGATGCCACCCGTTTTGCCCGTGCCGCAGCCGATTCGGGCAGTGAAACCCTGGTCGTCCTTGGTGGGGATGGAACCTTCTACGAGGTGGTCAACGGTATCATGGGTGCCTCGCGTCTTCCCCGGTTGGCCCAGATCCCGGTGGGGACGGGAAACTCCTTCATCAAGGACCTGGGCATCGACAGTTTCGAGGACTCCCTGGCCGCTTTGGCGGGAGGTAGAATTCGCAGGGTTGACGTGGGGCGGGGTAGTGCCGGGGGCCAGACCTTCTACTT
>Ga0172379_10010742_pt1 | contig 11029 bp, 9 predicted proteins | sample GrowelOW334metaG_FD_119756 | JGI IMG/M metagenome (GOLD analysis project Ga0172379, IMG submission 119756) | Groundwater microbial communities from an aquifer near a municipal landfill in Southern Ontario, Canada - Groundwater well OW334 metaG | ecosystem: Environmental > Aquatic > Deep... | reverse complement strand
TTATTCAATAATCAAATTATGAAATTTGATAATGGCGCACCTAGCAGTATGCCCTGGGATCAACCTTTCCCAGCTCTAACAAGCGCCCAAAGTTTAATCGCTCCTAGTGGCACTGACTTATTATTAACTATTGATAAAACTAGCAAACGCATAGTAATTTTCAGCCGTAACACCGGTAAGCCCTTATCCCAATACACCAGCGACAACTGGACCGACCTAAAATCTCTAGCCTTTGACAATGCCAGCCAAACGGTCTACGTGTTAAATGGACAAGACATTATCAAGTTCAAACTTAAAAAATAAAACAACAAATATAAAAACACCCCGTAATTAAACGGGGTGTTTTTAAAAAGTAAAATATTACTTAAGAGTAACCTTGGCTCCGCCTTCTTCCAAAACTTTCTTAATCTTTTCAGCTTCTTCTTTGCCAACACCTTCTTTAACCATCTTAGGAGCGCCGTCTACTAAATCTTTAGCTTCTTTCAAGCCAAGTTCAGTCACAGTGCGCAAAGCCTTAATGACGTTAATTTTGTTAGCACCACCATCAGTCAATTCTACATCAAAGCTGTCTTTTTCTTCAGCAGCTTCAGTTGCAGCGGCAGGACCAGCAGCCATCATCATAGGAGCGGCAGCGGACACACCAAATTTTTCCTCAAGGATTTTAACTAGTTCAGCTAAATCCAAAACGGACATAGTTTCAATCTTTTCTACCAAAGAAGCGAACTTCTCAGGTACAACAATGTTTTTGTCTTCCATAAAATTAATTTAAAATTTTTAATTAGATTAGCTCTTCTTTTCTTGGATGGCGTTTAACACACCGACCAAATTGCGCAAGTTGCCGGCTAAGGCATTAACAAATCCGGAAACCGGAGCATTAATGGAGCCAACTAATTTAGCATAAAGTTCAGTTCGGCTTGGTACATTGGCTAAAGCTAGAACGGATTTGGCGTCAATAATTTGACCTTCCAACACACCGCCCAAAAAAGTAACTTGCTCTTTGTGGTCTTTGATAAACTTATTCAAAATTTTAGCTGGAGCCACTTCGTCCTCGTAGCCGAAAATTACCGCTACTTGTCCGTCGGAACCCTTAGCATCAAAATTGCTTAAGTTCTTTTCTTTCAAAGCCAGATTGAGCAAAGTTTTCTTAGCCACATAATATTCGCTCTTTTCCTGTCTTAGGTCATTACGCAACATTTCGTTGTCAATAACCTTTAAACCGGTAAAGTGAGCAAACACTACGGATTTTGCCTCTTCAAACTTTTTTGCCAAATCGCGCAAAATAACTTGTTTTTGCTGTTTGGTTTTTGGCATAGTTTTCTTTTAAATACTTATAAATAAAAAAAGCGACCCAAAAAGTCGCAGATTACTATCCAATTAATTACACCCTAATAATTAACTATGTCTATACGGGACTTATGAGTGCCCGTAGTCTGCGACTATTTGATTGTTGAGATAATTCTATTACTATCCCAGCCAAAAGTCAAGCCCCCTCAAATTTTGCTTGCCAACCGAAGCTTAGCATAGTTTATGGCTAATATTAAATTAATATTTAAAACTAAGTTTTTACATAATTTCATAAATTTTAGGCGTAGGAGGGGCTAAAATAAGCTAAAATAATGAGCAACAACCTTTCTTGTTGACAAAATTGTGATATTATGATAAATATATCTCATAATCGTTTTTTAACAACTATTTTAAGAGGCCTTAAAATGGCAAAGAAATTTGTGCTAACACAGCAAGAAGAAGAAGAGTATTGCATTAACCTTGGCAACGGGATTTATTTTTTTAAACCTATCCCGAAATCAGAAACTACTCCTGGTAGCAATGATACTAGCTACGCTTTCGGCAGGATTTTATCCGCGTTTATGAGTAATCACCCCGAGCTAGAATTAGTGTCTATGACTATCGCCATGTGGATGGGCGAATTCAGTGTTAGCCATACATATCCGATTGGCTATTGGGTTGCTTTTAAAACAAAGGAGTCTTTGCAAAAAAAATCCAAGAAAGAATAGAAAATTGAAACGTTGTTCTTAACATTTATCCATATTTCAAGGAGTATTGAAATGAAGAAGCTCACGATTACATTATTTTCTGCTTTACTACTAATACTTAGTGTTAGTTGTGGACCTAGCGCTGAAGATGCAAAAAAATCTTCGGATATAAAAACGCAACTAAAAAGCACCAAATTAGCTGAACAAGTAGAAATAAAATACCATGGCAATCTAATTTATCATTTTCGTTTACCCGAAAGTGAAAATACAGAAAATTATAAAGAAGTGTTTGCTAAAGCCTTATCATCGTTTCTTTCTAAGTATCCGGGTCTAGAAGTAGTTTCCATAGCTGGCGAGGGCCTTGGATTTCATGGCGCTAATACTGGATACACTGTTTGTTGTAAATACAAATATCCATTACAAAAATAAGCTAAGTAATTAGCAAAAAGGAGATGTCTAACCACATCCCCTTTTTTTATTCGTAAATCCTAAATCTTAAATCTATTTAAGATATTTTGCCTTATTAGCCAAATGCTCCTGATAGGTCTTGCTAAAAACCGTCTCCCCGGTGTCTGGGCGGGAGAGGAAAAAATTGTAATCGGTTTTGGTGGGGTAGATAGCCGCGCGGATGGCGCGAAGGCCGGGGTTATTAATTGGCGTTGGTGGAAGGCCGTCATTGCGATAGGTATTATAGGGCGAATCAATTTGGGTGTCGGCTAGGGTGTATTGCGGTTTAATCTCGCCTAAAATATAAGCTAGGGTGGCGCAAGATTCTAGGCGTTGGCCGTTGGCGATTCTGCCCCAAAAAATTCCGGACACTATTTTCATATCCGCCTCACTCTTAACTTCTTTTTCCAAAACTGAAGCCATGGTTAAAATTTGAAAAATGCTTCTATTCTGACGTTTAGCTTCGGCGCGCATCTCGCTATCAAATTTATTATTAAAATTATTCAGCGCCTTAGTAATTAATTCTTCACAAGTTGCGTCGGCAAAGACCCGATAGGTGTCAGGAAAAAGATAACCCTCTAAATCCACTTTCGTCGGCGCCTCGCGCAAGAAATCATAATTTTTTAAATCATCCGGCAATTTGGAAATATAGGTAGAAAATAAAGTGGAACAATCATCAGCTAATAATTTATTATCCTGTAAATATTTATTAATTTCCTTTAATCTCATCCCCTCTTTAATCAAAATATTTTTCTCATGATAATCCACCTCGCCTCGCGCTAAGATTTTAATAATATCAGTTAAATTATTCCCCGCTTTAATAACATAATTCCCGGCTTGAAGTTTATCCTGCTTGTCGGCCAACTTAACTTCCAATTTAAAAATCCAAGACTCTTTAATTAGCCCGGCCTGAAATAAGTTATTAGCAATATCATCAACCTTAGCCCCAGCCACGACTTCTAATTTAGTATCTACGATCGCTTTATAATTAACTTTTGTCTTATACCAGATGAACACGGCTAAAAACGCCACTACAAAAATAACGATGATTAATAATATTTTTTTTAATATGTTAGACATAGGTTTAATTTCGAATTTTGAATTTTGAATTAATATCTAATTTTGAATTTTTAATAATCACTTGAAATATGGAGAGTGTAATTTTTATTAAAAATTAAGTTATTAAAATTTTATTCGAAATTCAAAATTCAAAATTCAAAATTACTTACAAGTATTCTTCTTTACCGGCTTCACGTAATTTTTCTAAACATTTTTTTACCTCTGCTGAATTTTTTAAAGATGATATGTAGACTGTATCATTCGTATCAATAATCACCAAATCCTCCACGTCGTTTACTACTACCACTCGCTTATTGCTCATGTTGTAAATTAAATTATTTTTAGCCTCATTAACAATCACCTCACCTTTAATTAGGTTATGCCCCTCCTCTGATAGCATTCTTTTAATAATATGCCACTTGCCGAGATCACTCCAACCAATACGATCAGACACGCTCATGGCCACGCTTGGGGCTTTGTCGGTGATGGCTGATTCAATGGTCATTTTAGTTAAAGCGTCATACAAATCACCAGCCTTAGCGTGCTCCTTCGAATTTATCAGTTTAACTACATCTTGGCAAGTTATCCACATGACATTTTGTAACTCAGAAAATAATTGACTAATATGACCCAGTTGCCAAATATACATACCGGTATGACAATAATAATCTCCCGAATCAATTAATTTTTGACAATGCTCAGCTTCAGGTTTTTCTATCATCTTTTCCACTCTATAAATCGCCTCTTCGCCGAGCTTGGCTAGATTGTCGCCGGTTTTAAAATAACTATACCCGGTATCAAGCACCGCCGGTCTCACGGCTGGAGTTAAAATATGGGCAGGATTATCTTTAATAAAATTCTCGGATAATTTTAATAAATCATGAAAGGCCGACGTATCGGAAATATAATCATCAGCCGGAATGGAAGCGATAATTTCTTCGTCACCAAACAAAGTTTTTAACCACGCCACCTCCAAACACATGGCCGGACCGGTATTGCGCGCTGAACTCTCGGCGATAATATTAGCGTCCAACAATTCCGGCAATTCTTCTTTTAGCCTAGTTACTAAATCTTTATTAACCGACACAAAAATATCTTCAGGCTTAACTGCGTCTTTAACTCGTTCCCAAGTAGCGCGCAACATAGAAGTGTCGCCCACGACCCTCTGAAATTGTTTAGGCCAAGTTTGTCGGCTCATCGGCCAAAGCCGAGACCCTTGTCCACCCGCCCTAATGACTATTTTCATAAATTTAATTTATCCAAATACTACAAAAGGGTTCCGAATACTACAAAATTTAATTCCCCTCTAGAGAGGGGTGGCCGATAGGCCGGGGTGTGTTGTTTACTTCGCCGAACATACCTAAATTCACACACCTCCCCCTAACGGGTACTCCTCTCAAGAGGAGAATTTTTTATTTTTGGTTTGCTATTCACTATCTATTATAATATAATAACAGCATATCTAAAAAAGTAAACTCATAGGCCTATGCAATATCTACTCTTACCGTTACTCGCTGGAGTCTTGGCTCAAGTCAGTAAATTTTTTATTAAATCCAATCATACCAAGGCTAGTTGGAAAAATATCACCTCCTACTCCGGCATGCCGAGCGGCCACAGCGCCATTACGGTTTCCCTAACCACCATTATTTTTCTAACCGAAGGTTTGTCATCCTCTTTCGCCGTAGCCCTAGTCCTAACCATCCTAACTATCCGCGATGCCGTGGGTTTACGTCGCTATATCGGCAAACAAGGCGAAGTCTTAAACGACCTAGTAGCCGACCTGGACGAAGACGATTACCTAGACGCCAAATACCCCCACCTAGCCGAAAAAATAGGCCACACTAAAAAACAAGCCATAGTGGGAGCGCTGATTGGATTTTTGGTAAGTTTCTTGGGTTATTATCTGCTTTAAAAATTAATCCGAAGACCACAGGATAATTTCCAAATCCCAATTTCCAATTTCCAAACAAATCCCAATTTCCAAACAATAAATTATTAAGAAAAATCCACCAATTGGTGGGTTTTTTGCTTAATTTTGAGCTAATATTACATAAAATAACCATCGTATCTTGACATTTTTCTTAAAGTATGCTATACTGTTTTTATCTTAATTACAGTGGAACTTTAAAAAACAATAAACATTAGTAATAAATCGCAAATCAAACACCTTGGTTTTCAGTTTATTACTAATTGTTTATGTATAATTTTTTAGGAGTTTTGTCATGAAAAAGTTTCTTTATCTTGCAGGTGTGGCTTTTATCGCTAGTGCTATATCCATAATACTTATGGAAAAACAGATACATACACTAATGGATCACACTAATGCTCCGTTAATAGAATTTCTGAGGCTTATTATAATATCCATCTCCGTTGCATTCTTTGTCTTTTTAGTAATTGTAGTTTGGCAAAGAGATAAAGCCTATAACCGGGGTTATGCTAAAGCGAAAAGAGAAGATGTCATAGAAACATACATGACGTTGCCGTTAGTTTCACCTGAAGATGATGAAAGATACGTTACACTACTTGATAGCTTTTGTGAGCAAGGCGATATACATAGAAACTTTTGGGGTGTAGTTTATTATTACAATGGCGAGGGAGACAAAATTACAAAAAGAGTAAAACTGTCAAAAGAGCTGGACAAGAATTACAAAGAAGAAAGGTTTCAAATTATGTCTAAAGAACTTTTTTTAATAGAACCTTTTTCCTAAAACTAAACCAAATATTTCAACTGTAGAAGGTTGTCACTAATCATTAGCGACAACCTTCTTTTCTTTTTATCTTTTTTGTAATTGGGTTTTTTGGAAATTGGGATTTGGGATTTGTTTGGAAATTGGGATTTGGGATTTGTTTGGAAATTGGAAATTGGGATTTGGGATTTTCGCGCTAAACAAAAAAGACCGCTGATTATAAATCAACGGTCTTTTTATATTTTTATCTATACTACAGCCGACCTAGCCTGGCTGGCTTTGAATCCAGTACCGGCGGGAATTGGACGACCGATGATGACGTTTTCTTTTAAGCCTTCCAGGTAATCAATCTTACCGGTCACGGCGGCATCAATTAACACGCGGGAAGTTTCTTGGAAGGACGCGGCGGATAAGAAGCTGTTGGTGGAGAGAGATACTTTAGTAATACCTAAAAGTATCTGGCGACAAGTAGCCAATTTCTTGCCGTTCGCTTCGGCGCGGGCGTTGGCGCGGTTGAAAATAACTTTTTCAATCACTTCTCCTTCCATCAAATCAGTATCCCCGGCTTCAATTACTTCTACGCGAGAGAACATCTGGCGCGCAATTGTTTCAATGTGTTTATCATTCAAAGGCTGACCTTGAGAAGAATACACAAATTGAATTTCTTTAATAATATATTTCTGAGTTTCTTCCATGCCTTTGAGTTCATACATGCGTTTCAAATCCATACTGCCTTCAGTCAATTGGTCACCGGCTTTAACTTCGTCGCCGTCATTAACCAAAATACCAAAACCACGAGGAATGATATATTCTCTGATTTTATCAGCGGTCACGGCCACACTCACGGCTTGTTTTTCAATCTTAGCCGTACCTGATTGTTTGGCGGTAATCACTTCTTCTTCAGAACGGAAAAGTTCGGTGCCTTTTTTAACCTTGTCGCCATCAGCTACCAAAATTTCCGGTTTCTTTTTGCCTTTGGTTTTAATTAAAGTAAAGGCATAGCGATCCATTTCTTCTCCTTCATAATTAATCTGTAAAATCTTATCGCGTAAATTGGAGAATAATACTTTACCGTCTTTATCTTCGGTGGTTCTGGTTTGAGTTTCAATCTTCACGCGACCCGCCATGTCGGCCATAAAGGCGCGCTTCTTAGGAGTACGAGCTTCAAAGACTTCTTCCACACGAGGTAAACCTTGAGTGATATCGTCACCGCCGGCCACACCACCGGTATGAAAGGTTCTCATAGTAAGCTGAGTACCAGGTTCACCGATAGATTGAGCGGCGATAATACCAACGGCGGTTCCAATAGCTACCGGCTTGTTGTAAGCCAAATCGTAACCGTAACATTTCTGGCAAACGCCCTTAAGAGATTTGCAAGTCATTAAAGAACGCACACGAGCTTCGTTGATATCTTCTTTTTCTAACTTAGTCGCAATAGTTTCCGTAATCAAAGTTCCGGCTTTAGCTACGACTTTGCCTTTAACATTTTTCAAATCTTCAGCTAAGCAACGACCGGTAATACGTGGCAATAAGGCGCGACCAATTTGTTTGCTGTCTTCGGCTGTCCAGGTAATACCATTATCAGTGCCACAATCCTCTTCATAGACGACTAATTCTTGAGATACATCAACTAAACGACGGGTCAAATAACCGGCGTTAGCGGTACGAAGAGCGGTATCGGACAAACCTTTACGCACACCGTGGGTAGCGATAAAGTATTCCAAAACATCAAAACCTTTTTTGAAGTTTCCTTTCACCGGCAATTCAATAATGGCGCCGGATGGAGAAGTCACGAGACCTTTCATACCCAAAATCTGAGTCAACTGAGCCCAAGAACCGCGGGCGCCGGATTTAATCATAGAATAAACCGGACCGTTTTTATCTAGGCTATTAATACAAATTTCGGTTACTTCTTCTTTGGTACGAGTCCAAAGTTCAATAATTTTACTGTAGCGTTCACTCTCGGTTAAGAGTCCGTCTTCATAACTGGCCATTACCTCTTCCGCCATTTTTTCCGTAGTCGTAATTTTATTCTGAACTTCCTCAAACTTAGGCAAATCATCCATACCCCAAGACAAACCGGATTTAGTAATATAGTCAAAAGCTAAATTCTTTAAGTTATCCACGAAGGCCACGGTTTCGTCTTCGCCGTAATGACGCAAACAATCTTTGACCAAGTTTTTTAACTCGCCTTTAGCCACAATCTTATTCACAAAACGCAACTTCTCCGGCAAGACTTCATTAAACACCAATTGACCAACGGTAGTATCAACCATACCTTCCAAACCATAATCGTTCATACGAACTTTAATCGGTTGGCGTAGGCGAATTTTTCCGGAATCGTAAGCGAATTTAGCATCGGCAATATCAGCAAAATATTTAACCTTAGTGTCCTTAACTTCTTCTTCAAAGCTGGTTAAATAATAAACACCCCACACAATATCTTGACCAGGCGCCACCACCGGTTCACCGGTAGCAGGCTTGAGTAAGTTATGAGAAGCTAACATGATGTTCTCGGCTTCCCAACGAGCTTCTTTGGTCAAAGGTACGTGCACAGCCATTTGGTCTCCATCAAAGTCGGCGTTAAACGCGGCGCAGACTAAAGGATGAATTTGTAAAGCCAAACCTTCAATCATAATCGGACGGAAGGCTTGAATACCCAAGCGATGCAAAGTTGGAGCGCGGTTCAACATCACGAAAGAATCATCAACAATCACTTGTAAAATATCCCACACTTCATCATGACCGGCTTCAATATAGCGAGAAGCGCTACGCACGTTATGAACAATTTCTTTAGCAATCAACTGACTGATAATAAACGGCTTGAATAATTCCAAAGCCATACGCTTAGGAATACCGCATTGATACAATTTTAATCTTGGATTAACAGTAATAACGCTACGTCCGGAATAGTCCACGCGTTTACCGAGCAAGTTCTGACGAAAACGTCCTTGTTTACCTTTGAGCGAATCAGCCAAAGATTTTAGAGTGCGTTTTTGTCCGGTAGAAGCTACCACGGTTTTACCATGACGCACGGAGTTATCAATCAAAGCATCCACCGCCTCTTGCAACATGCGTTTTTCATTACGACAAATTACCTCCGGCGCAGACAGTTCCACCAATTGCTTTAAGCGATTATTGCGATTGATAATACGGCGATACAAATCATTCAAGTCAGAAGTGGCAAAACGTCCGCCGTCCAACGCCACCATTGGGCGCAAATCAGGAGGAATAACCGGGATTACTGTCATAATCATCCATTCAGGGCGGATATTATTTTTTCTCAAATTCTTGAAAAATTTCAAACGCTTAGTCATTTTCTCTTTGCGAGATTCTACGACTTCTACTAATTCTGTTTCAATGGCGGTAATTTCCTTATCCAAATCCAAACGTTTTAATAATTGATAAATAGCTTCAGCGCCGATAGAGGCGGTAAAAATATGACCATATTTCAAACTCAAATTCTGATAAATATTTTCAGAAATTACCGTCATGGTTTTTAAAGCCTTCAATTCTTTTTGGGCTTGAGCAAAAGCTTCTTCCAAAGTAGCCACCTTTTCATCGCGAAGTTTATTTAAAGCTTCCACTTCTTTCTCCACCATGGAATTAGCTTCAAATTCGCTTTTGCCTTCCTTAAGCAAATCAGCACCCTTAGCGCGAATTTGTTTAGCCTTGTTGTCGGAATCATTTTCAATGGATTTCTTCTTGGCTTTATATTCTTCTTTAATCTGTTCAATAGTCGCTTCGCGCAAATCTTCATCCACATCGGTGATGATAAAGCTGGCGAAATAAACCACCTTTTCCAAAGCCTGAACAGACAAACCCAAAGCCAAGCTCAATTTGGAAGACAGTCCACGCAAGAACCAGATATGAGTGGCTGGAGTTTCCAATTTGATATGACCCATACGTTCACGACGCACAATGCTACGAGTGATTTCTACTCCGCATTTTTCGCAGATAATACCTTTGTGGCGAATCTTTTTGTATTTACCACAATGACATTCATAATCTTTGACCGGGCCGAAAATCTTTTCGCAAAACAAACCGTTCTTTTCCGGTTTCTGAGTGCGATAGTTAATGGTTTCCGGTCGAGTGACTTCACCAAAAGACCAGCCCAAAATATCTTCCGGGGAAGCAATTTTGAGCTTGATGGCCTCAAAGTCGGTGGTTCTTATTGGATTAAGCATATTAGGAAATTTATTATATTAAAGGAAAAACTATTCTTGAACTTCTTCCACCACCTCTTCCGCTACATCTTCCTTAGGTTCAACCTTAGCTTCCGCTTCAGGTTCTAAGGTAATTTGAGGGGCCGTAGGAGCTTCATCTTGGTCGTATCGTCTTTCTTCTCTTTCTTCACTGCGTTTTTCCAAATCAACTAAATTATCATTGCCGTCCAATAAATCCACGTTCAAAGCCAGACCTTTTAATTCACGAACCAACACATTGAAAGATTCCGGCACATTGAGTTTTTCAATAGTCTTACCTTTAATGATGGCTTCGTAAGCTTTGCTACGTCCGGAGACGTCATCAGATTTAATGGTTAAAATTTCTTGTAAGTTATGGGCAGCGCCGTAAGCCTCCAAAGCCCATACTTCCATTTCTCCAAAACGCTGACCACCGAACTGCGCTTTACCACCGAGAGGCTGTTGAGTAATCAAAGAGTAAGGCCCGATAGAGCGTTGGTGAATCTTATCCTCAACCATATGGTTGAGTTTTAACATATACTTATAACCGACGGTAACTTTATTATCAAAAGTTTCACCAGTCTTGCCATTATTTACCGTCAATTTACCGTCGGTTGGTAAACCGGCTTTTTTGAGTTCGCCTTTAATCTGATCTTCGGTC
>Ga0172379_10010741_pt1 | contig 11029 bp, 9 predicted proteins | sample GrowelOW334metaG_FD_119756 | JGI IMG/M metagenome (GOLD analysis project Ga0172379, IMG submission 119756) | Groundwater microbial communities from an aquifer near a municipal landfill in Southern Ontario, Canada - Groundwater well OW334 metaG | ecosystem: Environmental > Aquatic > Deep... | reverse complement strand
TGTGAGCGAGGTAGCGGTTAATTCGAACAGGGAAGACGAGTGGCTCTGATGTCCCGGATTGTTTAACGAGTTTCATTTTGGGTTCATTTCTCATAAATAGTGTCACTATTAGAGCATATTCTTTGATAAATATCAAGTTGTTGTTTTGCGGAAATATTTACGAAACATGCCGCGTGTGTTAAAGTCAGCGGATGAAACCTATCTCGTTTAAAGTTGAAAAGAAAATCCCCGGCGCGCTCGGACGAGCAGGAGTAATATCCACCCCTCACGGTGTTATCAATACACCGGCGTTTGTCACTGTGGGGACAAAGGCCACAGTAAAGGCACTTACACCGGAGCAAGTTAAAGATCTTGGGGCTCAGGTTGTCCTTGCAAACACCTACCACCTTTATCTGGAGCCGGGCGAGGAAATTATGCGTACAGGTGGCGGTTTGGGCAAAGTCATGAACTGGCCTGGGCCAACAATGACGGACTCCGGCGGATTCCAGGTGTTTTCTCTGGGAGCAGCCTTTGGCCTAAAGCTTGGAAAGCTCGGCCGATCAGTTTTAGACGAAACTGATTTAGGCGAAGGTGTAACCAAGATTGCTACGAAAAATGCTGCAGACGAAATTGCGCTTGATGAACGCGGCAAACCAGATGAAACTGTTCACGAAAAGTTAGTTGCTATTGATGAAGAGGGTGTAACGTTCAAATCATATAAAGACGGTAGTACCCATCGATTTACACCAGAACGCTCAATGGAGATTCAGCATAATATTGGTGCAGACATAATGTTTGCATTCGATGAATGCACTGCGCCAAATGCTCCCCACGAATACCAGATGCAAGCAATGGACCGCACGCATCGTTGGGCAGAGAGAAGTTTGAGCGCACACCACGCAAACCATGATGCAAGCGCAAAGCAAGGGCTCTTTGGTATTGTGCAAGGCGGGCGTCACAAAGATCTACGTGAAGAAAGTGCTCGTATATTGGCAGGAATGGATTTTGATGGCTATGGTATTGGTGGCTCATTCACAAAGGAAGACATGAGCGCAGCCGTTGGGTGGGTTGCGGCACTATTACCGGAAAATAAACCTCGACATTTACTCGGGATAGGAGAGCCGGGGGATATTTTTGGTGGTGTCGAGAATGGTATGGATACTTTTGATTGCGTTGCGCCAACACGCATGGGACGAAACGGTGCATTTTACGCAATAGATGGCCGCATGAATATTTTAAATGCTAAGTTTGTAAAAGACTTCACGCCGCTCGATGTAGAGTGTGATTGTTATACGTGTAAAAATTACACGCGAGCATACATTGCACACCTCTTTCGCTCAACAGAAATGCTTGCGGGCACGCTCATGTCTATTCACAATCTCCGCTTCTTAGTTCGGCTTGTAGATCAAATGCGCGAGGCAATCTTTGATGATTCGTTCCAGGCTCTTAAAGCAAGTTTCATGAAGCGATATTACAAATAAAAGCGGTATTTACCCAGGGACAAGCCCGGACACAAGGAGCTCGCTATCACTCGCTCTACGTCGCTAATAAAAAAGCGGCCGTGTGGTAACGGCCGCTCTGCGGACACAGGTTCTGATTAAGCATCGTAATCTAATATTTCGATTTTGCGAGCCATAACATGACCGCAGTTAATACACCACCGAACAGTAAGCTTTACGTGGAACGGGTCCATGAAAAGCAGATCGCCGCAATTGCTTCCCCAGCGTAATTGTTTCTCGGAGGTAGTCCTTGTCTCCCTCCAGGTTGCACATTTGCGGCATCGCAGACCTCGCCTTTCGAGTAGGAGAGTGAACCACTTACAAAGCTTCCATGCTTTCATTACAGACCTCCTTCTCTCGTCAAATTACCATTTTATGTTATATTGTCAACCGTGACGAATTTCAAACTTCAATCAGCCCCAATAGAGTTGGGCTCACGCTGCGAGCCCTCGCGAACTCTAACGGGGTAAAATTGGGCATTGCATGAATCTCAATCAATATGAATAATAACAGCTTCAAGCTTAATATGCCGTTTCCGCCTGCTGGCGACCAGCCCAAGGCAATAGACGCTTTGGTAAAAGGGCTTAAAAAAGGTATGCGCGCGCAGACTCTGCTTGGCGTAACCGGCTCGGGCAAGACCTTTACCATGGCAAATGTCATTGCCAAAATCGATAAGCCCACACTCGTAATTGCCCACAATAAGACCCTTGCCGCACAGCTCGCACAGGAATACAAGGAATTTTTCCCGGAAAATGAGGTGCACTACTTTGTCTCCTATTACGATTACTACCAACCAGAGGCATATATGCCCATTACCGATACCTATATAGAGAAGGACGCCCAGATCAATGAGGAGATAGACCGCCTGCGTCACGCCTCAACACAGGCCCTCCTGACGCGACGTGATGTCATAATCGTAGCATCTGTATCCTGCATTTACGGCCTTGGTTCACCGGCTGAATATGAGAAAGAGAATGTGAAGCTCTCTGTCGGCACAAAAATTGACCGCAAAGCTCTAATGCAAAAGCTTATAGCGATACACTTCGAGCGCACAAACGCGGACCTTACTCCCGGCACCTTTCGATCGATAGGTTCACTTGTTGAAATAATGCCCGTATCGGAAAAAATTGTGTGGAGTTTAACTCTTGACACGAAGGGGATAAAATCCATCAACAAAGTAGACCCGGTATCTCAAAAAATAACTGACAAACCGAAAGAAATTTGGGTTTTTCCTGCTAAACACTTTATTACTAAAAAGGATGAGCTAAAGAGAGCAATCAAAGCCATCAAGTCAGAGCTTTCAATTCAGCTCAAGAAATTTGAGAAAGAAGGAAAACTGCTTGAGGCAGAGCGTCTCAAGCGCCGCACAACCTATGATCTTGCAATGCTTCGTGAAGTTGGCTATTGCAATGGAGTTGAAAATTACTCGCGCCACCTATCGGGCCGAGGTCCTGGTTCCGCGCCTGATACGCTCCTTTCGTATTTTCCAAAAACAAAAGATGGAAAACCTGACTTTCTTACGGTCATTGATGAATCGCACGTTACCATCCCACAGATTGGGGGAATGTACGCAGGAGATCAGTCTCGCAAGAAAACCCTCATTGAATTCGGCTTTCGTTTGCCATCGGCGCAGGACAACCGACCTCTTCGTTTTGAAGAGTGGAAAGAGCGAGTAGGTCAAATGATTTTTACCTCTGCAACACCATCTGATTATGAGCGCGAGAACAGTAATCAAGTAGTCGAACAAGTAATCCGTCCAACGGGCCTCATTGACCCTGAGGTCTCTATCCGCCCCATTCATGAAAAGGGAAACTACACAGGTCAGATTCAAGACTTTATCGCAGAGACTAAAATCGCGGTTGAGAAAGGAGGCCGTGTGATTGCAACAACGCTCACAAAAAAGATGGCGGAGGATTTGTCCCTATACCTAAAAGGAGAGGGGATCAAAGCTGAATACTTGCATAGCGATATTAAAACTATCGAGCGTATCCAGATCCTTACTTCGTTCCGTAAAGGAGAGTTCGACTGTATTGTAGGAGTTAACCTTTTGCGCGAGGGTCTCGACCTTCCCGAGGTTTCACTCATTGGAATTCTAGATGCCGACAAAGAAGGGTTTCTTCGTTCAGAAACTGCGCTCATTCAAACAATTGGCCGTGCTGCTCGCAATGTCGCGGGTAGAGTTATTCTGTATGCAGAAACAGTCACCGGTAGTATCGAGCGCGCTATGTCTGAGACAAATCGCCGTCGCGGAGTACAAACCGCCTACAACAAAGAGCACAGCATTACACCACAAACTATTCACAAACATATCAAAGATATCACTGAGCACCTGGAAACTGATCATATGAAAGCAGTGAAAATGAATCTTGATATTGATACAGAAGTTTTCGCCCAAAATCCGCAGAAGCTTATCAAACTTAAACAGAAAGAAATGGCCAAGGCGGTCAAAGAGCTCGACTTTGAAACAGCAGCGATCCTGAGAGACGAAATAAAAATGTTGGAGAGCAAAATGTAGGCATATTGCTGCCTATTGACAAATCCTGTCAGTTATGTATACTACTCTCAGCATCGTAAAGGATATCTGCGCTAATTGAACAGTGTTTTTATTGTTTAATTGAGCAGTGTCCTGATGCCCGGCGAGCAGCGCCGCTTGGCGAGGAGGGGGAATACCCCGTTGAATCCCAAGCGGTCCCCACGGGTCCGAACAGGAAGCGCCACCATTAAACGTCAAACGGTGCCCTAGAAGCACGAGGGAAAGACACGCCTCGACGTTATGTTCTTGGCTCTTCACGGACCAGCCCCCAGATTGCGAAAGCGATCTGGGGGTTTCTATTTTAGTGGTATACTATTCTTGTGTCGGTGCTGCCCGGGAACATGGCCGCAGGCAGAGAAGGTAATCCCTTCTGCGAGGATATGCGGAGAGAGCAGCCAGCCAGTAATCGTGGCCACGAAACACTACTGGCCGCCCCTGAATTGCTTAGGCGATTCAGGGGCTCTGTTTTATTTATTGACTATTTACAGTAGTTGTGGTAAAAGATACCAAGTTCTTTAAAGGAGACCAGCCATGCCGAAACGCATTCTTACCCTCGAGGGTGTCAGTGAGATCACGGAGGAATTCAAAAAGCTCAAGTTCGACCTGCTGCACGAGCACTATACAGCCGTAGAGATTGCGGAGCTCCGAAAACTGCTCCCCAACCTTTTGCACGTTATTCGTGGAAGAGCAACGATGAAGTTGTCCTCCCTTGCAATGCCCCTCAGAACTCCAAGCACCCTCGATGAGCAGGTCATCGAGTCAAAAGGCGAAGTGGCGAAGTGGAGCCCCGAAAAGAGAGCAAGCGTACAACTTGAGGGGTTTGACCCGCACATAAATGGATGCTGATAGGTTGTCAAAACCCGCAAATTTTGCGGGTTTTTTATTTGAGATTGACAATCTAACGCGGAAGTTGCAACATGCTTCTAGACCTTGGGAGGATCAAATGAAGCCAAACTATGTTCCTGTGGGAATGACTTTCACTGCCGAACAAATTGCTGAGGTTAATCAGCGCATTGATATGTTGTGCAACAAGCTCAATCATACCGCTCATTTAGCTTTTTATTTCTCGGCATTTGCAAAGGAGCACAAAAGAACGCTTGAGTTTCTCGACAGACTCAACGACAAGAAATGGAGCAAGAACAAAGCTAAGGATCTAGCGCGAGCGATTGTTTGCCAATGGATGGATTTAGGTAATAATGATGCATTGCGCAGAGAAACGTGCCAATTAATCAAGAATGAACTCACGTGGCAAGTCTCATCTCCACACGCAGACAACATTAGGCTTATTGCTTCGCGGTTCTGGCTAAGTGGTAGCGAGATCATCGCACTGCTCGCCAAGATTGATGAAGTTTCGGCCAAGGAGTCCTGATACCACACTAGCCCGCAAAATTTGCGGGCATTTTATTTGCATATTGACAAAAGGATGCTATGATTGCCCCACGTAACCCCCAAGGAACATCCTCGGGGGCGTTTGAGGTTAGATATTATATGGATAAAAATAACAAAAAAGACCAGGATTTGAGCAAACCCGGCTCCGCAAAGATTGTCGTCAAAGGCGCACGCACGCACAATCTAAAAAATATCACTGTGGAAATTCCACGGTATAAAATTAGTGTGTTCACCGGCCTTTCCGGGTCAGGAAAATCCTCACTAGCGTTTGATACTATCTTTGCAGAAGGCCAACGGCGTTACGTTGAGTCTCTTTCTGCGTACGCTCGCCAGTTCCTGAACCAGATGCAAAAGCCTGACGTTGACGAGATAACCGGTCTTTCGCCAGCTATATCTATTGATCAGAAATCTCACTCATCGAATCCACGATCAACAGTTGCGACAGTAACTGAAGTTTACGATTATCTCCGCGTACTCTACGCACGTATCGGAAAACCGCACTGCCTCATCTGTGGTGAGGAAATTAAACGTTTAGGGAATGAAGAAATTCTCAATTTTATTATGGGAGAGGTCAATGGTCCTACCGGCAAAGCCTCTGCTTCTATCCGAATCTTTGCGCCGCTTGTTCGTGGCCGCAAAGGTGAGTACTACCAGCTTCTTTATGATCTGCTTGGGAAAGGCTACCTCATGGTGCGCGTTGATGGGGTGATAAAAAACCTTCGTGAGCAAATTGTACTTTCTAAGACAAAAAGTCACGAGATTGATGTACTTGTAGACGAGATACTACTCTCAGACTTCCGTGGAAAAAATCCAAAGGGTCTGGAGAGACTTCGCGAGGCGACAGAGCGCGCGCTAGGGGAATCTGAGAGCCTTGTTCGTATTGTATTTTCAAAAGGGACAAAAGATGTAAAGGATTTGATCATGTCAAATCGGTTTGCTTGTCCAAACGACGGTTTTTCGTACCCGGAAATTGAACCTCGTTTGTTTTCTTTTAACTCACCCTACGGCGCATGCCCTGCATGTAACGGTCTCGGCACCAAACATTTCTTTGGCACAGAACCCTGTCCAGACTGCCAGGGTGCGCGCTTGCGCAAAGAGGCACTCCAGGTCTATGTGTCAGGAAAAAATATTGTTGATATTTCGCGAATGTCTATCAAAGAGGCCAGTGATTTCTTTACCCATTTAAAAATCTCAGCTCGAGATAAAGATATTTCCGTCCCCGTTGTGAAAGAAATCCAGAGCCGTTTATCGTTTATGCTCGAAGTTGGGCTCACTTATCTTACCCTCGATCGTCGGGCAAATACGTTGTCGGGAGGAGAAGCACAGCGTATTCGTCTTGCGTCACAACTAGGCTCTCGACTGGTTGGAGCACTCTACGTACTTGATGAGCCAACCATTGGTCTACACCAATACGATAATGACCGCCTCATTAAAACACTCAAAGACCTCCGAGATATGGGGAACACTATCATTATCGTCGAGCACGACGAAGATACAATTTTTGCGTCAGACTATATGGTAGATATTGGCCCCGGAGCGGGTGTTCACGGTGGTAATGTGGTTGTGTCGGGGTATCTCGATGAGCTCATTACCAACCCCAAAAAATATAAGTCTCTGACCCTCGACTATTTGCGCGGTGATGCCGAGGTAGAGATACCTGAAAAAAGACGAGACAAAGATATGGGACATCTTCGCATTCGTGAAGGTGCGGTCTTTAATATTAAGCACCTCAATGCTGAGATTCCGCTTGGAAAGCTCGTGGCTATTACCGGAGTGTCCGGCTCAGGTAAATCGACACTTCTTTATGAGATTATTCACAAGAATCTTCTTGCACGCATGGATCGACGTTACCGCACAAATGATATATATAATTGCGAAGGATTCACCGGTACGGAGTATATTTCTAGAACGGTACTCATCGACCAATCCTCGATAGGCCGTACGCCACGATCCAACCCCGCAACATACACAGGCGCTTTTACCTTTATTCGGGAGCTTTTTGCAGAAACAGCGGAGGCTCGCTTGCGTGGATGGGGCCCCGGTAGATTTTCTTTCAACGTCAAAGGTGGTCGTTGCGAAACTTGCCAAGGAAATGGCACGATTGCTGTCGAAATGCACTTCCTGCCCACCGTATACGTAACATGCGATGTCTGTCGCGGAAAGCGTTTTGAAAAAGAAACACTAGAAATCAAATTTAAGAAAAAAAATATCTATGATGTGCTTGAGATGACCGTCGAAGAAGCTCTCAAGTTTTTTGAAGATATACCGGCAATTTACGATCGATTCAAGACATTACAAGATGTAGGATTGGAGTATCTGAAACTTGGACAATCTGCAACAACTCTGTCTGGAGGGGAAGCGCAACGTGTCAAGATATCTTCGGAACTTTATCGTCCGCACATTGAAAAGACAATGTACCTCCTGGATGAGCCTACGGTTGGACTCCATTATGAAGACGTACGAAAACTTATTGAGATTTTACAAAAGTTAGTGGACAAAGGTAATAGTGTCTTGTTGATTGAACATAACATGGATATCATTAAGAGTGCTGATTATGTAATTGACATTGGACCCGAGGGAGGAGCAGGCGGCGGGCAAATAGTGGCACGCGGTACGCCTGAGCAAATTGCAGGGAACTCGAACTCGCTCACCGGGAAATATCTCAAAAAGGTTCTCAAGCGTAAATAAAATTCCAATGAAATCTCTAGCAAAAAAACTGCCCGATTGCCCTGGCGTTTATATTTTTCGTGGACCAAAACGAGAAGTATTTTATGTGGGAAAAGCAACATCGCTGCGTACGCGCGTGGCCAGTTATTTTAGAAGGGATCTTATAGCTACACGGGGCCCAATTATTGTAGGTATGGTCGAAACTGCAAGGACCGTAGACTTTATAGAGACAGGATCCGTACTTGAGGCACTCATTCTCGAGGCTCACTTAATCAAAAAATATCAACCACCATACAACACAAAAGAAAAAGACAACAAGAGTTTTAACTATGTTGTGGTTACAAAGGAAGATTTCCCTCGGGTAATAACAATGCGCGCAAGAGAACTGCAAGGCGCAACGCTCAAAGTTAAATATTCATTTGGGCCATTTCCACAAGGAACGTTATTGCGCGAGGCACTCACTATTGTTCGCAAAATTTTTCCATTTCGAGATAAGTGCACACCACTAGATGGCTCGCCCGCCTATCTTTTTAATCAGCAGCCACGTGTAAAAAAGGAATTATCCCAAAAAAGATTGGCGGGTAAACCGTGCTTTAATGCGCAAATTGGCCTCTGCCCTGGCATATGTGCAGGAACTGTTTCGAAAAGGGAATATGCAAAGACAATACAGCGTATCAAACTTTTCTTTGAAGGAAAAAGGAAGATTCTTGTTCGTAGCCTCGAACGGGATATGAAGCTAGCTGCAAAAAATCAAAAATTCGAGGAAGCAGGACGTATCAAGAAAATGCTTTTTTCTCTTTCACATATCCAAGATGTTGCGCTTCTAAAGTCAGACTTTGAATCAAAGCTTTCTTCGGCAGAAACCTTTCGTATCGAGGCATACGACGCAGCTCATATCTCTGGCACAAACACCGTAGGGGTCATGGTAGTGGTAGAGGATGGTCAGGTACAGAAAAGCCAATACCGAAAGTTTAAGATACGAACAAGCACAAACGACGATAACGCGTCACTGCGGGAGGTACTTTCTCGACGCTTTGGACATACTGAATGGAAGATGCCAAAACTTATTGTCGTGGATGGAGGCACAGCTCAAGTTAACACGGCAGAAAAATCTCTCGAGGAGTGGGGGCTTGCGATACCGGTACTCGGAGTAGTAAAGGACGAACATCATCGCCCCAAAAATATCCTAGGTGATAAGCGATTACTGAGCGCCCATGAAAATGCAGTACTGCTTGCAAATAGCGAAGCACATCGTTTTGCAATTGCGTACCACCGTGATCTCCGTGGGAAAGAGATGCGAACAGGAAAAAGGACTTAGGAAAATAGCTCGTCAACAACAGCCTTTACATCTCCACCATCTGCACGGCCCGCAAGTTCTTTCATGATTGCTCCTGTAAGTTGACCGGCTTTTGATTTATCAAAACCTAACGCTTCCTTTTTTGCAATGGCAACTTTTTTGATTTCTTCGCGCGACATTTGAGCGGGCAAATATTTCTCAAGGATAGCAAGCTCTGCGGTCTCGGAGGCAGCAAGCTCGGGGCGATTGCCCGTAGTGAACTGCAGGATAGAATCTTTGCGCTGGTTCACCAGACGTTTGATAACTTTGAGCACGCCGGCATCATCGAGCGCATCCTGCGGTTTTTTCCCGGTGGCAACAAGTTCGTTAGTGATTGCAGAAACAATATTGCGCACAACTGATAGTCGCACCGTGTCCTTTGCTAACATTGCTTCTTTTATTTCTGATTTAATTTGTTCGTGTAATGTCATATTCGTTACATTAGTATAGGTGCTTTTCTCGGCAAAACAAAGGGTTTGACATTGTTGAAGCATACGTGGTACCGTTTTACTGGTTAACGCGTGTGTATTAGCATGTTCCTTCAACCAAGCACTTTCCCCTGGAGCCAAACATGGATAGCACAATTGAATTCCTGCAAGCTGAAAGAGCTCGGCTGCAGGATGAAAGACGAGCGCTGCTCGAGGAAATTGCGTATTTGAAAAAGGCCTTGGAGGAATCTTCACGAGACGACCTCACCGGACTCTTGCGACGCAAGGTATTCGATGAGTTTGTTCAAAAGGAGATCAATCTGTGGGCTCGATCGAAAGCACCGTTTTCTATTTTTGTCATTGACCTCAATGACCTTAAAAAGGTCAACGATACGTACGGCCATCTCGCCGGCGATGACATGATAGTGTCCTTTGCAACTTTGCTCAAGGTTTCATTGCGGGACTGCGATGTTGTTGCGAGAGGAAGCGCGGCAGGGGATGAGTTTCTTGTTCTCTTGCCGGGAGAAGATGGAAACGGTGCTCTGGGAGCAAAAGAGCACTTGCTAAGGCAATTTGAAAAAATGCGCACCCACATGCTGCCGGCATTTTATGGAGCAGCGATTGGTGTTGCGACTGTCAGCACAGACCTAGGCACATTTGAGCTGCTGTACAAAGCAGCAGACATGGCTATGTTTGAGCACAAAAGAGAGATGAAACGACAGGAATAGCGTTTCAGTTCAAGAGGCCACCTGCGCAAGCACAGTGGCCTTTTTCTTTTATGGTCAGCGTAGTAGAATGAGGCCATGGAGCAAGAAATTCTAAATCGACTACAAGCGCAGGAGACACTTTTGAAGGACGTTTATACATCTGTTGAAAAAACGCGTAAATATTTTTTGTGGACAATAATTGGCAGTGTCGCCCTCATCGTTCTTCCCCTTATCGGCCTCTCTTTTGTACTTCCCAGCTTTATGTCGACGATAACCTCGGGCTACGGACTATAATATGTCTTCAATTCTTTATATTTTGGTAGGATTGCTCTTTGGCGCAATTATTGCTCTTATACTTCTCGCGCTCCAACGAAAACAGAGTTCAGGCGACGCGCCTAAAAATGATGCCCTGATATTGATTCAGAATCAGATCAGTAATTTTCAGTCACAGCTGGGAGAATTTATGAGAACGGTTGACGAAAAAGTTGGTA
>Ga0172379_10010740_pt1 | contig 11030 bp, 10 predicted proteins | sample GrowelOW334metaG_FD_119756 | JGI IMG/M metagenome (GOLD analysis project Ga0172379, IMG submission 119756) | Groundwater microbial communities from an aquifer near a municipal landfill in Southern Ontario, Canada - Groundwater well OW334 metaG | ecosystem: Environmental > Aquatic > Deep... | reverse complement strand
TTAATAAATAAGACGCTAATCTAAGAAATCTTAATGTAGCGAAGCGCTCTTAAGATTTCTACAGAGATTAGCGTCTTATTTATTCAAACTTAGGAAAAAGATGAGAAGGCGGGAGGGGGCGTGGAGCTTAACCGTTTTTGAGTAACAAAAAACACATCCCTGGGGAAGGAGAGGGACCGAAGTCCCTTCCTCCCCAAAGATGCGTGCGCCGACAGCGACTACTCGCTGTCGGACTGGGCCCACCGCTGCTTGCGGCTCTGGCCCCGCGGGGTTCTCGGGGTGGCCGCACCCCGATCGATCCCGAACTCGTCGCGCCGGTTGCCACCGTTGTGACTGCCGGCCACGTCGCCGACCTTGGCGCCCAGGCGCTGCTTGAATGCGTTGTTCTCCGCCGCCTTCGCGGCGAAGTGACCCTGGATCCCCGCCAGGCGAGCGTTCGCCTGGTCGAAGCTCTGCGACGGCAGGAGGTCGGCAACCTTGCGGCCGTTCGGCAACTCCTTCGTCTTGCCCAGGTTACTCCTCAGCTTATACAGGCAATCGCCTGTGTGCGCTGCGTGGATCGTGAGCGGTTTGCCCGTGACCACGAACTGGCCACGGTACACGACGTTGCCAGCCTTGTCGCGCATGAGGTCGCCCTCGCGCGTAATCATGGCCGTCCGGACGAACGACTCGATCTGCTTCGAGCAGACCGTGCAGTTCACCACGGTCATCGGCGCTGTCGGGTCGGGGCTGTGGAGCTCCTCCATGTCCGCCACCGTCAGGGGCCGGCCGAGGAACTGCGCGCGCTGCCGGATGTCCTCCGGCCGGAACGCGAGCTGACCGCGCGGGCCGTAGAGGCCTTCCGAGTTGAGGTCCTTGTTGTTCTCGATCCACAGCCGGGCTTCCGGTGTGTAGGTCGACACTTGGGGCTTCGCGCCCTCGGCCGCGACCGCCGCGACTTTGTCGTCGGCGCCCGCGCGCTCGGCGACCGTCTGGTCGACGGTGGCGTCCGAGACGCCAGTGTTCGCCATCGCTGCGATCTGTTCGTCGCTCACTTGCGGAATGCGAGTCTTCTTCGCCATGAGGCACTCTCCATTGCCCTTGTGGGGCATGCAGGCTCTTCCGGGGGACATCCCCATAACGTCCCGCGGTAAGCGGTAGTTTAGGAAAGAGCAGTTTAAAAGCCTCCATTTCTTTGCAAGCTGCTAAATTGCTCTTTCCTAATTGATTAATTGTTAAAACAACTAAATCTTTATAATATCTCAATTATACTCCTTTTGTATAAAAAGTCAAGGCCCGCACTTTCGTGCGGGCCGGGGAGGATTACTCCTCTAAAATCTATGCGACGGGAGCTGAGGCAGTTTGTCGAACCACTGTCGGCGCTTTGAGGTAGACTTCATCGCCGTCAAGAAGGTCGATTCGTGGAGATATGATGGATAATTGAACCTTCTGCCCGACGCCACGATTGTTCTCATCCCGGCCGCCTTGGAAACATCCGTGTTCGGAATCCGGCCGGCGGCATCCGAACATCAGAACTTGATGACCGCTGGGCTTGCCGTCCTTTTCGAAATAGGGATTCAGGTATCCCTGGGTCGCCCAGAGGTTGTCGTGAGCCAAGTCAATCAACATCTTTTCCAGCGCATCTTTCTTGGCGATGAAATCGGGGAAAAGCTCGTCTGGCTTCACGTGTTCTTTGTGACAGAACACGAACCGGACGAAAGACATCTTCCAGTTGGTTTCGTGTGGCTTCTTCCACACGTCCACGAGCTCGTAGGTTCCGATACTGGCGAGCTTAATCGCCAGCGGGAAGAGGTCTACCTGTGGTGTTGACTCCAGAACTTTCACGCCATGGACTGGTGATAGGGGAGGCGCGCTTGAAACCCGCTTCGGCGGAACGATTGCCGGCACTTGCGCCGACTTCATCAAAAACTGAAATACAACAAGCCGAACCGACGGACCGAGCGTTGCGATTGTCTTCACTTGAGACTCCTTATTGGAAACGAACACGAACTAACGTGCCGATATTATACCATGGGAATTATATTATTGCAAGAGCATAGCTCAACCCAACCTCCCATCGCAATCTCTCTGATATCACAACTCGCAATGCGAACAAAATGGGGCATAAGCAAGTAGGTCGGAAATGGGAGGGGGTGGTCGCTTGAGATCCTAGTCAAGAATTTTAATTCCTTCTTTGATTTCCTTTTGAGAACGCCTTCTAATCTTTGCCCGTGAGACGGGCTTAACTTTGCTTTCATGCACCTGTGAAGAGGGAATTGGGAGGTGTCTTGTTTTAGGAAACAGGTTCTTCTTTTGATTCCTCATTTTTTTCTGCGGGTTTATTACCCGGCATGGTTAAAACCATTTTGTGGTCTTTGATATCCAAACTGACGATTGCAAATTCGTATTCTTTACCAGCTTCAAAAACTTCAGTCAAAACTTGTCCGCCGACTTCTGCTACCGGCAAAAATGCAATTATATCGCCGGCCATTTCTACGAAAGCGCCGTTGTTTCTGATTTTGATAATACGGCCTTTAACTTTTTGTCCGGGCTGATATTTTTCTTCAGCTTTGAGCCAGGGGTCATCTTTGAGGGCTTTTAATGAAAGAGAAACTCGTCCGCCGTCCAAGCTGATTATTTTTGCGGTTATTTCATCTCCCGAATGAAGGACTTCTCTCGGGTCTTCAATAAACTTCCAATCAATTTCAGAAGAGTGTATCAAACCGTCTAAGGTGTCGCTTATTTTTACGAAAGCTCCGAAATCTGTGACTTCAGTTATTTTTCCTTCAATTAAATCTCCGACGGTCAATTTTCCTAATTCTTCTTTAGCAGCTTCTTCTTTGATAGCTTTTTCAGAAACAATTAATTTGTTTTCAGCTTCATTAAAATCAAGAATCTTTACGAGGAATTCCATGCCCTTGAATTTCTGGAGAGCTTGAACAATTTTGGTAGTGTCGCCTCCGTCGATTTTTGGATAATGTTCCGACGACAACTGGGAGAGAGGCAAGAATCCTTGAATGCCACTTACTTCAACGATAAGACCACCTTTGTTGATGTTTACTATTTTGGTTGTAATTAATTCACCTAAATCTTTCTTCTCTTTAATATCCTGCCAAGCGGTAGTCATCTGGGCCGATCTCAAAGACAATTCTCTGTAACCATCATCATTCTCAAGTTCAATAAGCATGGCAGAAACTTTTTCTCCCGGCTTTAACCCTTTCATTCTGTCGGGATTGTCATAGAATTCACCAGGATAAATGATACCGATACCGATATGGCCTAAATCTAAGACAACGCTTCCTTTGGAAACGCTTAAAATTTGTCCGCTCAAGATATTTCCTGGTTTAGGTAAGAAAAATTCCTCCTTGGAAAGGAGGTCCTTCATTGATTTGATTTCCGAATTGTTGATTTGCACGAAATTGTCCAAGCATTGGTCTTTGCCGGCGTTGATGCACGACCAGCTCCCAATCCTCGGTATTAAAGATTTCTTTTGTAGTAAGACTATACCTCATCTCCCCAAATTTTGCAACCTGTAATCATTTTCCCCATCATTTCCTCAACCTCTGCTCCGGGCTAGACAAACAAGCTTTAAAACCATCTAGAAGCCTTCCGGAATTCCTTACTGTCTTTGCTTTAAGGCAAAGACAGAGTCAGTTCCGGCTTTCCCCGATGAGTTTATAAAGCTTTGTTTGTTACCTATCCCTCCGCAATGGTTGATAAAATGACAGGGAAAATGATTGATACTCAGAGGGAATTGCTATTATAGCACTGCTTTTTAATATTATTTTTATCTACTGATATCCAGTCGTTCATTTTATAAAGATTTTGCCTTACAATATTAAATTTATCATTAGAAATTAAACTGTTTGTTTCTGCTTCATATTGTTTCATGTCAAAAAGAATATCTACAAATCTGTTCGCGTTCTCCATGTTGTTTAAATAACTTATATAGTTAGATAAACAATCGTCAGACAAACGACCTACATTTTTATACCAGTATTGTTTTGTGTACAAAAACTGGAATTTTCTAGAGGGAATATTCTGATCGTTACTGTCTTTCATGTTTTTTAAGCCTGTAAATACAATTTGATTATTTAAATTTTCTAGTCTTAGCGCAGATGTTATGTTGTTGTCGGAAGTTCTTTTATCGGAATAATATGTGCCAATAACAATAAGTACAGCGATTATGGCAAATAGATTGGAAAGCTTATAAATCCTATCTTTTAAGTCATTTGAGTAGTTGTAGTGAATAAAAAGAACAAAAACTATTAGCCACCAAAAATCAGGAAATCTGAATATCAGATAAAAATATATAAATATCATCCAGGGACCTATTTTTAAAATAAATCTTAAAATATTTTCCCTAGCATGCGAGGAAACTTTACGTAGGGCTCCGATTGTTTTTTCTAGAAACTTTTTCATAAAAGTTAAAATAACAGAATCTGATTAAAATAGCCACGTTCCTAGAATTTATTTGGCTCTGCCTCATTCCAAACCAGAACGTTCGCAGGCGGGTAGCCGAGAGAGAGCAAAAACCCAGCAGGGTTTTATGCGGTCTGATTTGGGATGAGGTGGAGCGCCTTTTTGCTATTGACCCCGTAAAATAGATGACTATTACGGGGTTCAAGGACGTGGTCGCCTTTGGCGACTTTACGTCCTTGATTTTAATCAAATTTTTTGTTAATATTTACGCATGACGATTAACTGGTTTGGGCAGAGCTGTTTCAGAATAGAGGCCAAAGAGGGCAGTATTTTGATTGACCCGTTTTCTAAGGAAATAGGGTTAAAGCCGCCAAAAATTAAAGACGATGTTGTCTTGGTATCTCATGACCACGATGACCACAATAATGTTGAGGAACTCCCTCCCGAGGCATTTTTGATTAATACCCCGGGAGAATATGAAAAGAAAGGAATAGCCATCAGGGGGATTTCTTCATATCACGATAAGACCGAGGGGAAAGAGCGGGGACTTAATACAATATATGTAATCAAAGCGGAAGATATGACCATTTGTCATTTGGGGGATTTGGGTCAGGAAAAGCTTGATGACAAACAAGTGGAAGATATCGGTGACATAGATATACTCTTGGTTCCTGTTGGAGGAAATTATACAATTAATAGTAAGGAAGCCACTGGGATTATCAGCCAGATAGAGCCGAAAATAATAATTCCGATGCATTACAAGGTTAAAGATTTGAAAATTGACTTAGACAGCTCCGATAAATTCGTGAAAGAACTGGGACTGACGCCGGAAAAGGTAGATAAGTATAAAATATCAAAAAAACTTCTTCCGTTGGAAGAAATGAAATTAGTAATGCTTGATTGAAGATACCAATATACGAATGTATGCGAATGATACTAATTAGTATTTATTCGTATCATTAGTACAATTAGTATATTAGCATCGTTATGAGCTTTTTAGACGAAATCCGAAAACAACCGCAGCATCACCGAGAAATAATGTTCGGTCTTTGCGTTGTCACAACCATTTCATTGGTGGGAATGGTTTGGTATAACTCATTTCAAAAGAATTTGTATGTATTGTTGAATCCTGGAGAAACTACCGACCAAAGAAATTTAGCCGAAAACAAGGACATGCCTTCATTGTTGGGGGATATAGGCCAGACGGGGCAGGATTTGAAGGCGGCATTTTTAAATATTTTCAATTTAACAGGTAATGACAAAGAGGACACTATTATCGACAATACGAAATCCGACGAGTCCGCAAGAGTATATACGTTGCCTTTGTCAGAAACGAAATAGATAAATTTCTAATTGACCTAATTTTTAATTAACCTAAAAAAATTGGGGTTTGGGGTCTGTTTAGGTCAATTAGGTGAATTAGAATAATTAGGTTAATTTTTTACGATGGCAAACGAAATAAAACAAAGAGAAATAGTTCAGGAGATGCAGAAAGCGTATTTGGAATACGCGATGAGCGTTATCGTTGCACGCGCTTTGCCTGATGTCAGAGACGGATTAAAACCGGTTCATCGGAGAATTTTGTATTCCATGCATGAGATGGGTTTAAGGCCGACCGCAAAAACCCAGAAATCAGCCAAGGTAGTCGGATACGTTCTCGGTAATTATCATCCACACGGCGACACAGCCGCCTATGATTCTATGGTTCGTATGGCTCAGGACTTCTCTTTGCGTTATCCGTTAGTGAATGGCCAGGGAAACTTCGGATCAATTGATGGAGATTCTGCCGCAGCTTATAGGTACACCGAAGCCCGTCTGGCGCCTATCTCCGAACAGCTTCTTGCCGACATAGACAAACAGACAGTTGATTTTACCGACAATTTTGACGGCACAATGAAGGAGCCGACAGTTTTACCGACCCGTATTCCGAACCTTCTCATTAATGGTTCTATGGGTATCGCCGTGGGTATGGCAACTAATATTCCTCCACATAACTTGACCGAGGTCTTGGATGCTTTGGCCTATCTGACCGAAAACAAAGATGCCGACATAAAAGACCTGACTCAATTTATAAAAGGACCGGATTTTCCGACAGGCGGGATTATTTATAATGAGAAGGATATCACCACAGCCTATGCTACTGGTCGAGGTCCTATTATAATGAGAGGCCAGGCCGACATCACGGAAAACAAAAAGGGCTATCAAATAATTGTTTCTGAGATTCCTTATCAGGTAAATAAATCCGAACTGATAATAAAGATTGCTGATCTTGTGAAAGAAAAGAAAATAGAAGGCATCAGAGATATTCGTGATGAATCAGACAGAGAGGGAATGAGGATTGCTATTGATTTAAAACAGGATGCTTTTCCTAAAAAAGTGCTCAACCAACTCTTTAAACACACGGAACTTCAGAAAGCTTTTCATTTCAATATGTTAGCTCTGGTTGACGGGGGTACTCAACCTCAGATTTTGGGCCTCAAAGGATTGCTTGAAAAGTTTATTGAACATCGCCGTGAAGTTGTAACTCGTCGGACAAAATTTGAACTTCAGAAAGCCAAAGACCGCGCCCACATTCTTGAGGGATTAAAAAAGGCACTGGACCATATTGATGAAATAATCAAAATAATTAGAGCTTCTGAATCAAAAGAGGATGCATTTAATAATTTAATAAAGAAATTTAAATTTTCCGATAAACAAGCTACGGCTATTTTGGACATGAGACTGCAGGCATTGGCCGGATTGGAAAGAAAAAAGATAAATGACGAGCTAAAAGAAAAGTTAACTCTCATTGCGGATTTGGAAGAACTATTGGCAAGCCCAAAGAAACTTTTAGGTGTAATTAAACAGGAGTTTCTGGAAATCAGAGAAAAATACGGCGATGAAAGGCGGACAAAAGTGGTAAAGTCGGCTTTAAGAGAAATAGGTGATGATGAATTGATGCCCGAAGAAGATTCATTGTTCATGATTACTCATAGCGGATACATAAAGAGAATGCAGCCCGAAGGATTGAAATCTCAAAAACGAGGCGGTAAGGGATTAATCGGTATGGCCACCAAAGAAGAAGATGTTATTTCTCAATTTTTCATGGCCAACACTCATGACAGTTTGTTGTTTTTCACTAATTCGGGAAAAGTATTCCAAACAAAGGGATACGAAGTTCCTGAATCAACTCGCCAATCAAAAGGAAAGGCGATAGTTAATTTTTTGAATGTATCGCCGAATGAAACAATTACAGCCGTTGTCCCGATTCCTAAAGACCAGAAGGGTGGTTATTTATTTATGGCTACTGCCAACGGAGTTATTAAAAAAGTTGATGCCGACGCATTCTCACAAGTAAGAAGCAGTGGAATGATAGCCATTAAATTAAAGGGCAATGATGAACTTGGTTGGGTCTTATCTACTTCAGGCAATGATCAAATGATGCTCGTGACTTCTGGTGGAAACGCAATCCGGTTTAAGGAAAAAGATGTCAGGCCGATGGGCCGTGGCGCTTCGGGTGTTATCGGAGTCCGCATGGATAAAGATGAAAAAGTTGTCGGGGCCGATGTTGTGCCTTCGGGCGTTGAGAAAGGTTTGAAGATATTGGTTGTGATGGGAAATGGTTATGGAAAACGAACTGACCTTAAATTCTATAAAATTCAAGGCAGAGGAGGCCGAGGGATTATGACCGCAAAAATTACGCCAAAAACTGGTAAATTAGTTTCAGCTCACATTACTTCAGAAGAAAATAAAGAACTTATTGCTGTTTCCAAGAAGGGGCAGGTAATCCGCACATCCATAGATAGTGTCTCCGTTCTTGGACGCGCCACTCAGGGGGTTAGGATTATGCGATTAGATTCAGGCGACGGCCTGGCTTCGGTGGTGGTGGTATAAAGATTGTCCAACCTTCACTATCCATCTCCCTTATCCCACCCAACCCCCATCTTCATCACATCTCCGCGATACGAACAAAAGGCATCCTCATTAACGCAAAGAACAAGAGCGCTTCGCTAATTTATTCAAACTTAGGAAAAAGATGAGAAGACGGGAGGGGGCGTGGAGCAGCTTTGTTTATAACTTCTTATCCCTTGTGTGGTAAAATTTAAGATATGCAGGCAATGAATATGCTCGGTTCAGTTTTGCCAAATTCTAGTGGAACTGGAGGATTTATGAATCCCGACAAAATAGCCGGTGGTTTTGGAATTAAAGAGGGGATGATGATTGCCGACTTCGGTTCGGGGGCGGGTTATTTTACTATTTTATTAGGTCAAAGAGTTGGCAAAGATGGAAAAGTTTTCGCTTTAGATATTCAGGAATCAGCTTTGGATAATGTTAGGGTCAAGGCAAAAGCGGCCGGACTTGAGAATATTGAGACTATCAGGAGTAATCTTGAGGTTTTGGACAGTTCTGGTTTAGCAGACAATTCCCAAGATATGGTTCTTCTTGCCAACATTCTTTTTCAGTCTGAAAAGAAGGGGGAAATAATTAAAGAAGCCGTCAGAGTTTTAAAGAGTGGGGGATCTCTGGTTGTGATTGATTGGAAAATAGCTTCCGGTCAGGGAGGATTTGGTCCGCCTGACAATTTAAGAACCGACGAGGTTGTGATGCGCTCTCTTGTTCTTGGCGAGGGAGTGGTTTTTGAAAACGAAATTGATGCCGGACAGTTTCATTATGGGATGAAGTTTAAAAAACCTTGAACACAAATAAAGTCTACTATATTTTAGTCGGTTCAATAGCTGTTGCCGTACTTCTTACGGTGGTTTTAGTTTTAAGAGGCATCGGAGGAGGCACGACGCAATCCGCTACTCTTGAATTCTGGGGGGTCTTTGACGACAGAAGTGCTTTTGATAAAGTTGTTACTGATTTTCAGTCTCAGAATCCTGGGATGAAAGTTTTATACCGGCAATTTACCTATGAAGAATATGAGAGAAGTTTGATTGATGCTTTGGCTGCCGGTACTGGACCGGATATTGTTATGGTCCACAATACTTGGTTACCCAAACACGGCGATAAACTTAAATCCTTGCCCGCGACAATTCCCGGACTGAAACAGCCCTTGCTAACTATTCAGGATTACAAGACCAATTTTGTTGACGTGGCTTTCGATGATTTTGTTTTTAATAATCAAATTTATGCGCTTCCGTTGTATGTGGATACTTTAGCCTTATTTTATAACAGAGATATTTTAAATAGTGCTGGCATCAGCCGTCCACCTCAGGATTGGGAAGAATTTAATTCTGATGTGGAGACAATAACCCGGCTTGATGGCAGTGGCCAAGTTGTTCAGTCTGGAGCGGCTATAGGTACGGCTAAGAATATTAATCGTTCCACTGACATCCTATCGGCCTTGATGATTCAGACAGGAGTGCAGATGACCAGTGCCGATAATAAAAGTGCTACTTTTTCCAGTTTGGTTAACAATACTCCGGTCGGGGAGACGGCGTTAAAATATTACACTGACTTTGCGAATTCTTCGGTGAGGACATATACGTGGAATGACGCTCAACACTACTCTGTAGATGCTTTCATGGAAGGCAAAACTGCGATGATGTTTAACTATTCTCATGAAGTGGGGGTTTTGAAAAACCAAGCTTCGCGTCTTAATTTCGCTGTGGCGCCCATGCCCCAGGTTTCAAGTACGGACTTAAAAAACTACGCGAATTATTGGGGCGTCGGCGTTACTGCTAATTCTAAATTTCCAAATGAGGCTTGGAAGTTTGTTGCCTATCTTGCTTCTAAAGAGGGTGCCCAAAGTTATCTAAGTACGACTCTCCGTCCTTCCGCTCGCCGAGATTTGATAGAGCTTCAAAGAAGTGATCTTGATCTTGGTATTTTTGCGATTCAGGCATTGTCCGCCCGTTCCTGGTATCAGATAGATAATACTGCTATAGAAAGAATATTTGCCGACATGATAGACGATGTTAATTTTCATAGATCATCGGTTAAGGATTCTATGGAAAATGCCGAGTCGCGGGTAAATGTTTTGATGCAACGCAAGAGATAATATGAAAACAGGCAAAAAAATAATAGTTCTGACAGTGCTTGTTTTTATTTTTTTGCCTGTTTTTGTTCATGCTGTTTCGTGGTGGCCACTTGTTCCATGCGGGACTTCCGTCAACCCGACCCCTTGTAATCGATGCGACCTTTTAAAGCTTCTTAAAAATATAATTGATTTTACTTTAATAGGATTGATGCCCCCTGCAGCGGCGATACTTTTTGTCTGGGGCGGTTTTTTGATTCTAATGGGCGGAGCCAATCCGGGTCTGATTTCCAAGGGAAAAAGTATTTTTTGGAATACAGCTGTAGGTGTTGCGATTATTTCGGCTTCGTGGATGATAACGAATACTATTATTAAAAGCATAGCGAACGAGAGCATAACTAATCCTACTACGCCATGGTACCAATTAAAGTGCCAAGTTATAGCATCGCAACCTCCCGCACCGCAACCTCCTCAACCAAGTTCCTTAGCCATTTCCACCTCATCACTCTCCGATGCCACTCAAGGCACAGCCTACTCTCAATCCCTATCCGCCTCCGGTGGCACCACCCCATATGTTTGGTCCATATCTTCCGGAGCATTACCTGCGGGCCTTTCTATTTCTGGCTCAAACATTTCCGGCACTCCGACCGCAACTGGCACATCTACCTTT
>Ga0172379_10010739_pt1 | contig 11031 bp, 8 predicted proteins | sample GrowelOW334metaG_FD_119756 | JGI IMG/M metagenome (GOLD analysis project Ga0172379, IMG submission 119756) | Groundwater microbial communities from an aquifer near a municipal landfill in Southern Ontario, Canada - Groundwater well OW334 metaG | ecosystem: Environmental > Aquatic > Deep... | reverse complement strand
GAGAATTATAACCTATCGCTTATTTGGTTTTCTACCCTCGCACTTAATTATTGTAAAAACCACAATCTAGGCTATACTAAATTTCAATGAGAATTCAACTCGTCAACGCCCCACTATTAGCCGCCGGCCACCAGGGGGAGTATCAGACAAATCAGTGGCAGCCCATGGGTATAATGTATCTTGCTTCTTATTTGCGCCTGAACTATCCGTCCCCGTTAGAAATAAAATTAACCGATGGTACTCTTTTGGGTATAGCAAAAACCTTGGAGGTTATTCTTGATTATGCCCCGGATATTTTAGGCATTTCCGCGCTTACGGCCAACTCGACCGGTGGCTATCTTTTGGTAAATCAGGTAAAACAAAAAAAGCCAACAACTTTTATTATCTTCGGCGGTGTCCATGCATCAGCTTTACCGGAAGAAGTATACCGACGATCTAAAACCGATCTTGTTGTTGTGGGCGAAGGTGAACAAACCTTACTTGAAGTCCTAAATGCTTTTACCCACAACAAAAAAAACTATTCGTCCATTCCTGGTTTGGCCATAAAAAAGAAAAATAGAATATGCCTGACATCAAAACGGGAGTTTATTAAAAATATTGACACAATCCCTTTTCCTGCCCACGACCTTCTGGAAAACCGTGATCGTTATAGCGGCTGGTATTTTCGCCAACAATCACCAGAGACCACCATTATGAGTACCCGCGGCTGCCCTTATCACTGCTTTTTTTGCGTTGATGTTATCTGGAAATCGGCCACCCCGACTTGGCGACCACGGTCAGCGAAAAATGTTGTTGACGAATTGGAATATTTACAAAAGAATTTCGGAATAAGAGAATATTTTGATTTATGTGATGAATTTAATGCAACTGAATCGTGGGCGATAGAAGTCTGTAACGAAATAATCAAAAGAAAACTGAAATTTACGTGGAAATGTCAGATGCGCGTTGATAAGGTCAGTTCCAATCTGGCTTGTCATTTGGCCAAAGCTGGTTGTTGGTTTGTCAATCTCGGGGTAGAAAGTGGCAACCAAGAAACCCTAGACGGAATCGGTAAAAAAATTCGGCTTGACCAGGTAGAAAAAGCTTGCCGTACCTTAAAAAAGTTTGGTATCAAAATTGGCTTATTAATGATGATTTTCAATATCTGGTCCAATAAGGGTAAACTTGCTTTCGAGGATGTCAACGATAGTTTAAATTCCCTGAGGTTTGCTAAAAATTTGGTCAGCCGGGGATTGGCAGATTATTTTTCCTGGGGACCAACAATTCCTTATCCCGGTTCATCGCTATTTACCTTTGCCCTCAAAAATAATCTTATCCCTTCTAATGTTATCGGCCATTGGGAAAAATGGAATAATATTTGGGGGGTCCCGATAAATTTACCTGGAGTTTCCCGAGCTGATTACATAAAAATAAAAACATGGGGTGTCTTTTGGCAAACCGTGCATATCCTTAAAAACATGCATCAAGGCTTAAATCTTAACACTTTTACCCAGCTTACAAGCCGTTTTTTTGGCCTTCTTTCTTTCGTGTTGAAAACCAAGAAGAAGTAAGTTAAAATCTGCGCTAGTGTTCGAAAATACATTAATACTTTTTAGATATTGTCTGATTTTTATTTTTCTGCTGCCCTTGGTAATTCATCTTATCGACAAAGAAAAAATTAACATTTTAAAGACGATAACATTATCAACAGGAATAAGTTTGGGATTTGGCTCGTATTTACTTTTTTTGGCATATTTGTTTCTTCCAAATTATGTTACCCAAACCACATCATGTATTTTCTTTTTCTGTATATTTTTGCTTTTTACCATTGTTTATAAACACGATTTTTTCGTATTTATAAACAGTTGTATCAAGGTTACTAAAAACACTCTCCATAAATTATCCCTTGTCATAATTCTCAAATTCTTTTTTGACGGTCCAACCGGCATGATTCGGTTAATAACCGTTCTATTGGTCCTATATGCTCTAATATTGGGATTATCTCTACCAATTTACGAGTGGGACGATTTGGCACGCTATGCTGCCTGGGGTAGCATGATCTACTCGCGTGGATCTATCTCTCCACAGATCTATTCTTACCCGTTGCTCGTTCCGCTTTTATATACCTATGGTTTTCTTGTTTCAGGTTTCAGAAACGATTACTTGATTAAGATAATCCCCATTATATTTGGATTACTAACGCTTGCCCTTACCTATCTTGTCTCAAGCGAAATTATTACTAAGAAAAAACCTTATCCAATAATTTCCGTGTTCTTCGTACTTTGTTTTGTCCCGTTTTTTGATTGGTTTCACTTAGGATATGTAGACATACCCGCCGCTTTTTATTTTGTTGGTACTTTCTATGTTTTTTATAATTCTATCAAAAACCTCAAACGAACTAATTACTGGCTTCTTACTGGAATTTTTCTAGGGTTGGCTCTTTGGTCAAAACAACAGACAATAACCGCGGTCTTTTCCTTTCTACTCGCTTCATTTGTTGTTTATAAAAGTAATAAGAAGGCCTATCTGGATACGGTTTATAAAATTTCACTAAGTAATACTTTATACACTTTATTCGTTGCCTTTCTTATTGCTGCTCCATGGTATATACGTGATTATTTGATAGTTGGTTCACCTCTCCAAATTCCTATTTTAGAATCCGACCCCACAATTAATAACCTTTTTCTGTTTGTAAATAATTGGCAAAATGTCGGTTATTTTGCCAGTACCTTTTTTCAATTTTCTTTATATTTCTTTCCGTTTCTTCTCTTTGTGCCAGCAACAACCGGGATTACGGTCGATAAAAAATACATCAAAATAATCAGCTTGATTTTGTTAATGCTCGGCTTATTTACAGGAGTATATCAATATTATATTTACCACCTTACTGTGCCCCTCACCGCTCGTCTGTTAATTGTTTGGGGTATCTTTATTTTTATATACGGTAGTTTATTTTTTAAGAAAACCATATTCATACTCCACAGCCCGATTCTTTTTATCCTAATCTGGTTTTTACCACTATATTTAATTTGGTGGCTGAGATATACCACAATTTTTAGATACTTGATTACGTTAATACCTTTCTTTTCCTTAATATTCGTGTTCACACTCGAACACTTTCTTTCAAACTTGCAGATAAAAAGGTACACCAACTTGGTTACATTATTTGTAATAATTTTGGTAACCGGATTCGCAATACCACATTTTGGTGGCTTACTGATGGGGCATGACCTAACACATATTTTTGAAAACCCGGCCACTAAAGAAAAGCTATATTATGGTGATATTGTTGATGCTGCAGCTTATCTACAGCACAACGCACCACCCGACGCTAAAATCGTTTCAACAGACAATCGGTTGGCCTATTTTTCTCCACTCCAAAATTATTTTAATATTACGCCAGCTTACTTGTCCGATCTTATCCACTTTGACTATTACGTTCTCAATATATACACCCTAGAAGCTTATCAAATAAGAAAGAATAACAATCTTGAGGTCTATAATAACCTTATAAACAAAAATACTTCCGTTTTTGACGAAGTATATACCACAAAAAACTACACCATTTACAAAATTAAAGTTACCCAGTCTGATTTTACGCCAAACGATAGTATAATCAACGATATTATAACTAATCAGTCGACGGTAAATAGTCAAAAAGAGATCACCCAAATCGGTACTGTTTATCTCCCCGTAGTTTTACCTGGAATGTGGAATTACAAATTAAAAATATTAAACGACAACAAAAGTCTCTTTCTTGACCATATTTTTTATAATGGGGCAAAAACTATTAACAACATAGCCAGCAAACGTCTTCTAGAAGCATATTCAGTCTGCATAAAATCAAACCGTTGTGAACTTGCCAAGCAACCACTTAATGATTTTCGTTCGGTTTTTGACAGAATTATTAACAATTCAACAAATAATAATTATCTTTTAGACGATGGAACATATTACTTAATAGCAGATTTAAGATCAGACCTAAACCAGTGGGGGATAATTCTTGCTAAACTTGCTGCGACCAATTCAAGCATTACATCTTTATCACAAGAGATAATTAAGAATGATTTTCTGCCATCTATAACAAGGTTAACCGACATAACATCAAGAAAAGAACCTGTCTTTGGTTATTACAATAATAACAATATTTGGGTAGAAAAATGAAAAAGAAATTTGTTTCAGTTGTGTTACCTTGTTTAAACGAAGAACACGCCGTGGGTAAATGTGTAAAATGTGCCATAAAAACACTTAAAAAAAACAAAATTATTGGCGAAGTTATTGTAGTTGACAACGGTTCTGTTGATAATTCGCCGAAGGTAGCTAAGGCAGCCGGAGCCATTGTTATTTATGAACACAAACCCGGTTATGGATCAGCTTACATATCTGGGTTGGTCAAGGCAAAAGGAGACCTGTTGATAATGGGGGATAGTGATGGCACATACGATTTTACACAAATACCTGATTTTATAAATAAAATTAACGAAGGCTACGACTTTGTTAACGGATCAAGACTAAAGGGGTTTATCGCTCCGGGCGCTTTTAGTTTTTCACATCGATACATCGCGGTACCCCTTCTTACTGGTATGCTCAACCTTTTTTTTAACACAAAATTTTCCGATGCTCATTGTGGCATGAGAGCTTTTACCCATGATGCCTATAAAGCGATGGATCTTCATTGCCTCGGTATGGAGTTTGCTTCGGAAATGATCATGAAAGCATCCTCAGCAAACTTAAAATCTGCTGAAATTCCCATTAGATACTTGCCAAGAATCGGTAAGTCAAAGCTTGTTAGCTTTAGAGACGCATGGCGCCACATCCGTTTTATGCTACTATATGCACCTACCTATTTATTTATTATACCTGGAATTGTACTATTAATGTCAGGTTTAATTAGTTTAGTTTTGATGGCACCAGGACCATTTTGGTTATTTGGACATGGCTTTGATATCCATGCAATGATGTTTTCCTCTGCGATGTCAATTCTTGGTTTAAACATATTAACCTTAGGACTTTTTGCAAAAACGTTTGCTCTTTTTGGTAATATAAAACTAGTTAAAAACAAATGGATTAAATTATTCGTCGAAACCTTTTCGCATGAAGACTGGTTAAAATTTGGATTGTTTTTATTAGTCTTGGGATTTGTAATCTCCATCTATGTGATTTGGCTTTGGGTAAAAGCCAAATTTGGCCCAATATACGAAATTAGAATCCTAATTTTATCTACAACACTCTTGGTTATTGGTACTCAAATCATTTTTACCTCTTTCTTTACTAGTTTAATGGTAGATCGTTATAAAAAATTAATTTAATCTAAGCTTATGGAAATTATTGTTTTACACCCACATCTTATGTATCCCGGTGGTGCCTCAAAACATATGCTCGAAGTCAGTCACGGTCTTGTCCAAAAAGGCATCAAGGTTACCGTAATCTTAACTAAGTATGACAAAAGACTAATTCAAGAGTATCAGGATATACATTTCGTCCAAATCGGTAATTACACGACAGGTCAACTCTTGTTTTGGCTAACATTTCCCATATTCTTCATTAGATTAATAAAAACTGTTAAAAAAATACCACATCAGTTGCTTTTTCCGCAAATATTTCCACCCATTTGGTGGGCGGCCTTAATAAAAATTATTTATCCCAGTGAAAAGATAGTTTGGATGTGCCACGAGCCTTCCGCATTTATACACTCACCGTTAGTAATAAAAGGCCTGAAACAACCCGGAAAAGTGTTTGCCTTATTTTTAAACCCCTTGTTAAGGTTAATTGACAAATATTTGGTTAGAAATGTGGATTATATAATCGCTAATTCGTTATATTCCAAAAGTTTGATTCAATCCGCATATGGTCGAGTTGCTGATCTTGTTGCTTATCCTAGCGTCGATCCGCAAAAGTTTAAACCAGTTACGCAAAAAAATGATTCCATATTTACAATTAGCCGACTAGATAGGCAAAAAAATATCGATTTGCTTGTTAATGTATATTCTTTATTGCCGACCGACTTACAGCAAAGACATCCTCTTGTAATTGGCGGTGAAGGATCAGAAAAAAACAATTTGATAAAACTCGTAAAACAAAAAAATCTTGACCGATTGATAACTTTTATCGGAAAAATCCCTGAAGAAGAGTTAATAAGGCGATATTCTCAGGCGGTCTTATGTACCTTCTTTGCCCGAAACGAACCGTTTGGCCTAATACCCATTGAAGCTATGTCTTGCGGTACCCCAGTTGTTGGTTTTAAATCTGGAGGTGTCGCAGAAACGATTATCGACCGTAAAACCGGCCTTTTGCTTACTTCATTCCAACCCCCTAAAGTTGCCCAGGAAATTACTTCCCTCTTAAACTCCCCCTCAACCCTGAGAACTATGTCCAAAAGCGCTCGCACATATATTATAAATAATTTTTCGTGGAATGTTACAGTTAATAACATTTACCAGTTATTTACTAGTATTAACTAAACTCAAGATTGATAACAAAAGCAGAAATATTAAAACATATATTTTCCCCAAAGTATTACTTTAGAATAGGTCTGTTCGCCGTAGTCCTATTTACTTTCTTGTTATTTCTTCCTCAGCTAAAAATGTCATGGATGTTAATCGATGACGGTGAGAATTTAAGAATGGGCCAGGAGATTGCTAAACACTTCGCCAATAATGACCTCAATTGGTTATTATCAGTCGAAAAAGGAAACGGACGCTTCCGTCCGGCCTATTGGCTTTGGCACTGGCTCAATTTTCAACTTTTCCACACCAGTGTTTTATTACATCATAGTGGCCATCTATTATTATTTGTCGGAATAGCAATTCTAATCTATTTAATTACGTATAAAATTACACGATCTGTAATCGGGGGTATTCTCTCGGTTTATATCTATTTTTTATTTTATCCAATTGCAGAAAATTATTTCCGCCTGGGGACCGCCGAACCGCAATTGACCCTTCTTTATTTGGGTATCGTTTATTTTATCGCTAAAATATATATCTGTTTTATAACCAGACCCCAAAAACCCTGTACGCGTTATCTATTCTACCTAATGCTTTTATATTCTATTGCCTACTTTATGAAAGAAACCTCGCCCATCCTTCTTTTTGCTTTAATCCCGGTAGGCGTTGTTGGACTGCTCGATCAAAAGGTAATTCACAAAAGAAGGTGGTTTTTCTCTTTCTTATTTCTTCTGCTCTTTAATCTTTTACTATTTGTTTTAGTTTTAAAAATTAAACAAGCATATGGGATCGGTGGCGGATATACAGATGCCTATCAGTTAAGATTAAAAACTTCACTGGACAATTATGTAGCATATTTAAAACTCATAACCAAATATTATCAATTACTTCTGCTCCTGCCATTAATTAATTTTTTTAAGAAAACTATAATCTCTTTTCGAAACAACAACTATCAGACAACATACCTATGGGAGCTTGTCTTATCGTCCTGGTTTGTTCTATTTTTAGCCGTTCAAGCACCCTGGACATACGTTATGGGTAGATACCTGATGCCGGTTACTGTCTGGTTAGCTATTTTTATGGCTGTCGAGTATTCCGAAATCATTAATTCGCTTAAACACGTCCTGTTCAAGACCGCGGGAAAGCAGGTAATATTTCGTCTATCATTAACAAGTGTTTTCGCCTTCTCTTGTCTATTGTTGTTGCTTGTTTATCAAGGAGAAGCCATTTTAAGAATGTACAAAAGCGCCGTGACTAACGAACGTTACACGAGAAACGTGGTCAGATATTTATCGCAAACTATTCCCATCAATGGTCATGTCTATGTAAATTTCTCAGAAGGTATCATGGAATATTTATATGAATTACCTCTACATTTTCGTTTGTTGTATGGCCGTCCCGATATTATGACTGACTATCTCTATCTTGAAAATGCTAACATATATCAAAAGGGTGATTATGTAATAAGTTTCAAAGAAAGCGTCCAAAAATATCCAAGGAAACTTGTCGAACATAATCTAGTCAATGCCGGACTGATCCCCTCCGAAGCATTTGGACCGGAGTGGGAAATATTGCGTTTCCAGGAAACAGAGGACTATACCCCATGAAAATTTACTTTTTAGGTAATATTAAAGTCACAAAAAATACATATCGTCTAATTGTTATTTTTGCCCTTGTTTTCTCTATTTTCGTCTTTAATTTAGTCAAAATAAAAAGTGGGATAAGAAGCGGATTACGTATTCTAAAGTCCCAACGATCTCTTGTTTTTGCGGACTATGAAACTAAAATGAGATTTAAGTCCCGTCCTGATATGTGGGAATTTTACCAATTTATTAAATCTCATTCCGAAGACAACGCAAAAATATTAATCCCACCCCAAGGCTACCCGTGGTCAATGACCGGGAATGCAGCGTATTCACGTTATTTTCTCTACCCACGACACTTAATTAACGGCAAATTGGACGACCTTGGTGTAAATCTAAAAGAAACCGGAGTCAAATATGTTCTTCTTTCCTGGGGAGAAGACGTGGGTTTAGAATATAACTTTACTCACGGCTGGCCTAAAGTTCCCGTCCCGGCTAAAAAAATATACTATCTTGGTGATTGTTATAATTATAGCGGAACAATTGTGAATAAAGATTTTAATCCAAACGAAATGGATCAACATTGCCGCGGGCTAATAGAAGTTGACTGGGAAAGGCTATAATCTATGTGGTTTTTGTTATTTCTCTTAATGATACTACTGGGTTATTTAACGATTGCAAGATGGCACAACGACTTTCATCCGATTGAACACATAATAATTAGTGTATTCTTAGGCCCCATTGTAGCTTCATTAGTATTTTTCGGAATCGGACTGTTAAATATTCCATTTTCCCCCCGTAATTTATTTGTAAGTCTCACCGTGTCTTGCTTATTGTTTGTTTTCTTTAACATGATCAAAAGAACACCAAACTCTAAACAAATAAAGATTAAGGTTCCCAGTTTTACCTTTTTTGAGCTAGGAATGATCATTGCGCTGGCATTATTGTTCTTCTGGGTTTTGTTGCAGGATGTTGTCTGGCCGCCATTCTCTTGGGACGTACTGGCATTATATGACTTTAGGGGTAGGGTAATCGCCGATTATCATTCTCTTGCCCAAGGATTCTTTACTTCGCAATCAAACCTAACTGCCTATAATTATGTATACCCATTTTCCACCTCGATCCTGCATGGTGTTATCTATATTACTGGCGGGGCAAATCCTAAATTTTTCTATGCATTCTTTTATCTAGGTTTTGTAGGATTATTGTACTTTTGTATTCGACGTTATCTCTCTCGTTTGTTAAGTTTATTCTTAACTCTTTTTATGGCGGTAACACCAGATATAATCTTTCCTTCAACGATCGCCTACCCCAATATTGCCTACGCTCTCTTGTTTAGCTATTCAACAATCTATTTTTGGAAATATATGCGCTATCGTAAAAATGGATTTCTAGCTCTAAGCATTTTACTGTTGCCACTATCAACCTGGATACGCAATTCCGAACCATTTTGGGTCATTAACATAATATTTATGACAATTTATTTTATCAAAAACCGCCAAATTTTAATGATCTTCGCCATGCTTCTTATCTTTTTTGGTATCCGAGAAATTTGGCCAATATACCAAGGACATATTTTTGCCACCTCAGGACAAATCAAAATCGATCCACCACAAGGTTTTCATATAGATTTAACAAAAATTCCCGAATCATTTTTATTTACGATTAAATATTTTACCGGTAGCTGGTGGCAATATTTTCTTATCTTATTTTTTGCGGCAATTTCTTCTTGGAAAAAAGTACTACGAAGTAGTTTTCTAATATTTTGGTTCATTAGTTACCTGGGAATTTCTTTCTTAGGAACATACTTCTTTGCCGTGTCTTTTTCTTGGTGGAACCAGATTGGTGGTTCCGCAGAGAGAGTTTCCGTATTTTTTGCCCCTTTACTGCTCTATCTATTGGCAGTAATATTTCCTGATACCAAAAATGAGCGCTTTCACCTTAAGATTAAACTTGGTAATCGAATCTACAACCTAATAAACAAACAATGACGGTTAAATTAGACTATCTTTGTCCGGATTGCCGACACGACTTATCTACACGAGGTTCTGATTATTATTGTCCAAAATGTAAACGCAAATTCTGTTCAGATCAAGGCATATTGAAACTATTACCCCGTTTTCTTGAAGACAATAAAGTTAAAGAAGACCTAGTTTATAATTTAAAAGGCGAAGACAACTCCTGGTATAGCGGTAAAGTTTGGTATTACCTCGTCCACTTATCTTCACATATAGTCCGTTTTGAAAATGAAGTTTTACCAAAAATAAAAGGCCCCCGGGTTTTAGAATTAGCTTGCGGAAATGGTTGGGCAAGCATGTTGGTTAAAAGACAGGATAAAAATATCTGCTGTGTTGCTTCTGACATTTCGTTTAACAGTATAAATATTCAAGGTAAACAGATGTCACGAATCATGGAAACAGCTCCCGATTCCTGGGTCGTTTGCGACGCTGAGAAATTACCATTTCCGAATAATTATTTCGACACTGTTTTTGTAATCGCCTCTTTGCATCATTTTCCCAACATACCAATAGCTTTAGCTGAAGTAAAACGAGTTTTAAAGGCCGGGGGAAGATTTATTGCGATAGATGGTCTAATGCCGACAATCGCACAAAAGTTACTAAAAGGGGAAAATTCACCTAGAACGAAAAATTATGGTATTTTAGAACGAAAAATTACTTACGACGAATGGCTTAAGTACTTATATGATTCTGGGCTACCAGCAAGTTGCTTGCACCTTTATTTTAACCCAGGTTATCTTCATGAATATGCAACCAACGAAGACGAGGAAAAGTTGATAAAGAAAAATTGGTTATATCGGGTGGCCAAAGAAATAATATATGGTGCAATTCTTTCTAAGATGAACTCATCGTATGTAAAACTGCTTAAATTAACATCCGTTTTCCCCTGCGGTGTCGTTATTGATTACCAAAAAGACCAAATATGAAGATTACACTAATCTCTCTAGATCAAATGATTATATCTAACGGTGTAAGAAGTCTTTCTTCATGTTTGAAACAAGAAGG
>Ga0172379_10010738_pt1 | contig 11031 bp, 12 predicted proteins | sample GrowelOW334metaG_FD_119756 | JGI IMG/M metagenome (GOLD analysis project Ga0172379, IMG submission 119756) | Groundwater microbial communities from an aquifer near a municipal landfill in Southern Ontario, Canada - Groundwater well OW334 metaG | ecosystem: Environmental > Aquatic > Deep... | reverse complement strand
TCTTGACTGCAGCCACCCGTAGGTGTCTGGGCAGTGTCTCAGTCCCAGTGAGGGGGGTCGCGCTCTCACGCCCCCTACCCGTCGTAGCCTTGGTGGGCCATTACCTCACCAACTAGCTGATAGGGCCTAGACCCATCTCGAAGCGCCGGAGCTTTACAAAGAAAGACTTTCGACTTTTTTTGACCATCGTGTATTAGCTCTAGTTTCCCAGAGTTGTTCACGGCTTCGAGGTAGGTTATCAAGGTGTTACGCACCCGTTTGCCGCTGCTCTTCATTGATGTAATCACAGAAGAGTCGCTCGACTTGCATGCCTTAGACACGCCGCCAACGTTCATCCTGAGCCAGGATCAAACTCTCAGAAGAAACCTCGCCGAAGTTCAGCTAGGCTGAACTAAGGCGGGCTCTGTGAGAAGTGATATAGCTCCAATTTGGAGTTTGTTTGTATCAAATGTTTAGACGTTACAATCGTATAATTGATAATTTTGCTTGTTGCATAGTCTTCAATTGTGAAGGACCAATGTTCACATTTCTTTAGGAAAAACATTAGTAGTGAACGAGCGTTATTTTACTTGGCGGCGGGAATACTGTCAAGGGCATATATGATGATGGGTGTGGAGAGGCTGTGGACGAGAAAAATCGGGATTTGTTTGGGCTAATTTTAGCCACTTTTTTGAGTTACGCACATTGACGATTGGTTTTTTATGTGTTAGAATTATTTTAGTTAGTGTTAGCTTGTTATCCTGTATTTTTACGGGTAGGTCGAGCAAGTCAAAGCTAACGGAAAAATGAATTGTAATGTAAAGCAGTTATGGCAGACATGGAACTTGACCAACAGTTTGTCGAGTACCTCGTTAAAATGATCGTCAATCATCCAGATGACGTCAAAACCGAGCGTATTGTCGACGAACGCGGCGTGCTCATCACCCTCCACATCAATCCAGAGGATATGGGCTACGTCATCGGTCGCCAAGGCCAGACCGCCCGCGCCATTCGTATTCTTCTTAAAATTGTTGGTGCCAAGCGCAACGCTCGCGTCAACCTTAAGATTTACGAACCAGAAGGCTCCCGACGTTTTAACAACGTCGAAGCCAACTCAGTTGCAGACACTGGCGCCTCGGTCGACGATCTTGGAATTTAATCCGAAGTCAAAAAAACGTAGAGACGTTGCAACGCAACGTCTCTACGTTTTTGTTTTAGGGTTGGTTGTCTGAACTGGGATTTATTGGATTTTTGGGATTGTGGGGATTTTGGGTTGGTTTTGGTTGACAGAAATGTAAATGAATGTTATTTTTGGTTGTCAAAACAGTTCTTTGTTTCTCGGTTTTCTTTCAGATTTTTTAGTAAGAAGTTTGAAAGAAGGCCGGGATAAACTCGGTTTTCCTCAAAAAAGGAAAAACAATGAACGGAACTCCTACCTTCTCGACAGACCAACTTCGGCGCGAGATTGGTGACGATTTGTTTGCTGTGCTTTGTAGCGCCGGTAATGTCACCCTGGTTCGCGAATTCGCCAAGACGCTCATCGAGCCGGATTTGATCATTGGGGATCGCACCTACAAGTCCATTCCTTTTCTTCGTGAAGGCGAGGATATTCTTGACATCGATACGTTGACCGCCAGAGCCATTGAATTGTCGGCCAACCTTGGCGAGGACGATGGAAAATATATCTTGGAACATGAAGATGAAATTCCGTGTGGTTTGGCTGGTAAGGAAGCCTGGGTTTTTCCGGCATGGAGAGATGACGGCAATCCGACTTACGTTGGTTGGGACGGAGAGTGGTTCCCGACTCTGTGTTGCTACTGGTGTGAGGCTAACAGAATCCAAAAAAATTCTTGGCATGCCGCCAAGCTTCGTCTTCTTCGTCGCATGTCGTGACAGGTTTCTTGGAACCAGCCCTTGGTTCTTCGGCCACTTGGTGCTTGGCTCCGCGCAGTTTGTGTGGGGCTTTTGTTTTTGCAGTTAATAATAAAATTAAACATAAAGAATAAGAGCTACCATCCCCGACCCCTTTCCCCTACAAAAAAACAAAACCCTGTCGTTTTTACGGTGGGGTTTTGTTTTTTTTGTTGACTTTTTCGATTTTTTTTGTATAATTTAATAAGAAAATTAACCTAGTTTTAAAAATATGAGTTATCGTGCAGAAAACGGTGTTTTGAATAATTTTGTTACAGAATCAGAGAAACCAAAAGAGCTGTTGCCAAATAAGATTGTTGAAGAAGTCGAATCAGTAAAAAGAGAATTTGCAGATTCGGAAGACGGTATTGAGAGATTGTTTGCGCGCTTGCTGGCTTATGCTAACGGCACTTTGACTGAGGGGGATTCCGTCGAAGACAAAGAATATTATTTTGCTGGTTGGAGCCAAGAAGATTTTCAAAAATTAATAAAAAGTTTAGCTGAAGCAAAGAAACAATGGCGAGAGGTTTTATTAGAAATGAATAAAGACTTTTATAAAATTGACGGTGTTTATGAATTCACCGAAGAAGAAAAAGAACAAAAAAAGAGAGACCACCAATATAACCAACTTAAAGAAAGTTCACTCTACAGAATGTCTCATGATAATTTTCCGTCTATTGAAGATTTGGCGTTTTTGGTAGAGTACTCTGGAAGATATTCTAGACCAGAAAAAATGACGCTTGGTGCTAAACAAAACGAAGACCAACGTCTAGGTATGTATCCAAATTTAGAACCAGAAGATTTTGAAAAGGCGTTAAATGACTTGAAAATTGATGATAAACTTTGGCAAGAAAAAATTGACCAAGCCACGGAGTTCCTAAAAGAAAGAGATAGTAAGTAAAAATTTTAGGAAATAAAAAATAAAATTAAAAATTCTGCTTTTTTTGAGCAGAGTTTTTATTATTGTCTTAACTGTCATTTTCCATTAAACTAAAAGAGATTTATGTCCAAACAAAAACTCCGTCGATTCGACGTTCTGACAATTTTTCCGGAAATTATTACGTCTTATGCCGAGGCCTCGATTTTGGAACCGTTGACAAGAACTATACAAACTGGTATACTTTGTATAACTTAAGAAAAAGATTGTTACAAACTTATGAAAACGATAGACGTCGGAAAATACAAAGCTCAAGCAGCTGGTTTTAAGGCTTTTGTACCTAATACTTTTCCACCAAAAGGCGGTTTTTGTTTTGATCAAAATATTCTTAAAAAAAATAATGAAGCCACCCGTCTGCTCGGTAAGTTAGACGGAATTACTAAATTATTACCGAATGCGGATTTTTTTCTTTTGATGTATTTGCGCAAAGATGCTTCGGCATCAAGTCAAATTGAAGGGACGCGCGCGACCATGATTGATGCTATTGCGGCTGAAGCAAAAATTGAAAGTAATATTCCGGAAGATGTTGATGATATTTTACACTACATTAAAGCGTTAAATTACGGCATTAAAAGAATGGAAAAAGATAGTTTTCCGATGGCTTTGCGTTTTATTCGCGAGTTGCACGCTAAACTTATGTGTCAGGCTCGAGCTACCCATTTTTCTGATCCGGGTGAATTTCGCAAAAGTCAAAATTGGATTGGTGGCACCAGACCGGATAACGCCAGTTTTGTGCCCCCGCCGGTGGATGAAATGCGCCGAGCGCTTAACGACTTGGAAAAGTTTATTCATACAGATGATGCCATCCCGACAGTTATAAAGGCCGGACTGGTTCATGCTCAGTTTGAAACCATTCACCCGTTTTTAGATGGCAATGGCCGAACCGGAAGAATGCTTATTACTTTTTATTTACGGAAGGAAGGTTATTTGGAAAAACCGGTTTTATTTTTGTCGTCTTTTTTTAAGAAGCATCGAAAGTTATATTATGAAAAATTATTTGGTTATCATAACGGTAATATTTTTGGCTGGCTGGACTTTTTTTTGGACGGCGTGATTGAAATTGCCAATGAAGCAATCGAAATTGTTGATAAGATTACTGTTTTGCGAGAAAACGATATGATTAAAATTCATACCTTAGGTAAAAGGTCTTCAGAAAGTGCGATGTTGGTACTGCCAAAATTATATGCCCAACCAATAGTCAATGTTGGTATTGTTAAAAAATGGACAGGATTTACTCACGCTGGTGCTCAAAAAGTTATTGATCGTCTGATTCAGATTGGTATTTTAATTCCCGAAGACAAAAATAAAACTTACGGCCAATCATTTATGTATAAAAAATATATTGATATTTTTGTAGGTAATGAATAAGTATGCCTAAACAAAAACTCCATCGATTCGATGTTCTGACAATTTTTCCGGAAATAATTACGCCTTATGCCGAGGCCTCGATTTTGGGGCGGGCGCAAAAGGCCGGTTTGATTAAAATTCAGGCACACAATCTGCGGGATTATTCTACGGATAAACATCATAAGGTTGACGATACGCCGTATGGAGGTGGGGCGGGGATGGTGATGAAGGTGGAGGGGTTTGATCGGGGCTTGAAAGGCTTGAAAGGCCGGAAAGGCTTGAAAGGCGAACGGATTGTTTTGACGTCGGCGGCGGGGAAGGTTTTTACTCAGGCGGATGCTGTTCGGTTAGCGAAGTATAATCGAGTAATTTTTCTTTGTGGGCGGTATGAGGGAGTGGACGCTCGAGTTGAGGAGAATCTTGTCGATGAATCGTTTTCGATTGGGGATTATGTTTTAACCGGCGGCGAGTTGCCGGCACTCGTGATGATTGACGCGATTGTTCGGAATGTGCCCGGAGTTCTTGGGGCGAAAGAATCGCTGGCCGAGGAATCGCATACCGAAGTTGGAGTTCTTGAATATCCTCAATATACAAAACCTGAAGTTTATAAAAAGTGGAAGGTGCCGGAAGTTCTTTTATCTGGCGACCATAAAAAGATTGCTGAGTGGCGAGATAAGAATCGGAAAAGGGTTGAAAGGGAATGAATCCTTCGAGAGGCCTCAGGGCCTTCGGGGGCGAAGGGAGTTGGATGATAAATTTTGTAAAACAAAAATCTGTCCCTTGCAGGACAGATTTTAATTTTGTTTTTAAGCGGCTGAAGCTTCGGCTTTGGGAGTTTCTTTTTTCTTTTTTTCTTCAGCCTCTTTGGCGATTTTTGCGGTTCGTTTTTTGGAAATGTTGGTAACCGACTGTTTTTTGCCTTCAACGACCTTCATGTCGACCAAAATGTTGTGAACCGTGGCGGTTGGTTGGGCACCTTTGCTAATCCAGTATTTGATTCGTTCAACATTGAAAACGTTTTCTTTGGTGCGTGGGTTGCGGGAGCCGAGAATTTCTACAGCCTTGCCCCACGGGTCTTTGTGTTTGGCAACAACAATCAACCGAAATTCCGGACGATTAAGTTTACCAATTTTGGTGAAACGCATGCTTAGCATATTTATTGAGTGGTGAAGTGGTTTAATGATTGAGCGGTGCCCCGCCTTCGGTGGCCTGTGGCGGGGTCCCGCCAAAAGCCGCTGTCGGCGGGAGAGTGGTGGTTTTAGAAGGGGGACGAAATTACGAATTTGATACGAATATACGAAAGTTTGTTTAAAATCAAATTAGTATATTCGTAAATATTCGTATTTTCGTTCCCTCTTTTTAGTCCTTGAGAGCTTGGACGGTGATGAAAGTATAGGTTATTTTGGGAAATTGGTCAAGCTTGTGGGGTTTTGGTTAGGGATTAGGGTTTAGGGGCTAGGGAAGGAAGCTTGTTTTTTCAAAAAATATTCCGCGCCCTTAAAGTCTAAAAGCCCCTAACCCAAGGCCTTAAGACCTTTTATTTCTTTTTTCATAAAATTAAGCTAAAATATCCTCAACTATGTGGCGTAATTGGTCATCTCATAAACGTGGAGAATCGGAGTTTTTGGCTGAGGCGGTGGGGTGGGTGCGTACCCTCACCCCCGCCTTCGCTGGGCTTCGGACGGGCAAGCCAGCCCTCCCCCAGGGTGGGAGGGAGCTAAATTTTTTGTTAGGTTGTCCTCAATCAGCCGATACTCACGCTGAAGGTTCGGCTGTCGAGGATCATCTTAAATTAATGCTTCAAGTTTTGTTTGCCGTGGTGAATGGTGAATTGCATTTGGCTGATATTGAGGAACTCCGACGGCTTAAAGGTTTTGAAGGCGAGCTTGACGAGATTGAGGAGACAATGAAAGAAAAAGTAGCTTCGCTCGAGGCTTTTATTCTTTGTCACGATTTAGGTAAACCGGAAACTATTCGTTTTGAGGCGCGTGACGGTTCGATTGGTGCCAGTTTGGGTTTTAATGAATCGGTCTCGAGCGTTTGGAATCAAGACAAAAAATCTCGACAAAAATTAATTGAAAAATATAATCAGGAATATAAAAAGTTTGCGCTTTCCATGGAAGGAGTTGAACCAGAAGAAATTCAAGCGGCTTTTTCATCTTCACATCAAATTTCCATTTCTTATCCCGGCTATGCCGAGGCAATTGCCCATCCGGATTTGCGATCCGAGCTGTCTCGAGTTTGTGAAGAGAAACGTTTAACTCCAGAAGATTCGGATGACGTTTTTCATCTGATTCTTTTACACGAAAAAGTTGTTCGAGATTTTTCTTTAGATTTAAATATTTCGGCTTACGATCATTTGATAAAATATACGATCAAACATCGTCGCGACGCTGATGATTTTTTGGATTTACTTTTAGCGGCGATTTTTTTGGAAGTCGTGGCCTCGCCACGCCGTTCGGCACACGGAATTTATTTTGATTTGTTGCCAGTAATTAATTTTTTGGTTACTGAACACGAAACCGTGCCAGAAAAACGTGAAGAACGATTAAAACAAAAAAAAGAAAAACAATTAAAAATCGAAAGACAACTTTTTCGCGAAGCCAAACTTGATGGCAACGATTTGATGGTTTTGTTTGGTCTGAAACCGAGTCGTGAATTTGGGCAATTGTTGCTAGCGATTCAAGATTTCGCCCGCGGCGAAGCGGCGGCACCGAGCGGAGTTCCGTTGGTGGTTAGGGAGGAGTTGTTTAAGAGGATTGAACGGTTTAGAGCCCTCCACCATTAGTCTTAACCCCTCACCCCACCCCTCTCCCGCTGAGAGGGAGATTGATAAAATTATGATCACATCGTTACACGGTAAAATTGAATATCACGGTATCGGTTTTGTCATTATCGACGTGGCTGGCGTTGGTTATAAAGTTAATCTGCCAGAAGATCGGGCACATGAATTGTCTGGTGAGCTGACGGTTTATACTCACGAGGTTCAGCGTGAAGATCAGCACGAGCTTTTTGGCTTTTTGAGTATGGAATCTTTGCTCCTGTTTTGGAAACTTATAAATGTTTCTGGTGTTGGTCCAAAAGTTGGTCAGAAAATAATTTTTTCTGGAACAGTTGATCAGATTAAAGAAAATATCATGAAGGGTAATTTAACTTTTCTTACGGATATTCCCGGAGTTGGAAAAAAGACGGCGCAAAAAATTATTCTTGAGCTCAAAGGCGCTTTGGTCGAAGATACTGGTCGGCCGTTTGGGCTCGACGACGATGCGGTTGAAGGATTGGTTGGTTTGGGTTATGCTCGCAAACAAGCCGAAGAAGCCGTGGCCGGTTTAGAGGCCGAGACGACCGAAGAGCGGATTCGGGCGGCACTTAAGATATTGTCGAGGTAGGGTCACGAATAACGAATTTTGACATGAATCAACGAATGTTGATAATCGTAGAGACGTTGCAATGCAACGTCTCTACGGACAAAAAATTCGTTGATTCGTGAATTCCTGCCACAATTCGTTATTCGTAACATATGGAAAAACGCGAAGCCACCAACAAACAAAGATGGAATGATTTTATTAAAAAACACGGACCGCGGTCTGGGGCTTTTTTGTATGCTTGGGAATGGAGCGAAATGGCCGAGGGGCAGCGGTATGAATTTTTGGAAAACGGTGAGTTGGTTGGGGTGGCGAGTGTGGGTTATATTTTATTGCCCTTAAATCAGTCTTATGTTTCTTGTATTGCCGGTCCGTTGGCCATAAAAAAAGAAAAAATTATTGAAATTTTAAAAATGTTGGCTGGTCAAAATACGCTTTTTGTTCGTTTCGAACCAGAGGAAAAAGTAAGTTCGTCTAAGATTAATGAAACCTTAACTATTACTCCACCAACCACGTTAATAACTTCTCTCGAACCAAGTATTCAAGAGCTGCTTGGAAAAATGCATCAAAAAACTCGTTACAATATCAACCTAGCTCAACGTAAAGATGTCGAAATAAGATTTTTGACCGTTAAAAATCTCGAGGAAGTTTGGTCTTTGTTTGAAGAGACTGCCGAGCGTGATGGTTTTCGTATTCATTCAAAAAAACATTACGAAAAACTTTTGAAACTCAAAAGTGATAATCTTCGAGTTTTTCTTGTAGCCGCTTATTTTGAAAACAAACCTTTGGCGGCAAATATAATGGTTGATTTTGGCGAGACTAGAACTTATTTGCATGGCGCTTCATCGAGCGAAAACCGAAATTTGATGGCGCCGTATCTTCTTCATTGGGAATTAATCAAAGATGCCAAAGAAAAAGGTTTGAAGTTTTATGACTGGTGGGGAATTGCTAAAACTGATGATCCAAAAGATCCTTGGGCGGGCATCACTCGTTTTAAAAAAGGTTTTGATGGTGATATAGTAAGTTTTCCCGGAACCTTTGATTATGTTTTAAAACCGTTTAAATATTTTGTTTATAATGCGCTTCGAAAAATTGCGCGAAAAATTCGTTAATCGTTTATGTTACAAATCATCATTGTAATTTTTGGTCTGGTTCTTTTTGAGGTCATTAGTTCCGTCGATAACGCCATTGTCAATGCCAATGTTTTAAAAACCGTGCCAGAAAAATTTCGTAAATTTTTTTTGCTCTGGGGTTTGATTTTGGCGGTTTTTGTCATGCGCGGGGTTTTGCCTTTTGTGATTGTTTGGTTGGCCAACGCCGGTTTACCAATTGACGAAGTTTTTAAATTGGTTTTTTCCGATCCAGCGCTCATGGAAAAAGCTTTAGAGCATTCGAAACCTTTACTCTTACTAGGCGGTGGGGTTTATTTGTTTTTTGTTTTCTTAGCTTGGCTCTTTTTAGAAGAAAAAAAGTACGCTTTTCTCGTTGAGGGTTTTATTCACCGCCAGGGAATCTGGTTTTACGCGCTTTCGTCTTTGTTTATTACCGCAGTAATTTATTTTTCGATTACTGTTAATCCAATCTTGGCTTTGGCCGCCTCGATTGGTGCTACGGCCTTTTTTATGACGGATGGCTTTCGAAGAAACGCCGAGGAAGCTGAAAAGAAGCTGGAGAAAAAAGGTAATATGAGCGCTTGGAGCAAACTTTTGTATCTGGAAGTTCTCGACGCTTCATTTTCCATCGACGGCGTTATTGGCGCTTTTGCTTTTACTATGTCGGTTCCACTTATTTTAATCGGTAACGGTATCGGCGCGCTGGTGGTTCGTGAAGTGACGGTTAAAGGAATAAATATTATTTCCAAGTTTGCTTATTTAAAAAACGGCGCCATGTATTCGATTGGTATGCTTGGTGGCATTATGGTTTTAGAAAGTTTTGGTCAAGAATTTCCGTTTTGGGTGGCTCCGTTGAACACTTTGATTTTGCTGGTGGTGTTTTTGGGATTGTCGGTTCGGGAGATTGGGGATGAGAAGAGGTTGGAGATGAGGGGAAAATAAAAAAACGTTTTTTCCGTTTTTAAAATCGTGGTGCGTCCAAGACGATTCGAACGTCTGACCTCTTCCTTCGGAGGGAAGCGCTCTATCCAGCTGAGCTATGAACGCAGGTTATTTACAGAAGGGATTGTAAGACCAAAAAAGGTTTTGGTCAATAATATAAAAACCACTCGGATTTTTTCTAGGTGGTTTTTTGGATTAAAAAAATCCGGCTCGGTGGGAGTCGGATATACGAAGGTGTCGATGAACGGCTAGTCGGTAAGGTCGAGAATTTCGTGGACGATTTTGACGAGGCAGGCTCGTGAAGTTTCCCAATCTCTGAAGTAGTAAACATTGAGTTTGTGTTGGTTTTTTTCTCGATCGTCATCGTCATAAATTCCAGTCAGGATTACAACAGGAAGGTCGGGATGTGTAATTCGTACACGGCGAATAATTTCATTTCCGACACGGGTTCCTTGTTGGCAAAAATCAGGACTCCAATTTTCTGGTACGTTCATACGTTGTTCTGTGATGATCAGATCAAGTTCGTCAAGAGTCCTTGCTTTTTCAATGAAGTCGGCGGATGCTCTTATCTCTTCATCTGGAAGAATGACCTCAAAACCGGCCTGACGCAATGCTTGAATATAACCATCTTTAAAACTAAGGTGATTGTTGAGGTCGATGAAAAGAACTTGCATGGTTACCTCCTAGTCGAAAGGTACAGATTATTTCGATAAAAGTCAAAAAAACAAAAACCGTTCGGACAAAATCCGGACGGTTTTAAAATTCCCTTTGTCCCCCTCGTCCCCTCCAACCCCTTCGTCCCTTCCGACTACTCCACCACTCCTTTACCCACCGCTAAACTGTCGTTCGGCAGCGCGGTTGTCAAAGCGTCAGTCGAATTTTGAATCAAGTCATTAGTAATAACATCAGTAGCTTCAAAAGTGGCTGGATTGTTTAGAGTAAAGAATTTTCCAACGTCACTTGTGACTGGAGTAATAGTTACGTCAAACCAAGCACTGGCCGAGGTTGAGGTTTTGGGTAGGGAATCAATGCTCCATTTTATTTGTCGTGTAGTTTCATTAAAAGTTACCGAACCATTATCAGCTTGAACATTGTTTGTCCACGTAACATTGGCCGGCAAAGACATGGTGGTGCTGGAATTTTTTAAATCATGCAAACTATTATTTAAGTGCCAAAAAATTCGGTAAGTCGTGCTTTGACCAACAGTTGGTGGCAAATTTCCAGAACCAACCGGAGTTCCTTCTTCATCATAATATCGAGCTTCGGCGGAAAATTTGGTATCAGAATTAATTTTTATGGTAAATGGTGGGGAAGAAATTGTACGAGTGGTGGCGGTTGAACCGATTTTTTTGATGGCGGCTTTTAATTGTAAGGTAAATGAATCGGTGACGGTTGTGGGATCAATTGAATTTGAAATGACTAAAGTCGAATCAATGGT
>Ga0172379_10010737_pt1 | contig 11033 bp, 10 predicted proteins | sample GrowelOW334metaG_FD_119756 | JGI IMG/M metagenome (GOLD analysis project Ga0172379, IMG submission 119756) | Groundwater microbial communities from an aquifer near a municipal landfill in Southern Ontario, Canada - Groundwater well OW334 metaG | ecosystem: Environmental > Aquatic > Deep... | reverse complement strand
TTATTTTAAACCAACTTGCTTTAATCAAAGACAGTGTAGCCTTCGACAACCTAAGCAAGGAACAGCAGGCATTTCTGAAAGTTTCTTTACAGAAAGAGCTTCGGACAAATACCTACAATCATGAAGATAAGACCCTTACCATTTCTGACTTGAGGGCTGAAGCTTTTTCAAATAACAGCAGTTATTACAGCAGATTATTTACCGATGACCCCAGTCTTGATGCAGAACGCGATACCTACAGTATCCCAAAAAATACCTTAAAAGATTCTGAAAGAGTAAGAAAACTTAATGCGTTCTTCTTTTGGGTTTCGTGGACATGTGTTACCGAACGCCCGGGACAAGAAATTACTTATACCAACAACTGGCCTGCTGAAGAATTGGTAGCTAATAAGCCCACAGGAGCTTTACTGCTTTGGACCGGCTTTAGTGTCATCATGCTACTTGCTGGAATTGGAATCATGGTTTGGTTCTATGCAAAACGGCGGGGTGAAGGGTCGGAACACGATGTATCAACAAACTTTTTGCTTAAAAACGATGTACAGACTCCATCGCAAAAAGCCATCCTAAAATATTTTTGGACAGTATCGGCATTGCTTTTAGTACAGGTTTTAATGGGTATCATTACAGCCCACTATACTGTAGAAGGGCAAGCACTTTATGGAATACCACTGTCGGATTGGTTGCCTTATTCCATATCGCGAACCTGGCACGTTCAGATTGCAATTTTCTGGATTGCCACATCATGGTTGGCAACGGGGCTTTATTATGCACCAGCTATTTCAGGCGTGGAACCAAAATTTCAACGATTAGGGGTTAACTTCCTTTTTGGAGCCTTATTAGTGATTGTTTTGGGCTCGTTAATCGGGCAATGGATGGGTGTGATGCAGAAGCTTGGCCTGGTAGAAAATTTCTGGTTTGGACATCAAGGGTACGAGTATGTTGACCTAGGACGTTTTTGGCAATTATTTCTGTTTATCGGGCTTATTATTTGGTTATTGCTCATGGGTAGAGCTATCTGGCCTGCTTTAAAGCAAAAATCGGAAAGTCGCAGTTTGTTGATTTTATTTTTAATCTCCTCCATTGCCATTGCCGCATTTTATGGTGCTGGGCTTATGTGGGGCCAACAAACCAACCTTGCTATTGCTGAATACTGGCGCTGGTGGGTAGTTCATCTTTGGGTTGAAGGGTTCTTTGAAGTATTTGCTGCTGTGGTTACGGCTTTTCTTTTTGTCCGGATGCAAATCATTAAAGCATCCAGTGCCACTACAGCCGTGCTATTCTCCACCATTGTATTTTTATCCGGAGGTATTTTGGGAACCTTTCATCACCTCTATTTTACAGGAACTCCTACGGCCGTATTAGCACTTGGGGCAACCTTTAGTGCCCTTGAAGTGGTACCATTAGTATTGATGGGTTTTGAGGCTTATGATAATTTAAAGTTAAGCCGGAGCAATGACTGGATAAAAGCTTACAAATGGCCCATTTATAGTTTTATAGCAGTTGCCTTTTGGAACTTAGTGGGAGCTGGAATTTTCGGATTCCTTATCAATCCTCCTATTGCTTTGTATTACATGCAAGGATTAAACACAACCCCCGTACATGGGCACACAGCTCTATTTGGAGTATATGGTATGCTTGGCATCGGGTTGATGCTATTTGTGTTACGCGATATGAATAAAGATGTAGTATGGAAAGAGCGTTGGGTTAAATTTGCTTTTTGGAGCATCAATATTGGTTTAGCTGCCATGGTTCTCATCAGTGTACTTCCTGTAGGTTTAGCTCAAACAGTTGCTAGTGTTCAGGATGGGCTTTGGTATGCACGTTCCGCAGAGTTTATGCAACAGCCTTACATCGTCACCTTTAAATGGCTCCGCATGATAGGTGATACCTTATTTGCTGCGGGTTCTGTGGCATTGGTCTGGTTTATTTTTGGCCTGGCCACAGGATGGAGTATAAAAAAGAAATCATAGAATAAGCTTTTCAATTTCGGCCCTGGAGTGTGTATGCACTTTAGGGCTTTTTTGTGATTTTGACATATCCTGTACTAAAATTTGGAAAATCTTAAGAATACCGCTTACCTTTATGAGCATTATTGAAACCCATTAATATGATGATTTTTACAAAAAAGTAAATTATGAAATATCTGGTTTTTATAACCTTCGTTTTCTGGAGCGGTTCTCTTTTAGGCCAAAAAATGTTTGAAAACCAATCCACGATTTGCCCCTTAAAATTCATGCTCGAGGACCAAGAAACAATTATTTATTACGAACCCAACGATTCTGTTATGGTAATGGATTTTCTTAAAGGAATTGAAGCCAAACAACTAGATAAATTAAAAGGGATATTAATGTTTCAACTCATGATCGACACGGTGGGGCAAGCCTGTTGCGTGAGTTTTACCAATAAAACCAATATCTTAGATAAAAAATTAGATGTACCCAACCGATTAAGCAACCTTTCGGGTTGGAAAAGAATGGATGGGATTTTTCCAGATCAAAATATTTGCACTTTATTTCATTTTGTTTTTACCAATGAGGAGTTTACGGTAACAAGGACAGGATATAACCGCAATACAGGTAAAAAACCGATGTCAACCTCAACATTTCGCCGTAACCCATCCAAACCGATTCTGGATACGCTGCCACGTTCTGCAAAATAATATCAAAAAAAAAGCCCTTTTCAGGGCCCGTCTTCTTAATCAACAGGATGACCACCTCCGGAAGCTGCATTTTTACTTCTTTCAATAGATTGTAGCGCCAGATAATTGTCTCCAAATTTTTTCAGGTTTTCCATTTCCACATCATAGCGGTCAAAATGCCGTTCTTCGTCTTCAACCAACGATTCGAACAATTTTTTTGAGACAGAATCGGCATTTTGTGCACATTCGTTAGCCCATAGGTTGTAATCGCGGGCACTTGCTTCTTCCATTTTAGTAGCGGTAAGCAACATCTCAGCCACACTGTGGATTTTTTTTACGGGTTCGACTACAACCATTTCCACTTCACCTTTCAAAAATAAAACACGTTCTGCAAGCTTCTCAACGTGCATCATCTCCTCAATGGCAGTGCGTTTAAAAAGATTGGCCAACAAATCGTATCCCTGATCATCACAGTGAAAATGGAAATACATGTATTGGTGTACTGCTGACAGCTCATCAGCAATGGCCTTGTTCAATAATCCGATACTTTTCTGTTTCATTGTCTTCTTTTTTATGTTATTAGTAAATTTTAATTTTCTAGTTTATGAGAGGGATTCAGTTATTCTTTCTATTCAAAAATAATAGAAAAAGTCTGTTTCACGAATAATACGAAGGAATGAATTCTTAAAATTTTAATTACAGCTAAATTTGGTAAGATCGGCCTGTAGGATGTATTGGCTTAAACACGCATTGCAGGCCTCCACAATAATCATGTGGCCGCGCTTTCGGATGAGCTGGCTCCCGTCTTGAAATGTTTCAACAAAAGCCAAATCGGGGCGAATCTCAATTCTGGGTTCAAAATGGATTTTATTTCTTTTTGATTGGTTCATTCTTTAACCCTTTGGTTATTTTTTAATTAGGTATCTTAAAGGTAATATTTTTTACGCTACTTTACGAAATGTTTTGGAGCATTATAAAAGAAAAGGTTTGTAATCACCCTGTGACCCATTACATTTGTAAAAATTGGATGTATGGAATTACCACTGGCTTTTATTCACCGGATGCGGGAACAACTCGGCGAAGGTTATACCGATTTTTCCAATTCGCTGCAATCCCCACCATCCACCAGCATCCGGTTGAATCCTCAAAAATTTAATAAGTCTATTACCACGTTGCAGAAAGTTTCGTGGGAACCCAATGGTTTTTATCTGCAAAAACGTCCGGTATTTACCTTAGACCCTCTTTTTCATGCAGGTTCTTATTATGTACAGGAAGCCAGCAGCATGTTTACCGGTTACCTGTTCAAACAATTATTTAATGAAGCAACTCCATTAAAAATTCTTGATTTATGCGCGGCTCCAGGCGGAAAAACCACTCATGTTGCATCATTAATGAACCAAAAGAGTATTTTGGTTGCAAATGAGGTCATCAAATCAAGAGCACATATCTTGGCCGAAAACGTAATAAAATGGGGAAATCCCAATGTAGTAGTCACTCAAAACGATCCCAAAGAATTTAAATCATTAGAAGGTTTTTTTGATGTTATTGTTGTAGATGCCCCCTGTTCGGGTGAAGGGCTCTTCCGCCGCGACGAATCGGCCATTGGGGAATGGTCGGTTGAAAACACCCAATTGTGTGCCTTACGCCAACAACGAATTACTGCCGATATCTGGGGTTCCTTGGCACCCGGTGGGTTTTTAATTTACAGTACCTGTACCTACAATCCCAACGAAAACGAGAAGAACCTGGTTTGGATGTCGGAACAGTTAAATGCAAAAAGCATTAAAGTACCTGTACCAGAGGAATGGGGGATTCATCAAATAGAATGGCATGGAATGGTTGGGTACCAGTTTTTACCTCATAAAATAAAAGGTGAAGGTTTTTTTGCTGGAATCGTCCAAAAAGAATCTGAAGATAAGCCGTTTTATTTTAAAGTAAAAACCCAACCCAATCAACTTTCAAGGGAATCTCAGGTTACCCTTAAAGAGTGGGTGAAAGAACCTGATAATGTACAGTTTCAGATTAAGGAAGAAACAATAATAGCCTATCCTGCTGAAATTGAATCATTAACATTATACCTTCAGCAAAAACTCCGGGTACTAAAGTCCGGAGTCATTGTTGCAGAACAAAAAGGTAAAAAATTCATTCCCCATCCTGATTTTGCCTTATCAAATATGCTTCAACAGTTGTCTTTTCCTAAAATTGAACTCAGCCATTACGAAGCACTGCAATACCTGAAAAAAGAAAATATCCATACAACTCAAGCTGTGAAAGGCTACCATTTGGTAACATACCAGGATGTTCCCTTAGGATGGACCAATCATCTTGGAAACCGTTCCAATAATCTTTTCCCTGTGGGTTGGCGCATTCGAATGGCCTTGCCCAAAAAGGAGGAACTTAAACCTCCATTTTTATAAAGATGAAAGAGCTAACTTCCTAAATACATTGACATTATGATATGTAAGCCATAACCAATTTAAAGTTCTCAACCACCTCAAAGAATGCTTTCTTGATTTCATCCTCCGTGTTGGCTTTAATCAGCTTCATCAATTCATGGGCTATTACCTTTTTCGTTTGATCATTCGCGATGTCTTTGTTTGGAATTGGGTATTTATCCTCAAACAGTGATTTGGTTTCATACAAGAGGTACATAATCCGGTGGACATTTTTATAATTGAAATCCATCTGAAGTACCTCTTTTTTAATCTCACGCAAACGGGTTAAACTTTCCATATTATATTTTTTGGTTTGTTGTGTATTCAAAATTATCTAAAATATTAAGAATTGATTTATGATTTATGGCATCTTTACGATTCTTATGGAGTCGTGAAAAAAATCTAAAAATTATCACCTCATTTTTTTTTTGATTATCGGTACGGTTTCTCTAAATTGGACTTAAAAACAGATTGCACCATGTTTTACCAGAAGGTTAAGCGGAAAATTCAATGCCTGATCTGCCCTCACCAATGTATTTTGCAGGAAGGCAAAGCCGGCATCTGTGGTGTAAGATATAATATTGGCGGCAGAATCAGAAATAAACAGCAAGGCCTCCTATCAAGCATGGCATTCGACCCCATTGAAAAAAAACCCTTATACCATTTTTATCCTGGTGCCGAAATTCTTTCGTTAGGTGGTTTTGGATGCAATTTACACTGCAATTTCTGCCAAAACTGGCAAATTTCGCAGGTTGCTGAACTGGATCACCTTCATGGCAAGATATTTACATCGGCTGAAGTTATTGCTAAGGCTTTGGAACGGCCTTCAAATATTGGTGTTGCATTTACTTATAACGAACCAACGGTTTGGTTCGAATTCATGCATGAAGTAGCTTCATTGGCAAAAGCCCACGGTTTAAAAACAGTCATGATATCAAATGGATATATTAATTCAGCTCCGCTTGAAGCATTGTTACCTCTGATAGATGCATTTAATATCGACTTAAAGGCTTTTACCGAGAATTTTTATTATGAAATGGCTGGAGGAAAATTGGCTCCCGTTTTGGAAAGCCTGAAACTGATAACTAACTACAAAAAGCACCTGGAAATTACCAATTTAATTATCCCAAACAAAAACGACAATCCCGAACAGTTTATTGAAATGGTTCAATGGATTAGGAAAGAGTTGGGAAAAGATACGGTTTTACATCTTTCAAAATATTTTCCACGGTATAAACAAAACATCCATCCAACTCCCGAGGATACCCTTACACAGTTTTACGAATTAGCAAAAAAGGAATTGCATTATGTCTATTTAGGTAACTTCCATCAATCCCGATACTCTTCAACTAACTGCCCCGAGTGCAACCAAGTTTTAATCCACCGGAATGGGTATAAAATCCAATGTGAGCCAGCTTTTGATGGAAAATATTGCCCCAATTGTAAGAGTCCTATTTCTTTAATTTACGACATTATGACGTGAATATTTTTCATAAAATGCCACATTGTCATTATCTGAACTGAGTTTTTCTACCATTTCCAGTGACTTTTCGTCCTTGGTATCAAGTTTGAAAACAGGTTAGCATCAAACAAAATGTGAGATGTTAAACTTAAAACTATAGGAGGATAAAACTATGTTACCAACAATGAAAAATTCGAACAGCATGCCAACATTAATGGATCGTTTTTTTACAGATCAATGGTTGGATAATTTTTGGGGCGAAAACTATTCCCGTTTTTCACCTTCAGTAAATATAAGTGAAGATGAAAAAAGCTTTCATGTGGAAATTGCTGCCCCAGGTATTGAAAAGAAAGATTTTCAGGTAAATGTGGAAGAAAACCGCTTGGTGATTTCTTACGAACATAAAGTGGAGAGTGAGGACAAAAACGAGGACAAAAAATACCTCCGCCGTGAGTTCACCAGTGCTTCGTTCAGCAAAAGCTTCACCCTGCCTGAAAATGCAGAGGCCGATAAAATTGCAGCTTCATACCAGAACGGGATTTTAACCGTTGAAATTCCAAAGGCAAAGGAAAAATCGAAGTTGATGAAAATGATTAAAATCTCATAATCACTTCTCTGTTATCTAGGAATGCCAGCCACCAGAAATTCTGGTGGCTTTTTTATTGGAATTGATTGTAAAAGTGTACTTTCATCAACCAAAAGAATTGAACGTATGAAATATTTTTTTGGATGGATGGTACTTGTCTTCATCGGATTTAATGGGCATGGGCAATTAAGGCCACTGGTTAAAAAAAATCACCTGATTAATCGGACACTAAAAGAAGTGATAAATCATCCCAGCATGAAGAACGCCAGTATTGCTTTTTATGCAGTTGACCTGAATTCGGGGGAGGTTCTGTCATCGTACCAAGCCGATTTGGCTTTAAAACCCGCTTCGGTGCAAAAACTAATTACCACAGCTACCCTCCTTGAGCTGGCCGGGCCTCAGTTTCAATTCCGGACTCAATTGGGATATACAGGAACCATTGACTCAGCAAACAAAGTTTTGAATGGTAGCATTATCATTCAAGGAGGCGGAGATCCAACACTAGGCTCCATCTATTTTGATTCTTCTCAAAACTTTCTTTTTTTAAAAGACTGGACTGATGCCATTGTAAAACTTGGAATTGATTCCATTAGTGGTCAAATCATTGGTGATGCTGATTATTTTTCCGATGAAATGATACCCACTACCTGGTCGTGGCAGAATATAGGGAATTATTTTGGTGCTGGAGCCAGTGGTTTAACCATTTATGATAATAGATACACGCTTTCAATCACAACGTTCAATCATAGAGGTGACTCAACTATTGTGACCGCCGTTGAACCAGAAATCCCAAATTTATGGTTCGAAAACAATTCTTTTTCTGATACCATAACCTACGACAACATCAATATTTTTGGGACCCCTTATGAACCTCACCGGTTGATCAAAGGTTCGTTGCCGCTTAATAAAACTGATTTTAAAGTAAAAGGTTCCGTTCCCGATCCGCCATTACTCGCTGCATATGAACTTCAAAGCCATTTGACGAATATCGGCATCAAATTAACGGATTCCTCATCCACCACCCGGTTATTGCGAAGTTCTGTAAATGGTAAATTATTAAATATTCAACAAATCCATGAAGTTTTATCTCCCCCACTCCATGAAATAATTGCAAAAACAAATATCAATAGCATTAACCTTTATGCAGAACACTGTTTGTTGCAATCCGCTATACTATTAGGTTCGATGCCTATAACAGATAGTGCTACAAAAGTTGTTACCAATTTTTGGAAAACCAGAGGAATGGATGTTGAAGGAATGGCATTATATGATGGAAGTGGATTATCACATTACAATACAGTCACCCCGCGACAAATAGTTTTTCTTTTATCGTATATGAAAAACAGGAGTAACTATTTTGAGGAGTTTTACCAATCATTACCCATTGCTGGAGTTAATGGAACACTTAGGAAAGTGGCCTTAGGAACACCCGCACAAGGAAATATCCGGGCTAAAAGCGGGACTTTAGACCGGGTCAAGTGTTTTGCCGGGTATGTAACCTCAGCCAAAGGACGGGAAATAGCATTTGCCGTAATGATCAATAATTTTAACGGAACAACCTCTCAAACGTCTAAAATTCTTGAAAAACTGATGGTTTCAATGGCCTCTTTTGAGAAATAGAAATAAAAAGCCCTGTCTAAAAAAGGGAAACCGTTTGTTCCCCTCTTGTAGCGAGAGCCGGGAATGATCCGGCGACCTTCCCAATCCAATCGGGACGCTCTAATTCATGCCGTGCCGTTGGGATGTTTTATCAGGTTTTCAATAAACCCGCGGCTTTTCATTTTCTTGATCTGGGTTTCTTGCCGGATGGCCTCCGGCTTTGAAGGGTGCCCATTAGACCATACAATCCGACACGGCCTCCCGCTTTTAGTTGAAGGGGTCGCCCCGGCATTGTGCCTTGCCAGGCGGATGGCCAAATCTTCGCAACTACCGATGTAGTATCGGTTCCTGGCTTCACTGAATAAAATGTATGTGTAAAAAGTCATGGTTAAAAAAAGGGAAACCGTTTGTTCCCCTTTTGTAGCGAGAGCCGGGAATGATCCGGCGACCTCATGATTATGAATCATGCGCTCTAACCATCTGAGCTACCTCGCCATTATTTCAATCATCAGACGGTCTTGTTGTTGGTGACCTTCCCGATTCAACCGGGACGCTCTGACCATCTGAGCTACCTCGCCATCGTTAAGCGGGTGCAAATGTAATAAATTATTTTAATTGAAAAACAGCTTGCAAAAAAAATAATCAGTCAACAGAGAATAAAAAAATTGTAAGTTAAAAACATGCAATTAGCGTATTAATAGGACTTTAAACTATATCAGGCTTGATGGTTTTCAATTCCTTTGTCAAATCATTTTCAATTAAAGTTTTTTTTCCAATCTTTTTTATATATTGCAAAAAACCAAAAATTCTAAGCAATAATGGCTAAAGAGAAATTTCAGATAGAGTATCCATTAAAATCTTCCGATAGGGTGTTGTTTAATCGTTTGAGTACAGCCGGCGGACTCAATGAATGGTTTGCCGATAATGTAATTGTGCAGGGGAAGATTTTTACATTTGAATGGGATGGGATTGAGCAGCAGGCTGAAATGATCAACAAAAAAGAATTCCGAAGTGTCCGATATCATTGGCTCGATGATGTGGATGACAAAACATTTTTTGAATTCCGGATTAATGTGGATGAACTTACCGGAGATTTGGCATTGGTAGTAACCGATTTTGCCGAGCCCGACGAAATAGATGATGCCAAAGAACTATGGGACACCCAGGTTGCTGCACTAAAGCATATTTTAGGTTCGTAGTTTTCTTTAGTCTTTCTTTTTGTATAATATTGTGGACTCCTAAAAATTAAAAGGTGTTTTTAAATATTCATAAATCAATGTCGTTTATTAAGATATGAATTTAAGAAATACACTGCCAATCCCTAATTAGCGAAGGGGCAGGGAAATTTTATTTTAATGACGTCAATATATTAACATTTAATTACAGTGAAACGCTTACACAAGTTTATCCTCGAATCCTACATAGGCCCATTAATCCTTACCTTTTTTATAGCCATCTTTCTTTTACTGATGCAGTTTCTGTGGAAATACATCGACGATTTGGTTGGTAAGGGGCTGGAACTGCATATAATTGCTGAATTGTTGCTCTATGCTTCGGCTGGCCTGGTTCCTTTGGCACTGCCTTTAGCTATTCTTTTGAGTTCGATAATGACTTTTGGGAATTTGGCTGAGCACAATGAACTAATGTCGCTAAAGTCTGCTGGAATTTCGTTGGTCCGTATCATGTTTCCCCTGATTATTTTCATTTCATTTGTAAGTATCGGTGCCTTCTTCTTCTCTAATAATGTGATGCCCTACACGAACCTGAAAATGGGAGCCCTGCTTTACGATGTACGGCATCAACGACCAGAGGTGTCAGTTAAAGAAGGTGTTTTTTCCGATGCTCTGGAAGGATATAGCATCAAAGTAGCTCGTAAAAGCAAAAAAACTTCTATGCTTTACCAAATAATGATTTACGACCATACTGAAAAAGAGGGGAATAGAATAGTTACCGTTGCCGATTCAGGGACTATGGAAGTAACCAAGAATGGTAAGTATATGGTTTTAACCATGTATCATGGCATGTCGTACAACGAAATGGTTGAGGATAAACGCAAAAAAGGCGATAAAGAATACCCTCACCGGAAAGACAAATTCGATAAACAAAGGATATTAATTGATATGTCGAGTTTAGGTTTTGAACGTACCGACGAGAACCTCTTCAAAAACCATTACCAGATGTTAAACTTGGATCAGTTGCAATATGCCGTGGATTCGTTATCAAAAAACTATAATAAAAGAGAGATTTCGTTTGTGGAAACACTAAAAAAAGGGAATTATTTTAAACGATTGATCGACCCGAATCCAGATAGTA
>Ga0172379_10010736_pt1 | contig 11034 bp, 9 predicted proteins | sample GrowelOW334metaG_FD_119756 | JGI IMG/M metagenome (GOLD analysis project Ga0172379, IMG submission 119756) | Groundwater microbial communities from an aquifer near a municipal landfill in Southern Ontario, Canada - Groundwater well OW334 metaG | ecosystem: Environmental > Aquatic > Deep... | reverse complement strand
TGGTAAAAAAGATTGTTGAGGAAGAGTTGGGGCAATAGGCTTGATTAGAAATATTTTAATAAAAAGGATCGGGCTTTGGCTCGGTCTTTTTTTTGTTGTTGAAATCCACCTCACCCTAACCCTCTCCTTATTAAGGAGAGGGGACGAAATGCAGAAGAAAGCCCTTCTTCTTACCAAGGAGAAGGTGGCCGAAGGCCGGATGAGGTGGATTTTGATTTGTGTATGGGTTAGGCCGTCTTTGTTGACAAAAGTTCTATTATATGTTAGTCTCTAGGGCTAAGTATGGATTAATAATTTAATATTTTAAGGCCATGCAAAGTAAAATTAGCGCTAAAAACTAATAGTAACTCTCGGATGCGAGCTTGGCGCTCAGTTCTGGGAATGTTACTGACGGTTATTCAGCTTATCGTAGCGGTTGTTTTTCTGATTCGGGCTGTTGTCTCAGATAGCCTCGTCAACTGGATTGTGAATTTTTCCGGGCTGACTTTTTCCTCCGTAAATTACTATCAAGTCGATGCGTTAGATTTAAGTGCTAATGTCCGCTTCCTTGGATCTGTTCTTATTCTTTTACTTTTTGGATATGTGCTGATAATCTTTGTTCCCGGTTGGGTTAAAAAGAAAGAGCTGGAGCCGGAAGAAATGGATAAATTTGGATTTTTGGAGGATTAGTCGATGCTTTTAGATATTTTAAAAACCCCCTTTCGGGGGTTTTGTTTGTGCCAAAGGAGAGACTCGAACTCTCATGGGATTACTCCCGCACGATTTTGAGTCGTGTGCGTCTACCAGTTCCGCCACTTCGGCCTATTGCTACAATTTGGAGAAGTCTTAAACTTGTAGTATAATTCACTTATTGATTATGGCAAAGATTATTTCATTAGTCAACCAGAAGGGCGGAGTGGGCAAAACTACCTCAGCCATTAACCTCGCGACCTATTTGGCATCGGCGGGGAAGTTTGTGCTTCTTGTTGATCTTGATCCGCAGGGCAACGCTTCGTCAGGCTTGGGTTTTGACATCCGCACGATTGAAAAAAGCCTCTATCACTCGATGATTTTGGGCGAACATCCGTCAAAGATTATTATGCGCACGGAAACACTGGGACATGATCTTATTCCTTCTTCGCAAGATTTAGCGGGTGCGGGGATCGAGCTAGTTCACATGGATAATCGAGAATTTCGGCTCTATAATGTTCTGCGGGAAATTCGCACCAACTATGACTATATTATCATCGATTCACCGCCTAGCTTGGGACTTTTAACTATCAATGGTCTTGTGGCAAGTGATGAGATTATCATCCCCGTGCAAACGGAATACTTTGCTTTGGAAGGTTTGAGTCAACTTTTGAATACAATTACGCTGGTGAAAGAAAACCTACAACCAAATCTGAAAATTATGGGCGCACTGCTCACGATGTATGACAAAAGGAATCGTTTGGCACGTCAAGTAGTGAAAGAAGTGCAGGATCATTTTCCCGGGCATGTTTTTGACAGTGTTATTCCTCGCTCAGTGCGCCTGGCCGAAGCACCGGGTTTTGGCAAATCCATTCTGGGCTTTGATTCTTTTTCGCGTGGCGCCCGGTCCTATAAAAATTTCGCTAGGGAAGTGATTGGGCTGGAAAAAAAAGAGGTTAAGAAGTTTTCAGTGTAGGATTTTTTTGTAAACAAAAAAATCCTGTCATCCTGAGCGGAGTTCGTACTCGAACGCAGTCGAAGGATCTACTTTCCGTTATTGCTAGTTTAATAATTCATAGTAGAGCTACGGATTATCACTAGCAGATCCTTCGACTTCTCCGCCGGCTGGCGGATTCGCTCAGGATGACAAAAATTTAAGTTTTAGTAAAAATAAAAAAATATGGCTCAGAATTATGGACTGGGGAGGGGATTATCATCACTTATCCCACAAAGAAAACCAACTAGCGCAAATGCTGACGAGGGAGAAAAAAAAATAACCAAACCGGAAGAAGATTTTAATTATTTTGGTTCTCGCGGAGAAAAATTGGATGGTGACGGAATTCAACTCCGGAGCAACACCCCAAAACTCTTAGAAGATAATGAGATTGAAATTACCAAGATTTCTCCCAACCCACATCAACCGCGGTTTCATTTTGATGAAACAAAATTACAAGAGCTGTCCAATTCAATCAAGGAACACGGCATCATCCAGCCGATCGTGGTCAGTCGCAATGGCGAGCAGTTTGAAATTATTGCCGGAGAACGGCGTTTTCAGGCGGCGAAATTAGCCGGGCTACTCAAGGTGCCGGTCATTGTGCGTGATGTGACGGAGCAGCAAAAATTGGAATTAGCCATCATCGAAAATATCCAGCGGCACGATCTGAATCCAGTCGAAGAAGCGCGGTCATATCAAAAATTGATGGAAGATTTTGATTTAGGGCAAGAGGAAGCGGCGCAAAAATTAGGCAAGAGCCGTTCGACTGTGGCAAATAAACTGAGAATTTTAAATCTTCCCGTGGAAATTCAAAAAGCCTTAATGGAAGATAAAATTACCGAAGGTCACGCTAAAGCGATTTTGGCGCTCGAAAATCCGGAAAAACAAAAAGCGCTCTTTGATTTGATTATGAAAAGTGGTCTCACTGTTCGTCAGACGGAAAATAAGACAAAAGAAATTTCCGTGCGCACGCATAAACGCCTGGTCAATGTTGACCCGGAACAAAAAGCGCTGGAAGACAATTTGTCTCAAGCCCTGAACACGAAAGTCAAACTCCAAAAATCCGGCGCAGGCGGAAAAATTGTGATTGAATTTTATTCCGAAGAAGAGTTGCGTAATATCGCGGAGAATATTGAGCGGATTGGGAGATAGGTTGATTTGCTAGATTTAATATTCGCAAATTTAGCAATATTAAGCACAATATCCGAAAACACTTCGGATATAAACGAGTTGTGGCGAAATGTCACGCGATCCGCTTGTTCCATTTCACCACAACGTGAAGCTATGCGAAGGGGGCTCTCTCATTTCAGAATAGAATTACCTGTAACCAACGCGCGTGACACATCGCACAACACCAGATATGCGGCTGTCGCCCAAATCCTGATGAGTACATCGGGACTTCCGCATAGCTTCACGTTATGTAAAATATCTATTTTTTTTATGACCATTATATTTATTTAATATAGTTACAACTATGACCACAAAAACAAGACCAACGAAAATTTTATTGTCTAGTGTAATTATTTTGCTGGCATATGCTCTTCTCGCAGCCTTCAGTTCTAGTATTGTCTATGCCGCTCCTTCGGAAATGAAAGGTGAGGCAACTGGGATTTTTACGCTAGGAAGCTTTAGGGGCACAGGAACGATGACGTTTATCAACATCGGGGGAGAAGCAACGCTAGTAACGGTTTGCGATATGTCAACGGTTGATACAGCAGACGGAGAGCGCTGTGAAGGAGTGAATCTAACAGGCACATTTTCTGGCGGACGCAATGGTGTCGCGACTTTTAAAACAGCAACTGGCGCGGAATTAAAATTGCCATTGAACAACGGAGAAAATTTCACCTTTTCGCAAAGCGGAGTAACTATGAATTTTATCGTCTCTGATCAATCCATTTTTGATTCTCAAGATGAGGAAGTCGAAATTCCACTAGTGGACAGCAGAGCCCGCATGAGCGATATCGATGGACAATTGGAGATTGCTTGCCCGCCTGATCTTGAGACATGGAATGTAATGAAAATGGGCATGATTATTTATACTGACTGTCATCTTAAAACCGGAGAAAACAGCTCGGCTACTATTTCATTTTCCGACATGACAACCTTCACGATGAAACCGGAATCCGAAATCGTGATCGACACACCGCCGGAAAAAGAAAGCAAGTTTAGTCTGATTATGGGAAATATTTGGGTAAACGTGAAACAGATGGTGAAAGACGGGACAATGAAAGGACACATGAGCCAGGCTGTGGCAGGTATAAAAGGAACAATCTTTATCATGGAGGAGGATGGCGCCAATTCAAAACTGAAAGTCATTGAAGGCGTAGTTGCCTTTGCTCCGAAAAACGGTGGCGATTCTCGCGATGTTGCAGCCGGTCAGGAGGTAACCGCAACAAGCGACGGACTTGGTGACACAACAACATTTGATATAGACAAAGAAAAAGAACTTTGGCATAAGCTTGCCGAAAACAATCAAGAAAAAGCTGATGAAACCGGCGCAGAAACAGCGCCAACAATATTTATCGTTGGTGGCATAATTGGGGCTCTGATAATAATCATCAGTTTTACTATGTGGATAAAGAAGAGAAAGATGTAAAGAAAAAAGATACGTCGCCCGATGAGTAATAACCCGAAAACACCTCGGCTCGGCATTTTTCCAAGTCCAGATTCGCTTCGCTTCTTTGGACTTCGGTTATTACCAGCATTGCGGCGAAATATTTCAAATTTTTAATTTAATTAACACAATCTCTATGAAAAATCCTGAAAATCCAACAAATCCAAATGAGCTCATGAGACAAATGGACCATGCCTTACAATTTGGTGACATAAATAGCCTCAAGGTGCTCTTTGAGGAAGGCGTAAATGTGGATCAAACAGATTTCGAGGGCAGAACACCCTTGATGATGTCAGCAGTAAGGGGTGAAAAGGAAATAGTCGAAATGCTGATTGAATTAGGGGCAGATATAAATTATGTTTTTATGTATCAGGGAAGACTTCCAAAGACAGCACTTGATGCAGCTCGCGAATCAGCGAAATCTGAAATTGAACAAATATTATTAGAGCATGGTGCAAAGACAGGAAAAGAATTACGCCCGGAAAATTAAAAATTTGAAACACATCGCCTAACACCAAATATTTGGTTCCAAAATTTTTCACATTTATAATTCAAGATAAGAAAAATTCCTTCTCCCAAATTTTTGTTCCGCTATCGCTACACAAAAACTTCGCATAATCCGCGCTCGTTGTGCGAAATAATTAAAAAATCTTTAACTCAATTAATACAAATTCAATCTGGGCGAATTCATTTTTATAAAATCCAAAATGCAGCAAAGATATTTTAATAAGAAAATAATATGTTTGAAATAATCGAAAAGATAATCCCAATAATATTAATTTTTTTGTTAGGATATTTCTTGAAGAGAATTAAATTATTGAAAGAGGAAAATGCAAGCCTGTTTTTAAAAGTCGTATTTTATATTTCCTTGCCTGCATTGATAATCCTATCAATTAGCAGTATAAAATTATCGCCCGATCTTATTTATTTGCCTCTTGCACCATTAGTAATAATATTTGTTACATTCTTTGTTTCTTTTTTAATTGGAAAGTTGCTTAACTTACCTCGACCTACGTTAGGTGTCTTGCTGACTGGTACCATGATAATGAACATGGGGTTTTTATTGCCATTTTTCATTGCAGCTTATGGAAATGAAGGATTGGCCATGGCGTCGCTGTTTGATTTTGGCAATGGATTGCTAGCATATACTCTAGTGTATTTTTTGGCTTGCAAATATGGAAATAATTCGTACAATGCAAAAGTAATGTTAAAAAAATTTATTGTTTCACCACCATTGTGGGCATTGGCAATCGCAATATTGCTTAACCTGCTTCACATAAAAACGAATGTGGTATTGAATACCTTTTTTCAACTATTGGGCAATCTAACGTTACCTCTAATTATGCTGTCTCTTGGCATCTATTTTAAGCCAAAAATTACGAAATTTCTGCCATTATCTTTTGCGGTGTTGATAAGAATGTTTTTTGGCTTACTACTGGGATATGCAATTGTTAGCCTATTAAATATCAATGGTCTAAGTAGATCTATAATATTAATAAGTTCTGCTGCGCCAATAGGTTACAATACATTAACTTTTGCATCAATGGAAAAGCTGGACATCGATTTTGCGGCTAGCATAGTTTCTTATTCCGTATTAATTGGAATTATAATAACGCCTTTACTGTTATTTTTATTAAAATGATGAAAAAAATTAATACAAAAAAATGAATTCGCCCAGATTGAATACAGAATAAGGAGTAAAGATTTTTTAATTACATCCGATAACAGCCCAGATCTGGCTACAGGAAAATCACTCAAATATATTCAAAGGATGTGATTTTCCCTCCGCCCAAATTTTCATCCCTTAGTTTTGATGAAAGTTTAGACGGAGATTAATATACAAAGTATCGTCTAAAAAAAATAGTTTATCCTGTTAAGTCGGGATGAAAACTTCAGATGATGCGTAAACGTTGTGCGAAATATTCAGAAATTTCCTCTTATTTTTTTAGATTTTTTTACAATAAATACGATATGAAAGCCGCGATAATTGGAACGGGATTTTTAGGCGAACAAATATACAAAGACCTTTTGCCGATTTGTGAAGAGATAATTTTGACTCATCACAAAAACAAGAAATATTCGAATTCAAAAGAATTTGATTTTTTTACTGATGACATTAGTAGTATATTAGGAGACAAGAAAATTGATGTGGTTTTTCTTTCGGCAAAAATAGAATTCGAGGAGGACGAGAGGAGATTAGCAGAAGCAATGATTAGATTTCTTAAAGCTTGCAAAGATAGTCGGGTTATTTATATTTCAAGTGATGGTATTTTTGGAGGTGAAGATGGGTTATATAAAGAAAGCGATATCCCGCACCCAGTAACTTTGTATGGAAAAAATCTGAAGTTGTGCGAGGAATTAGTACAAAGCTATTTAGAGAATTACTGTATTATTAGACCAAGCTATATATATGGCTTCGTAGATTCGCGCCTGGATAGTCGTTTTGAAAAAATAAAAAGAGAAGTTGCCGAAGGTAAAAAGATCAGTCGCTTTTTGGATATGTTTAAATCACCTTTGAGCTATCAGCAAGTTTCCAAAGCAACGGTGAAATTGGCAATGTTAGATTATAGGGGCATCGTGCATGTTTGTGGAGAGCGAAAGAGCGTGTATGATTTTATGAAAGAAGGAATGGAAGCCTTGGAAATATCAACAGAAAATTTGATTGGCGAACCGATGCCAAAAGACAAACCTATCGATTTTTTGCCTGATACATCATTGGATAACAGTCTGATGCGTAAATTAACTGGCATAGAACCACTCGGCGTGAAAGAGAGCTTTGAAAGCGCAATACTAGAAAGAAGATAAATAAAAATGCATTGCCAAAATCTTTTTTTAAATACGTTAGGTAGTCTTTCTAGAGCAACCCTTCTTTTTTCAAATACTTCTTAATCTGACTTTTGGCGAGAGATGTGCGGACGAACCTTAGCCAGTCGTGGCTGGGGTTTTTTTGGTCTCTGGTGGTGAGAATTTCAATTACCTCGCCATTTTTAATTTTATAATCCAGGGTCACCATTTTCCCGTTAGCTTTGGCACCATTGGCGCGGTTGCCAACTTCGCCATGAATACGGTAGGCAAAATCAATTGGTGTGGCATCTTCCGGCAGATCGATAATATCGCCCAGGGGAGTGAAGGCAAAGATGTGGTTTTTGAAAAAATCAATTTTGAGACTTTCCATGAATTCAGCATTATCTTTTCCCAGCTCATTTTGCCATTCGCGCAATTGACTGACCCACGCTAGCTCTTCATCGGGGACGGCGTACCTGCTTTTCATGAAAAAGTTTTTCATTTTTCTTTTTCGCTCGGAATAAATCCAGTGCGAAGCAATACCAAACTCAGCCTCATCATCCATCTTTTTGGTGCGAATTTGCACCTCCAAAAGTATTCCTTCCGGACCGAAAATGGTGGTGTGGATCGATTGATAGCCATTGGGTTTGGGCAAGGAAATGTAATCCTTGATCCGTCCGACCAGCGGTCGATATTTTTTATGCACGATACCGAGCGCTTCATAGCAATTGGCCAGCTCCGGCACGATGATACGGATACCCAAGAGGTCATAGACCTTGCTGATATCCATATCGTGGCGCTTCAGTTTTTGATAGAAACTGTAGGTATGCTTGGTGCGTCCATAAATATCAAGCACATTAATTCCTTCTTTAGTCAGTTCTTTTTTTAGATCAATGACCATTTTATCAATGAATTTTTTTCTTTGACTGTATTCCGTCGTCACTAGTTTTTCCGTTTCTCGATAATTTTCCGGGTCGAGATATTTAAAAGATAAATCTTCCAGGCGGACTTTAATTTCTCCAATTCCCAGTCGATTGGCAATGGGAGCAAAAACCTCCATCGTTTCCAGTGCGATGCGTTGTTGTTTATCGGGAGGAAGGTGTTCGAGCGTTTCCATATTATGCAAACGATCGGCTAATTTTATGAGAATGACACGAATATCAGATGCCATTGCCAGAAACATTTTGCGCAGATTTTCCAGGTAGATTTCTTCTTTTGTTCCGCGCAATTTTATCCTTCCTAATTTAGTGACACCATCGATTATGCAAGCAATTTCTTTGCCAAATTTTTGTTCCAATTCCTTGAGTGTAACAGGCGTGTCTTCTGGCACATCATGAAGCAGACCGGCGGCGATAGTTTTTGATCCCAGGCCAATTTTAGCGAGATTCAGCGCTGTGTGAAGGGGGTGTTGGATATAATCATCTTTGCCGGATTTGCGTTTTTGTCCCAAATGAGCTTTTTCGGCGACCGCATAGGCGTCACGGATTAAAGCTTCTCTCCTAAAATCCAAGTTGAATTTGACATTTTTGAGAACATCATCAATTGTAATATCTTTTTTGATGGGCATAATAGAAAATTTAAAATGTAAATCTCAAAATGCAAAATATTTGAAAAGCCAAGATTAGTTAAAATATTCCGTCATCCCTGCGAATCCGCCAGCTGGCGGAGGGGATCCAGTGAGTAAATTTCGTTTTTATAACTAACCCAAGTATTTAATCAATCGAGATAATTTGGTTTTTACACTAGATTCCCGCCGGAGTTTATACTCATGATAACGGGTGCGGGAATGACACGGATTGGCTATTTTTCAAATTTACATTCCTTATTTGAGCATTTGGCCTTATCTTTGGCGGCAAAAACCAGAAGGGAGTTGCAGGTGGGGCAGGTTTCTCCAGTTGGTTTGCTCCAAAGAGAAAAATCACAAGCCGGATAGGTGCTACAGCCGAAAAAGGTGCGGCCTTTTTTGGATTTCCGTTCGACGATATCGCCAATTTTACATTTGGGGCATTTGATGCCGGTCTTGTTTTCAATCCGTTTGATGTTTTTGCAATCAGGATAATTGGAACAGCCCAAGAAAACTCCAAAGCGACCTTTTTTGACTGCCATCTTAGCGCCGCATTTTTCACAAATTTCTCCGGCAAATTCTTCTTCTAATTTTTTTTCTGCTCCGGTTTTTTCTGTGTAACGACAGTTGGGATAATTGGAGCAAGCGATGAATTTTCCAAAACGTCCGAATTTCATGATCAAATCTCCGCCACAATCAGGACAATTTTTATCCAGTTTTTCCTGGAATTCTTCTTTTTTAACTTCCTTGGTTTTAGCTTTAAGGTTCTTATGAAAGGGTTCATAGAAATCTCTGATTACCGGTACCCACTTTTTAGTGCCTTCGGCGATTTCGTCAAAATCTTTTTCTAGCGTGGCGGTAAAAGTCATATCGACGATTTGTGGAAAGTGGGAGACGAGGATGTCACTGACCAGTGTTCCGATTTCCTCTGGAAAGAGGCGCTTCTCTTCATTTTTGTCGACATACTTCCGTTCGATAATAGTGGAAATAGTCGGGGCATATGTGGAAGGACGGCCAATGCCGTTTTCTTCTAGCACTTTTACTAGTGTCGCTTCATTATAGCGTGGAGGAGGGGTGGTGGTTTTGCCTTCGGATATAACAGACACTAAATCTAGGGCGTCGCCTTTTTCCATTGGAGGCAAAAGTGTGTCGGTGGTTGCGGATTTTTTGTCGGAGTAGACTTTTAGATAACCTTCAAAGGTTAAGGTTGAACCGCTGGCGCTCAGTGCGTAGACGTTTTTACTAGTTTTGTTCTTGGCTAAAATGTCGACTTTCACGGAATTAAAAATAGCACATTCCATCTGCGAAGCAATCATCCGATTCCAAATCAGTTTATAGAGTTTATATTGTCCTAGTTCTAATTTGTCTTTCAAGTCGTCCGGAGTTTTTTCCGGGTAGGCCGGTCTAATCGCTTCGTGGGCTTCTTGCGCTCCTTTGGATTTGTTTTTGAAATAACGTGGACTTTTGAGGGCAAAGTCTTTGCCGAAAAGTTTTTGGATGGTTTTTTGAGCGGACAGCAAAGATTCCAAGGAAAGATTAAGGCTATCCGTTCGCATATAGGTGATGTAGCCTTGCTCGTAGAGTTTTTGCGCTAAGGTCATTGTTTGTTTCGAGCTATAGCCAAGACTGCTGATCGCCGATTGTTGCAAAGTGGAAGTGGTAAAGGGTGGTGGAGGAGTTTTGGTTGTCTCTCGCTTAGTCAGTGCTTCAACCGTGTAACTACATTTTTCCAGATCAGTGATTATTTCCTTAGCGCTTTTTTCTTTGGCGAGAATGGTTTTTTTGATTTTATAATCTCCGGCGAAAAGTTTCAGTGTTGTGACAGCGTCAATTTTTTCGTCATTTTTTTTGACCAGCTCGGCGGGAAATTCTGATTCTTTTCCACCAGATTTGGTTTTCAAGGTCAGATTTATTTTCCAATAATTTTCCGCCTTGAATTTTTCAATTTCTTTTTCTCGCTCGACAATGATGCGTAGTGCCATCGATTGGACACGTCCGGCGCTGAGACCTCGGCGAATTTTTTTCCAAAGAAAGGGTGAGAGTTCATAGCCAACCAATCGATCCAGGATGCGTCTGGCTTGTTGTGCATCGACTAAATTCAGATCCAGTTCACGCGGATTAGCCAAGGCTTTTTCAATCGCCGTTTTGGTGATTTCATGAAAGACGATGCGAGAGATTTTTTCACCTTTAAAATGCTTGTCTAGTTCCAGCGCCGTGGCAAGGTGCCAGGAGATGGCTTCTCCTTCGCGGTCTTCGTCAGTTGCGAGAATCACGCCTTCAGCTTTTTTGGCAAGTTTTTTCAGTTCGTCGACCCGGTCAGCCACTTTATTGGGAATGACGTATTGTGGAGCGAAGTTATGCTCGATATCGATGCCCATTTCTTTTTGGGGCAAATCGCGAATATGGCCA
>Ga0172379_10010735_pt1 | contig 11034 bp, 10 predicted proteins | sample GrowelOW334metaG_FD_119756 | JGI IMG/M metagenome (GOLD analysis project Ga0172379, IMG submission 119756) | Groundwater microbial communities from an aquifer near a municipal landfill in Southern Ontario, Canada - Groundwater well OW334 metaG | ecosystem: Environmental > Aquatic > Deep... | reverse complement strand
TTATATAGGCCACCAAAAGATTGAGTCGCGTCTTCTATAACGGGAATACCTAAACCAACTATTTTTTCAATTTCAGCCGGAAAACCGAACATATGTGGAACAATTATCGCTTTAGTTTTTGAACTGATTTTCTTTTTTAAATCTGAAAAAGAAATATTAAAATCACCTTTTTCAACATCAAAATTACAATCAACTAATTTTGGCTCTGCCTTTACATAAGAAATAGCATTTAACAATGCTACACAGGTATATGACGGGCAGATAACTTCATCTTTTTCTTTAATATCTAGGGCCAACAAAGCCATATGTAAAGCAGATGTCCCAGAATTAACTGCTATAGCGTGCTTTCTTCCTATATACTTTGCAATTTTATTCTCAAATTTTTCAATTAATGACTCGTTTAAAAAAAGATCTGAAATCTCCAGTTTTTTGAAACTGTCTACGTCTTTCTCCGTTAAGGTTGCTCTGTTTAATGGTATTTTAATTTTCATAAAATTATCTAATTGTTTTTATCAATTAATTCCCAATTAAGAGGCGTACCACGATCTATATCTTTCTTCGCCTTTTTTCCAATAATTTCTAATAAATATTTAGGCTGAAGACCTTGTCCCGGACGGATACAGCGCGTATTCTCTATGGTAAATTCTTGACCAGCTTTAATATCTTCAACTGCGAATAATGATCTGCGACCAGCGATATTTCCTTTCTCGCTGGAAAGAATTCCGTATTGAACCTTGCCAATTAATTTTTCCGTTTCTCTCACTGACTTAACTAATTGTTTTAATTCTTCCGGCTCAATAGAAAAAGAAGAATCTAATCCTTTATCGGTTCTGCTCATGGTAAAATGTTTTTCAATTATACACGCTCCTAATGCGACAGCTGTTATTGAAGCTGAAATTCCCAAACTGTGATCTGATAATCCAGGTACTACGTTAAATCTCTCTTTTATATCGCAAATAGTGCTTAAATTCATATCTTCTGGGTTTGCTGGATAGGCGCTCACACAATGAAGAAGTGCAATATCTTTCGCTCCGTTCTCTCGTAAAGTTGAAACAGCTAACTCTATCTCTTCCAATCCGGCCATTCCCTTTGATATTATTACTGGTTTTTTTGTCTCAGCTATTTTTTTAAGAAGCTCTATATCATTAATTTCAAAAGAAGCAATCTTGTATGCAGGAATATCTATTTTTTCTAAAAAATCAACGGATGTTTCATCATAAGCACTGGAAAAAAGAATAATTCCACATTCTTCTGCTATTTTTTTCAGTTCTACTTGCCACTCCCATGGCATATATGCTTTTTCATATAGCTGATAAAGGGTTTTTCCGTTCCATTCGGGATTAACATCTCTGACAACAAAACTTTCCTTTTGGCAATCAATAGTCAAAGTATCGGGAGTGTAGGTCTGTAACTTAACTGCATCTACTCCGCAATCAGCGGCAATTTTAATCATTTTTTTGGCCCTTTCAAAATCTTGATTATGATTGGCTGATATTTCCGCAATAATGAAAACTGGATTTCCCGGTCCGATTTCTCTGTCTTTAATTTTAAAATTGTATTCTTTATTCATTTTTATTTTTTAACTTTAATTATCCAATCTGAATTTTTATTTTTTAAATTATCAAAAGTAGTTTCTGTTTTTTCAAATGAAACTTCTGCAAATTTTCCGAATATTTTATTAATATCTTCTCTTTCTAAAAAATGCATTGTCATTCCTTCTTCGTTTGTTTCTGAAATATTTAAAACAAATGTGTTTTTTTCTATTTCTTCTCCTTTTCCAAATCTATAATCATCTGTGGTTCTTGTAAGAATAAAAGCTTTGCCTCCTTTTTTTAAAATCCTATAAAGTTCGTCTGTTGCTTTTTGAAAGCCATAGCTGTTGTTATAATAAAAAACTCCATAAGAAATTACTCCATCAAAAAAATTATCTTCAAACGGTTGTTGTTCCATGCTGGCATTTTTTATCTCTGCTTCTAAATTATTGTTTTTAATCCTTTCTCTAACAACATCCAAACCGGTTTCTGAAATATCTGTAGCAAAAGTTTGAAATCCCTCTTTCGCCAGAAAGATAGTATGAACTCCCGCTCCACAGCCCAAGTCCAACATTCTTAATTTTCCTCTTTCTTTTTCCTCTCTGGAAAACTGGGAAAATACAAATCTTACCGCATGATCAGTCGGATATTTAGGTTGGAACCTTTCCTGCGAATGCAGGCTTTCCCATTTTTCTTTTGTTACGGCTTTTAAACTATTTTCCATTTATTTAACAAGTTTTAATTCTTTTAATTTATTTACAAAATTAAACACATCTTCAAACTTCATATCCAATTCTTCTGCTATATCAAATACTGTTTTATCTCCTTCAAGATCCAACATTATTTTTTCCAAGTTCTGATTCAATTCCATATTTTCCCTCCAATCAACCCATAGTCCGTAACCTGATAAAAATATTGGACCTTTAAAATTTCTTTTCGGCATAAAATCTCTATCAATAATATCTAATATTTCTAAAATTAAATTTTTAGATTGTTCTAATCTTTGTTCTGATATAATATTGAGATTATCATCGCTGGTATGATATTCGGGATAAGGATATCTACTGATTGAAATCATGGGTATATTAACGCCTGGTCCATTAAATGCTATTTCGTCATTTGCCACGATTGTTCTGAAAGCGCCTTCTTTAAAATTTCCCGGCTTTCTTTTCATTACATATCTGGCGATCTTATCTAACCGCGTATCTCCTTGTTTTGATAATTGCAGGGCGTGAATATTATCGTTTCCCAACATTTCAAGAAAAATACCGTATTTTATTTTTGGAATTATATCTTCATTCTGACTTAAATAAGCAATAGATCCAATTGTTTCCGGAACAAATAAAAACTTATATGTATAATAGTTTTTCTTTTTAGCTAACTCTTTGGCAATATCAACTAAAGCTGCAACACCGGTCAAATCATCATTCACTTGTCCGGGATGACAAAGATGGGCAACTAAAACAATAGTTTTATCGGTTTTACCTTTTATTGTATATTCACCCACTTTCAAGTTTCCTTTTTCAAATTTAGAATCAATAAAAACTTTGTATTTCTCTTTTGTAAATTCTTTTAATTTATTACTTTGTATGCAAAATCCCCAATCTCTTTGATAATATTTGAATTCAAAAGGAATAGCATCCGGTCTCTCTGTGCTTGTGTGTAAGTGCTGAAATAGCTCCTTTTTGTTTACAATCTTATCAATCGGTAATGAATAAGACACAATATGTAAAGGATGGTCTTTCAAATCAAGCATTCTTTTCCCATTTAAGTCCTCAATATATGCTTCTCTAACCGACCATTTTTCCGGAACAGTCCATGTCCAACATTTTGTTCCTGTAGCAATTTTGTGAATCTTCAAAGGAATTATTTTTGAAATATATTCCAATGATTCATCGAATCCGTCAGAAACTATATCCCTTCTTTTAAGCCAAAGACTATTAATTAATTTTATCATGTTATTTAAGATTTTCTAAATAGTTTTTAAAAGAAAATATCTTTGTACTTTCAGGAATATTTATTTCTTTTTTTAAATAGTCCGTTATTTCTTTATCATAATCTGTTGCCATAATCCAAAGTTCGTCAACTTTCTTTTTTATTAAATTAATTGGATTTTCTATGGGATTAGAGTATCCGGGAAAATATTTTCCGTGAATAACAGTGTCCCCATTGAAAAATCGCGGTTCTAGTTTGTGATTTAAAAGGCCTATTATTTGTAATCCTCCACCATATAGGCCCAGGGTTTTGTTTTCTTTTTCTAATTTTTCTATTCTTTTTTGCAACAAAGGTAGGCTGTTTTTAACTTTTTTGGAAAAACTATAAAAAAGTTTTTCTGTCGAGCCTTGGTTCAACTCTTTTTTCTTTTTTATATTTTTATTTGATATTTCTCCCCAGCCGTATATCATCGCGTCTTTAGCGCCCAATTTAACTTCCACGCCGGATAATCCGCTTTTCAATAATATGTTTTTAAAAGTTTCTGGAGTAAAAAAGCTCCAATGTTCCGGACCCAATATGCTGGCATCTCCTAATTTTAATTTATTCTGACAATTTGGAACCGCTGCAAATATCTTCCCTTTTTCTTTTAAATTTTCTTTAAATGATTGTAAAATTTCCAATGGATTTTTAACGTGTTCGAGTAATCCGAAACTGAATATCACATCAAATTTTTCCTTAAACAATCCGGGGCTATAAAAATCATTAACTATATTTATCCCGAACTCTTTGCTTCCTTTAATAGCATCTGTACCGGGATCACATCCAATTACTTTTTTAGCTCCTAAAAGTTTAAGCCGATGGAGCAAATATCCATAACCACATCCCGGCTCAAGAAAACTATAATTTTTAAGATTTGATCCGCATATTTTGATTATATATTTTAATACGTCGTCTGCTCTTGAAATACTATAACTTCCCTGACCTAAGGGCGTAGATGCCGAACTACCTTTTTTATAAGCGCTTTCAAGTATTTCTTCGCTTTCTTTTGAATATCTTTGAACAATTAAATCTAAATCCTTGTTAAACTCTAAAGCAAAAGGAAGGGTCAAAGGCAATTTTTTATTATCAGGCGAATCTAAAACTCCGATATAAAAAGGTAAATTTTTAAACTCAAGTGTATTTTTTTCTTTCAAAAAGAAAATCGGATATTTTTTAAACATTTTTTTAGCTTCTCGACAGATGTCACTTATCTTAACAACACTTACAAAAGCCGATCCAAATGGAATTTTTTTTAGAAAGCCCTTATTTAAAAGATGTTTTTCTATTTTATCAAAATCGGGATTTGTTTCTTTGTCTAAGTCTCTTACATAATATTCGTATTGGTCGTCATACATTTTATTTTTATTTCTTATTTTCCCTTCAAATTTTTTAACGTATCTGTAAGGCACTTCAAGCATTTCTTCAACATAATGAATTTGAGTGCAAGAAAAATAATCGACTCCAAATATTACATATTTGCTATTTTTAATCTTTTGGAGTTTGTCATATATTGAACCCTTCCCAAAGCTGTTTTTGCTAAGATTACTGGTTAATTCTTTGGCTCTTTTCCCTATTGCCGCCACTGAGAATATTGGATGAATGCTTCTAAAAGCATCCTTTCGTTTACGTAGTTCTTCGGTAAATAATCCGACTGTTGATGCTGTATTATCTGGATCGTAAGTTTCATTTTTACAAAAAGAATAAGTGAAAGTAGGAACTATTAAGGTTCCTTCTTTACCTATTACTTTTAAAAATGCGTCTATAAAAACATTGGCAAATTCTTTTTTATCAGTTATTTCTCCTAGTTTACCGAAACGACCCAAATCAGCATGGACCATCAAAGTGTCTCCATTTTTTATTCCTGATTTTTTAAGCGCATTGGCAACATCTTGAAAAACAAATCCTTTGCCTTCCCATTTAAATATAATTTTTGGGTTTTTCATTTTCACAATTTTATATCTCTTGAACGGAGCATATTTTTTATGTCGCCCAAAGATTTAGCTTTTATCACCTCATCCATATTAAAAGACACTTCAAACTGATTTTCTATTTCAGCAATAAATAACAAAAAATTCATAGAATCCCAATCTGGAATTTCTTCAAATCTGAGGGAGTCTTTAATTCTATCTGGCGCTAATTTAAAAATATCAACGATTATTTTATTAAATTTTTCCATCTTTGTTTGATAAAAATTTTACAACTATCCAATTTGATGAATCCACTACATCGTCAATTGAAATTGGGTTTTCTTTAAAATACTTTTCTAAAAAATATTTTGCCGGATTGTTTTTTTCAGTTGGACTAAATTTTATTGATAGCTTTTTGGCTTGACTGTCTTTTACGGTTTTCGCAATGGCTGCTAAAAATGCTTCCTCAACGCCCCGTCCGATGGCTCTGCAACTCATTAAAAATTGATCGATATGCCACAAATCTGAATCTCTTTTGTCGACAACAGCAAAGCTAATTATTCCGTAATCGCCGAAACGATCTGTCAGTCTGCTATAGAATACACTATATTCAGAGCTACTTACAAAATCCATAATGTCTTTTTCCGATAAGTCGTGTTTGTTGAAATTAAATTGATTAGTCTTGCCAGTAAGTTGAGATAAACGCGCTAATTGAGAGGAATCATCTATAAATATTTGTAATTCCATACCCAAACTTTTTAAAAAATCTGTCTGATTATCAAAAGATTTTTCAGATTCGCGACGCAATCTTTCGGTTACATAAAGATTACCTCTCATTTTGTCTTCATCTGTCAGGGCGGTAAGGGTGAAATAAGGAAGCCCAATTAAAAATTTTGCGTAATCTGATGGATCAGAAGGCATTTCTGGAGTTTCAACTTGAGGTAACAAGGCTCTAACTTGTGCTCTATTTGTCGGGTCATCGTCTAAAAATACCATCGAATCCAATCCTATGTTTATTTCTTTTGCCAATTCTTTTAAATTACTCACCTTATCATTCCAGTTAATCTGCATGGCGGCAAAATTATTTTCTTTTAAAATCATATTTGGGTGATTCTTTATAACTTTAATAGCATCTTCGTAATTGTTCCGACTGTTAATAGCTAGAATCACTCCTTTATTGTATAAATCCAAAAGAACCTGCTGAAAAGCAACGAAACCCGCTCCGGTTCCACTCAAAGAAAGTTTGATACCGTCAAAACCATCCTCGCCGATAATACCACCCCAAAGAGTGTTATCAAGATCTAATACGATACATTTTTTAGTATCCATTTTTGTTTCCTTTTTTACTTTTTAAGAGTAATACACACCGCTTGGGCCATAGATTTAGTGTGCGAGATACTGACTTTTGATTCATATTTTCCCTTGATTTTTTTATCTAAAAAATTAACTTGCGGTGCGCCATTCTTTCCATTGGTTATTTCAATAGTGTTGAATTTAATATTTTCATCAATAGTTTTTCTTACAGCTTCTTTGGCTGCAAACTTGCCTGCCAAACTTTCTGGCTGTTTTTTTTCGCAATCTTTCAATTCCTTTCTGGTGAAATTGTTTTCTAAAAATCTTGCCTTACCAGATATATTTTTAAATCTTTCAATCTCTATTAAATCAGTTCCTATTTTAAACAGCATGTTTTAGCGTATTAATTACTTTATTAATATTCTGTTCAGACATCTTGGGAAAAAGTGGTAAGGTAATTGCACCATCATAATATTTCTCAGCTATTGGAAAATCTCCTTTTTTGTATCCAAATTTCTTTTTATAAAATGGATGTAAATGCAAAGGCATATAATGGACTTGGACTCCGATATTGTTTTTTTGTAAATATTCAAATATTTTCTTTCTATTGGCTGATTTTACTTGAATAGGATATATATGCCAGGCTGATTTTACATAATCCTTTTCCAGTGGCAATATAATTTTTTCTATACCTTTAAACGCTTTGTTATATTTAACTGTAATTTCTTTTCTTCTTTTCAAAAATTTCCCTATTTTTTTAAGTTGGCTAATTCCTAAAGCACATTGGAAATCAGTCAAACGATAGTTATAACCAGGATTTTCTATTTCGTAATACCATTTTCCTTTTTTTGGTTTTTTTATTATTCCGTGATGTCTGAAAGATTTTAATTTTTCGTAAAAATCTTTATTGTTTGTCAAAATTGCTCCTCCTTCTCCTGTTGTAATATTTTTCACAGGATGAAAACTTAAAATAGTCATGTCTGAAAAACTACCTATTTTTTTTCCTTTATATTCTGCACCCAAAGCATGACAAGCATCTTCGATAACTAAAAGGTTGTTATCTTTAGCTATTTTTATAATTTTATCGTAATCACAAGGATGTCCGGCAAAATCAACTGAAACTATTGCTTTTGTTTTTTTTGTTATTTTTTTGATAATTTCTTCCGGATTAATATTTAGTGTATCTTGCTGGATATCAATAAAAATTGGTTTTGCTCCACAAAAAACCAGCATATTAGAAGTAGCGGCAAATGTTAAAGGAGTGGTGATTACTTCGTCTCCTTCTTTTATTCCCGCTACGCTATATGCCATATGGAGAGCAGCTGTACCCGAAGAAACCACCACCGCATATTTTGCTTTGCAGTATTTAGCGACTGCCTTTTCAAACTTATCAACTAGAGGTCCTTGAGTAAGCCAGTCAGATTTAAAAACTTTGACAATCTCTTTTATGTCTTCTTCATCTATCCACTGATTGCCATATGGTATTATTGATTTTTTAACCATTGTGTTGTTTTAATTATTCCTTGTTCTAAATTTATTGCTGGTTTCCAATTTAAAATATTCTCTGCCTTGCTTGAATCTGAACGCATATTCATCACTTCGGCGTGAGGGTGATGATGTTTTATAAACTTTATTTCTATTTTATCCTCGGCTATTTTCTCCGCCAATTCCTTTATTTTTATTTCCACTCCCGAACCGGCGTTAAAAACCTGACCTATCGCTTTGTCCGAAAAAGAAGCTGTTACAATAAATTCCGCACAATCTTCTATATAAAAGAAGTCTCTTCCTTGGCAACCATCTCCAAAAACCTCCAACGATTTTCCTTCAAGTTTTTTATTGATAAAAATACTCATTACTCCGCCTTCAGAGTCGCTTCTTTGATAAGGTCCGTAAATACTGAATGGTCTTAAAATAACAACGGGCAAACCGTATGTTTCAAAATAAGACATTACTAGATTTTCGCTGTTGATTTTGCTTATTCCATAGGGAGATAAAATATTGACCGGATGCTCTTCACTCATCTTTTCTCCAGGTTCGGCTGTTTTATAAACCAAAGCTGAACTGATAAAAACCATCTTTGTTTTATGTTTTCTACATTCTTCGAGAACATTAAATGTGCCTACGCAATTGTTGTCAAAAATCTTTTCCGGATTATCAATGCTTTCTTGAACATTTATTGAGGCGGCTGAATGAATGCATATATCAAAATTATTTTCAAAAAGCTTTGAAAGCAATTGTTTGTCCTTTACATCTCCTATAACAAAATCTTGAAGTTTATCTTTAAATTCTTCTATGTTTTTTTCCGAACCGTTAGAAAGATTATCTAAAATCCAAACTTTATGTTCTTTATCAAGCAGATTTTTTGCGATCCAGCGACCCATAAAACCCGCCCCTCCTGTTACTAAAATATTAGCCATAATTTTATTATTAACCTTTATATCCGTAATCCCACCAATTTACGGGTAAATTATATTCTTTCATTTTATCTTGAACAGCTTTAAAAGCTTTCTTTTTAAATTCTTCAATCTCCGGAGCGCTTACATCATAGGGTTCGCCAACGCTGGTATTGCAATCATAAAGCTCCCAGTTTTTATGAAATATTTTGTATCTGTATTTTTCAGGATTTCTAAATATCTCTGTTCCTGGGTTAGGAGCTAATAAATTAAACTCTGCTCTTGAGTTTTCTACAATCAGTTTAAAGGGCATCATTTTAAGAAGCTCTTCAAAATTGTTTTTTACCACCGTGAACGTAGCATCACAACATTTTAAAGCAATGTTAAGCGTTTCTTCGAGCGTTTCTTTTGTTTCTCCGGGAAGACCCAGAATAAAGCCGGCGTGAAAAAGCATTTCATTTCTCTGAAACATATCAGCAATTTCTAAAATTTTGGAAACAGTAATAGCGCGCTTGTTGAATTTAAGAACTTCGTCTGATCCTGATTCCATTCCTATATAAAGATTAGTGCAACCCGCTTCTTTTAACTTTTTAAGAATTTCGTCGTTAATACCATCCGGTCTTGTTGCTGCTCTGAATTGACCGACGTGTTTACTTTTTATTAATTCTAAAATCTGTTTTGTACGTTCCGGATACAAACCCATAAATTCATCTTCGTATCTTATTTCAAGTTTTGGATTTAAGGAAAGTGCAAGTTCTAATTCTTGAGATACCTTTTCTGTAGAACGGCAACGAATTCCTCTTCCGTGCAAAGACGGTAATTCGCAAAAAGTGCAATTATGAGGGCATCCTCTTGTACACATTAAAACAACATATGAATATTTTTTCATATCCAGCATGTCATACGCCGGTATTGGAATATCTTCGGGGTCTAAAAACGGACCTGCCGGATTATCAACTATTTGATTATTTTCTCTATAACTGATTCCTTGTATTTGTGAAAATGGTTTACCTTGGGCAAGTTCAAGCAATGGTCGCTCTCCTTCTCCCCTTACAACAACATCAATCCACGGACATTCATTTAAAGTTTCGTGAGCCATAAACGTAACGTGCACTCCACCGATAACCACTTTTGCATTAGGAGACGCTTCTTTTGCAGCTTTGGCTATTTTTGTAGCTGGAATAAAAGATATTGTAGTTGATGTTATCCCGATTACTTGAGGATTTTTTTCTTTTACATAATATCTTACATATTGCTGTATTTCTTCTATTGAACGCGAAAGAAGCGATGGTCTTTCAAACTGCATTTGTTTTGTATCCAAAACATCAACACTAACTCCGGCTTTACGTAAATAAGCGGCTATATACATAAGGCCTTTTGGCGGAAATTGCGTCAGCCAATTTATATCCCAGGGCCTTTCCGGGAACGGTGGATCGATTAATAAAACGTTTAACATATGTCTATTTCTTTTTCTAATAATTTATTTATTTCGTCTTGTGCCATATATTGCCCCATATTTGAAGCAATTATTGGATTTTCAACCGACCTTGAATTTTCATATTTATTTTTAGCTTCTGAATAATCAACTGTTGGGAATATAACATAAAGGTTGTCCATTTCCAGTGCTCGAGAAAGTTCTTCATTAGACATTATCTCTTCGTCTATTTTTTCACCTTCCCCTTTTCCAGTAATAGTTGTTTTTATTTCCTTTCCACCGGCATATCTTTTTATCATTACATTCGCTAAATCAACAACTTTTAATGTTTTCATTTTCCAAACAAAAGTTTCTCCTCCTTTTGTAAATTCGATAGTTTTAAATATTAAATCTACTGCTTCTTGCATTGTAATTACAAAACGAGTCATTTCCGTGTCAGTGATTCTAAGCTGTTCTCCATTTAAAATTTGTTTTTTAAAAAGAGGAATTACAGATCCGTT
>Ga0172379_10010734_pt1 | contig 11035 bp, 10 predicted proteins | sample GrowelOW334metaG_FD_119756 | JGI IMG/M metagenome (GOLD analysis project Ga0172379, IMG submission 119756) | Groundwater microbial communities from an aquifer near a municipal landfill in Southern Ontario, Canada - Groundwater well OW334 metaG | ecosystem: Environmental > Aquatic > Deep... | reverse complement strand
TTCTGTCCTTTTTCTCATAAAGCATTATATGTTAAATTTATAATGCCCAAAGATCAGCCTTCCAATTTTGTGTATATTTGTTTGCCCAACGGAAACTATCCCGTTAGGGATTTAGTTCAACACAGGGTATAATTAAGCTTATTAATTGTTGGATAAAAAGGAAGTAAACCATTTTCCCTGGTACTCATAACCACTGGATAAGCAATTATGTCAAGCTTTTTGAGCAGTGCCACCAAAGTAAGGTTTATATCGGCGTTGTTTCCAACTTGTTTGTCGTAGGGTATTTTTAAATCTTGTTGGGTAGTAATGACGTCCGCTTCATTATTCCATTTAATATGTTTGACAGCCTGATGGGCGAGTTTAATCTGAGTTAACTTATCTGTACTCTTTTCTTTTATTTCTTTAGCTATCGGATTTAAAAACATATTTCCCATCAAAGGCATACCGAAACAGTTATCCTTTTCTAACAAGATACTAATTGATTCCCATGAAGTGGCAAATGATTTATATGTCGCCCCATTAATAAATAATAGACTTATTTCGAATTTTGAAATATAGTTTGAAATTGAATTTGTATAGGGCTCCGTTTTAAATGCAGGGGCATCTTTTATGGCCCATCGGTCTTCCTCATTAACTGTCAAATTTAAAAAACCGTAATAGTTTTTTTGAATTCCAATATACGGAGAAGATTCAAGACGTAATTCACTCCATCTTACAGGTATTGCCCTCTGAAAATACCATTTATAGGGAAGCCCACCCATAGAAAATTCAATATCAATAATGCTCCCGACAGTTACATTAGGCATGGCAAAACTTATAGTAATTTGCCCTGCTCCGTCACGCTTCCTAAATAGCGATTCCCCTTTTAGCGGTGTAGATACCACTTTCCCGTTTTCTAAATTATACGTCTTACCTCTTACTTCTAAATCTTCAGTGCCCATAAATTTCTGTGAGGACCAAGACAATCCTTCTTTCTTCAATATTTTTATACGGAGTATTTCTGTAAAATGAAAAGTTGTACTATTAAAATAGCCATAATCACATAAAACAACTGCAACAGCACTCGTATCAAGTGCATATTGTTTCATCTCCAAATCGGCAACATCAACTTTGCCAAATTTAATTGGCTCCTTCTGGGAATATCCTACAAATACGATAAAAAGGAAAGTAGTAAAAACTAAATTTTTAAACATGGGCTTTGATTTTCGGTTAATTTAAATAGTCTTGTGCAACAGTATGAATTAATTTTTTATTTAGCAATATTATTCCTATGTTTTTTTACAACCAATAAATAGCTACTTTTGCCCCCGAAATTTATAGGCTATGGGTTTAAAAGAGGAAATTAAGAGGCGGAGGACATTTGCCATTGTTAGTCACCCCGATGCGGGGAAAACAACACTTACTGAAAAGCTGCTTTTATTTGGTGGCGCTATTCATATTGCCGGGGCGGTAAAATCGAACAAAATAAAAAAAACAGCTACTTCCGACTTTATGGAAATAGAGCGCCAACGGGGTATTTCAGTGGCAACTTCGGTTATGGGCTTTGAATATGATGGTCATAAAATTAATATCCTCGATACACCCGGTCACCAGGATTTTGCCGAAGATACCTTCCGCACCCTTACGGCCGTGGATAGTGTTATTGTGGTGGTTGATGCCGCCAAAGGGGTTGAGGCCCAAACGGAAAAGCTGATGCAGGTTTGCCGCATGCGCAAAACTCCCGTAATTGTTTTTGTTAATAAAGTGGATCGCGAGGGAAAAGAAGCCTTCGATTTATTGGATGAAATTGAGGAACAACTCAAAATTAAAGTACGTCCGCTTAGTTGGCCCGTGGGAATGGGAAAAAGGCTGAAAGGCGTTTACAATATTTTTGATAAAAAATTCTATTATTTTGCCGGCGAAGACAAAACTACCGCCGAAAAACCCCGCGAATTTAAAGACCTTCACGATCCGGAATTGGATAAAGCACTAAAAGAACAAGCTCAAAAACTCCGCGAAGAATTGGAGCTGGTGGAAGGAGTCTATCCCGAATTCAAGATCAGTGAATATTTGAATGCTGAAATAGCCCCGGTTTTTTTTGGTAGTGCCCTTTATAATTTTGGGGTTAAAGAATTGCTGGAGTCCTTCATTAAAATAGCACCCTATCCAAAACCGTCTTTTGCCAATGAGCGGATTGTTGATCCTTTCGAGGAAAAATTCTCAGGATTTGTATTTAAGATACACGCCAATATGGATCCCAATCACCGCGACCGCATTGCTTTTGTTAAGGTATGTTCCGGTAAGTTTCAACGAAATACCAATTATCAGCACGTACGCTTAGGCCGCAATTTGAAATTTGCCAGTCCAACCGCATTTATGGCCGATAAAAAATCGATTGTTGAAGAAGCTTATCCCGGCGATATTGTTGGATTGCACGATACAGGAAATTTCAAAATCGGAGATACGCTTACCGAAGGCGAGGTAATGAACTTTAAAGGGTTACCCAGCTTTTCGCCTGAAATGTTTAAGTACATTGAAAACGCCGATCCAATGAAATCGAAACAACTGGCTAAAGGTATCGACCAGTTGATGGACGAAGGGGTAGCTCAATTATTTACCCTTACCATGAACAACCGGAAAATTATTGGCTGCGTGGGTCAATTGCAGTTCGAGGTAATTGAATATCGCTTGCTGCACGAATACAATGCCACCTGCCGGTACGAACCGGTTACCATGTTCAAAGCCTGCTGGGTAAAACCGAATGATAAAGTGGAATGGGAAGATTTCAAAAAGCGTAAATACAAATCGTTGGCAGTTGATAAACATGGCCGCGATGTGTATTTGGCCGAATCGTCGTATGATTTGCAGATGGCACAAACAAAATTCAAAGGATTGGAGTTTTTCTTTACTTCGGAATTCTAATCGATTTAAAGTAAAAAATATATCGCACATCGAAAATTAGCTTTTTGATGCGCGATTTTTTTTGCGCCAATTTGTCGTGTACTTCCGATTGGCTTTTTTATTGTATCTGCAAGCCTATGACCGAAAAACGAAAAATAATACATGCTTTAGTGTTTCCCCTATTCTTTTTACTGTTGATGTGGATAAATTACTTGGCGTTTTGGATTTTGGATTTGGACATGTCGCTGATTGGAATTTCACCAACAAAAATCTCCGGTTTGCTTGGAATTATGCTGTCTCCATTTGCTCACGGAGGTTGGACTCATTTGATAGCAAATAGTATTTCATTTATCATTCTTGGAACCTTGCTTTTCTATTTTTATCGGTTGGTTGCTTACCCGGTGTTTTTTATAAATTGGTTCATTTCAGGAATACTTTTATGGTTTGGAGGACGCACCACCATTCATATAGGTGCTAGTGGTTTGGTTTATGGATTGGCTTTTTTTATTTTTTTTAGCGGAGTTTTTCGAAAAGATAAGCGGTTAGGGGCTCTTTCAATGATTGTGGTATTTCTTTACGGAAGCATGGTTTGGGGGATGGTACCACAAGGTGGAAATATAAGCTGGGAAGGGCATTTATTTGGTGCTCTGTCAGGTATTTCGCTGGCCTGGTATTTCCGCAAAAAAACCATCGACTTTATTCCTGAACCCGATGGTTCCTCGGTTTCGGTTACCTGGGGACAATTTAATGATATGGCATACCATTATGTGGAAGATGAGGAAGAACCAGAAGTAAATAACGACCCTTCGATGGATGCAAAAATGCAATAATAGTTTATTATTAAAGGTGGAAAGATGGAAAGGTGGGAAGGTTGCAGGGTAATAGGGTAACAAGTTGAAAAACAGGGAAGATGGGGAAATGGAAAATGGGAAGAGGGGAGTGAGGGAACTTGCAGCGCCTGCTGCGAGCTTTCTAGCTGGGTAGATGATAGGAAAGTTGGAAAGATGGAAAACTGGAATGTTGGCAAACTGGGAAGGTGGCGAAAATGTTACGTCGAACTCACACAGCGAAAGCAAGTAAATTTCAAATAACAAAAAACAAAACTCAGAACGAACAATCACATCTTTTTAATAATTAGCATTTTAATCCGCTTTATTCATACCTGAGCATAGCGAAAGGTGTGAATGCGCGAGGGGTATTGAGTTGCAAAGCGGGAAACCCCGATTTAGCTATGCCCAAAATTGGGAGTTTTTATTTTCCCAATTTTGAGGAATAGCTTTATCGTCAGGATTATTCAAGAATAATCCGGGTTAACTTTGACCATATTTTGAGATTCGATTCTTTTTTGATTTTTGAGTATTGATTTTTGAGTTTTCTTATAGCCCTAATTATTTATTGGCAAGTGGATAATTTTTTTTGTTTCGAAAAAAGGTTCAGTAAAATAGTTGGAAATAGGATAAACCGTAATTTGTTTTTCAAAGTTTTGTATTTCATCTGTAAAATCGCCTCCTTTTAAATAGATGATTCCATTTTTAAGGGAATTAATGTGTTTATTACTGATGTTTTTTCGGGTAATAGCTGCAAACTTATCAAAACGTGTTACGGCGCGGCTTACCACAAAATCATAGCGCGATTTTACCTGTTCAACTCTAATTTGCTCACCTACCACATTTTTTAAATCCAAAGCTTGGCTAATTTCATTTACAACCGTAATTTTTTTTCCAATGGAATCAATTAAATGAAAAGAAACCTGAGGAAAAAAAATAGCCAGTGGAATTCCGGGAAAACCTCCACCAGTGCCTACGTCCAAAATTTTTGAACCGGGGGTAAACTGAATAATTTTTGCAATACTTAGTGAATGTAAAATATGATGGAGGTACAAATTATCAATATCTTTGCGTGATACTACATTTATTTTCTCGTTCCATTCGTTGTATAATGCTCCCAGTTTCGAAAAAGCAGTTGTCTGTTCAACAGAAAGATCGGGAAAATAGGTTGAAATAAGATGCATGAAAAGGAATTTAAATAGTACCGTGTTTTTTACTTAAAATTCCATAAAGCAGTTCGCGGGCCCTGAAAAGTTGTGCTTTAACCGTTCCAATAGGAATATCTAGCTCTTCGGCAATTTCCTCATACGAATATTCTAAAAAGTAGCGCATCTCAACCAATTGACGATATCTGGGTTTTAGGTTATCCACCAATTCGCGCAACAAAACCTTTTTTTGATCATTAATTAACGCTTCTTCCGGATCCATGGTATCCGATTGTATGGAAAGTGAGGAATCCTCACTGATTCCATCGGTAAAATTGGAGTTGGAATCGTTGGAGCTACTAATTATACTAATCTGTCTGGTTTTTTTCTTCCGCAGAAAATCGATGCAATTGTTGGATGCTATTTTAAAAAGCCAGGTGCTGAATGCAAAACTTGGAGAATATTGATCGATGTTTCGGAAAGCTTACCAAAGGCTTCAATGGTCAGGTCTTCTGCATCAATTTTATTATTAATCATTTTAAGAATCATAAAATAAATGGCGTCCCGGTAACGCGACATAAGCTCAGAAAAGGCAGCCTGGTTGCCATCCTGAGCAGCTAATACTAATTCAAAATCTTTCTGAGCTTTTTCAGAAAAACCCGGGTTTATTTCCATTTGTTTTTACGATAATTTAATTTGTTTGAAATTATGAAAATTATATGAATTATTGGTAAAATAATATCAAACATTGGAGTTAATAACCAAAACCCTTTTTCGTTGAATTTGTTCATGGTTAATTTAATAATTACAAGCTGAGTCAACAAACGGAAGCTGAATATGCCCACAACTACAAGGGGTTGCCAATTCAAAAATAAAAGATAAACAAAACCAACATAAAAAAGGAAACGTGAAATGTTTTCAAAACCAATCAGCAGTTTATCGCTTGTTTTATAGTAACCGGCTGTAGATAGATGTCTCATTTTTTGTTTAGCCCATTGTTCAAAATTCGGTTGCGGTATCGATCGGGTAACGCTTTCTTTGCTCAAACATACGGCAGTATTTGCTTTGTTGGCATTTTCATTAATAAATAAATCATCATCACCCGAAAGTATCGAGTAATGGCCTGAGAATCCTTTTCCTGAAAAAAATAACGATTTAAAGTACGATAAATTTCTGCCAACTCCCATATAAGGGCGCCCGGCTAAAGCAAACCCTAAATACTGCATGGCTATAAATAGGGTATCAAATTGAATAAAAGCATTTACAATTTTTTTTTCTTTAAGAAACCCACCATAACCTAAAACTACTTGTTTGTTTCCGGTGTATGATTTACTCATTTCAATAAGCCATTGGTCTGAAACCGGGAAGCAATCAGCATCGGTAAAAACCAGACGATTGTATTTAGCCGCTTTCATTCCAATGGTTAGCGCCAATTTTTTTCCTTGTCCAAATTTTTGATTGGGAGCAATAAATGTCGATTTTAAGTTCGGGTATTTTAGTTTAATTTCGGCTAACAACATCTCGGTATCATCCTCGGAGCAATGGTTCACCACCACTACTTCAAATTCAGGATAATTCTGAGTTAGGATACTGGGTAAATGCTTTTCAAGATTTTCAAATTCATTCCGGGCACAAATAATTACTGAGATGGGTTCATGGTTTTGGTTCATTTCTCTTCTTTTCCAAAAGGGAACACGAATGTATAAAACCAAATAATAGAATAATTGTACTAAGGCGGCGGAGGTAAATACTACGAATACAACGAGTTGATGGGTAGTTATTGATGTGAATAGCTCTCTCACAAAACAAAATTTAAATTAATTTGCAAGTATAGTAATTTTTAAAGCTGTATAGGAGGTTACCTTTCGTGTTTTTTTTCTTGAAATGGAACATTATTATTAAACGTATCTAAATTTAACAGTTTAATCTATTTAAACAAATTGCACCCCTGTATTTGTATTGGAACTTTTACTTCTCAACTAATCATTTCCTCAAATGCGGTCACTTACAATCTTATTTAAATTAAATTGGCAATTGGAGCGCAATCAATTACCAGTTTATTTGTAAATTTACTCATTAATAACCCTAAAAGTAACCTATTATGAATTCATTTTTAAAAAAAATTGGGATAGTCATTATTTGTCTGGCTCTAGTAGCCATAATAAGTACCCCATCGTTCGGTCAATTTGAGCAAAAAATCACCGTTAATGCTTCATGTGCTGTAGTTTATCCTGATATGGTGGAGGAGTTCAGTGATTTTGGATTGGGTTTTGGAATCGATGGGGGAATTATGTTCAATTTAAATCGAACCTTTTCGCTTTATGGAGATGCACGATTTTATTACTTGTTTGGCTCCAGTTCTAATGAGGAAGCATACTTAGACAATATGGCATTTGGCTTAGGTGCAAAAGTGAATCTATTGCCAGCCAAGCGATTAAATCCCTATTTATTTGCAGAGGCAAATATTAATTTCGTTTGGTCGGAGGTATATTATTTTGCAAGTGGTGACATGCAAGGGGGTAGTGATTTTGCTGGCACCTTAGGAGGTTTAGGAGGGGTTGGGTTGGACTTTAAACTCAATGAAAATTTATCACTATTTGTACAAACCGGTACATATTACACTTATTGGGACGACAGATTAAATTTGTATTCTCAAGTTGGTATTCGTCTAAATATGATAAAATCAAAAACAATATAAAGTTGGAATTGTATTATTTTACCTATCAAATTAAAACTCTATAAAAATGAAAAAGCAGCTACTCGCCTTTTTGATAATATTTCCAATTGTTGCTGCAGTGGCACAAATTAAGCCTGAAAAAAACCTGGCAACCAAAGGGCAATTTATTTATTGTTTAGCTTTTAGTAACGATGGCAACTATGTGGCATCGGCAGGTGATAATAAGGAAGTTATTATCCACAAAACTGGTACTTATGAAGAATTGGTTCGCCTTAAAGGGTTAAAAGATATTCCTTTGGCGTTGTGTTTTTCGCATAATGGTAAACTAATTGCAGCCGGTGGAAAAGACAACAAAATTACCATCTGGGATTTTGCAACCAAGCAAATAATTGCAACTATAAAAGCGCATGATCAACAAGTAATGGATTTATCCTTTAGTCCGGATGATAAAACCATTGCATCGGCCAGTTTAGATAAAGAGATAAAAATATGGGATACTAATAATGGTCAACTAATTGCCTTGTTAACCGGAAATAAAAAAGATGTTACCTCTATCGAATATTCACCCGATGGAAGCCGCCTAATTTCAGGTAGTGCTGATGGAACCATTAAAATTTGGGATGTAAAAAGCACAACCATTCTATTGAATATTCCGGCCCATGCCAGTTGGATACGCAGTGTGGCATATAGTCCTGATGGAAGTATGATTGCATCAGGGGGCGACGACCGGCAAATCCAGATTTGGGATGCAATTAGCGGAGAAAAGCTAAATACTTTTTTAGGACACAAGAAATGGGTGCAAGCAGTTTGCTTTAGTCCCGATGGTAATTATTTGTTAAGTGGTGGGCACGATAATTTATTAATTCTTACCGATATAAAAACCGGAAAAATGGTTTTTCAATCGGAAAAGCAACCCTATTTTATTCTTTCAATAGGTTTTAATCCTAACGGTACCACATTTGGTTCAGCGGCACTTTATTCCGATATATTGGAAATATGGGACATCCGATGTTTGAACATCAAACCCATGGAAAAGTTGATGGCTCAAAAAGCATCTTCAACTTCGGGAATGGTTCCAAGCATTCAGTTCATTTCTCCAAAATCTGGATTATCATCCAATTCAGCCTCAATAAAAGTTTCAGCTAAAATTACTTCCGAATCAAGCCTGCGAACCATTGAATTGTTAGTTAATGGAGCAGTGTTTGCCTCCAAAGATCGTTCGGAACTAATGATGAATTCAGGCGATAAAGGCGAATTTAATTACGAAGAAAGTATTGTGCTGAATGAAGGTAAAAACACCATTCAAGTTAAAGCAAAAAACATTGCCGGCGAAAGTCAGTCGGAATTGGTTACTGTTAATTTTTCATCGGCACCCGTTGTGCTGCTTTCATGGCTGGTACCTGCAATGGCCAAGGTTGAAACTAATACCCAAGATTATACAGTAAAGGCCACAATTAATCGGAAATCTTCATCGCAGGTGGTTGAATTGTTAGTTAATAATAGTGTTGTGGCAACTTCCAACTTTCCACCAGAAGGAGGTGCATTTAGTAAACAAATTACCTTGCAATCGGGACAAAACAACCTTTCTTTTAGAATAACTACTAAAGAATTCAGTAAAGAAACCGAATCAAGATTAGTGAATTACAGTGTAGCCAATAAACCTGAAATAGTGCTATTACAGCCTACCAGTGATACGTTGAGTTATATTTCAGGAGTAAGAATTAAAGCGCTGCTGCTTTCGCAAATACCTATCGACGGCCTTGAATTAAAAGTTAATGGGTTGACCATTTTTTCTAAAAGTAATTTAACCGAAACCCAATTTGTTTTGGATCAGCAAGTGCAAGTTTCTCCCGGATTAAGTACCATAACCATTTCAGCTAGGAATGCTGCAGGTGAAGCTATCTCATCTGCTATAAAAGTAGCCTATCAACTTCCTGATAAAACAGACATTAGCTGGGTAACTCCGAGTGCAAATATAGAAATATTTGAGACGGGTATTGCATTAAGGGCTTGCATCCAATCGAAGAGTGATATTCAAAAAGTAGAACTATTCAACAACGGTTCCTTATTATTTACTGAAAATCAACCAGTTAAAAACAGTAAAGGGGAATGTTCTTTTGATTTTATTAAATCAATTTCGGTAGCACCGGGAACCAATCAAATTAGAATAAGTGCCACAAACGCTGGTGGTACAACTTATTCTGAAACACGAAGTGTCACTTATGTAATTCCTCAGTTGGCTACCATTCAATGGAAAGAACCGGCTTCGATGCAAATATCAACAGGTGAAAATTCACTATCGATTCAGGCTTGCATCCAATCAAGCACACAACCTGAAAGTATTGATTTAATGGTTAATGGGTTAACTATTTCTACTACTCCAAATCCACCAAAAAATCAAGGGGATTGCTCGTATATATATCAGCAAATGGTTCCACTGAATAAAGGAAGCAATCTAATATTACTGAAAATAAAAAATAAAGCGGGTGAAACTTTTTCTTCTCCAATAATGGCCGAGAATAAATCCTCAAACCCCTATCGGTTCGCCATTATTATAGGCAACGAGGATTATAGCTCCTACCAAACGGGTTTGGATTCAGAGTCGAATGTTGACTTTGCAAAAAAAGATGCACAGTCCTTTAAAGAAGTTTGTATTAATTCTTTAGGAATCCAGGAAGAGAATATTGTTTATATGGAAGATGCCCGATATACCGACATGATGAAATCGTTAAAAAAGATTAACAGTTTAATAAATGTTACCAAAGGCAAAGCGGAGATTTTTGCTTTTTATGCCGGACATGGGTTTCCCGATGAAAAAACTAAAGAACCATATTTAGTACCGGTTGATGGAAGTGGTACCGATTTGGAAATTACTGGTGTAAAACTGACCTATTTTTACGAAATGCTTACTACTTTTCCTTCGCAACGGGTAACCGTATTTTTAGATGCTTGCTTTAGTGGTGGAGCCCGTAACCAAGGATTGGTGGCCGCACGGGGAGTGAAAATTGTTCCTAAAGAAACCCAAGAAGCGGTTAAGAAAAAACTCATTGTTTTTACCGCCAGTTCTGGTAACCAAACTTCGTTGCCTTATACTGAAAAAGAACATGGGTTGTTCACCTATTTTTTAATTAAAAAATTGAACGAAACCAAAGGAAACGTTACCTATGAAGAGTTATCGAACTATTTAACGGAACAGGTTTCCATTAAATCGGTAATGATAAACAGCAAGCAGCAAGACCTGCAAACCAATGTTAGTCCTGAAGTGGAAGCAGAATGGAAAAAATGGAAGTTTGCTGAATAGGTAATGCTTTGGTGATGTTGAGATTGATTTATAATTATCTTTAATAACAGTATTATGACAATAAAAAAGGCCGCCTCAAAAGGGAGGGCACTGAAAAAGTCCTGATAAATTAAGGGCTTGTACAATTTTGTTTGTACAAGCCCTTTTCCTTGCCATATTTAAAAAAACATTCTCTCTTTGTTGCAAATAAGCCTTTCTCAGCCCG
>Ga0172379_10010733_pt1 | contig 11035 bp, 8 predicted proteins | sample GrowelOW334metaG_FD_119756 | JGI IMG/M metagenome (GOLD analysis project Ga0172379, IMG submission 119756) | Groundwater microbial communities from an aquifer near a municipal landfill in Southern Ontario, Canada - Groundwater well OW334 metaG | ecosystem: Environmental > Aquatic > Deep... | reverse complement strand
CCGTACGAACGCAGGTTTATCAGATCCTCGAGACAGGATTTTATGCCGTCCATCCTGTCGTTCACAAACGCGTCGGCTTTCCGGACATCAAGGCCTATGCTTTTGAACGAGGCGTTTATTTCAAACATTTTCCTGCGGAGGCTCTCGAGATTATTGCCCCAGGAGGTGTCGCCCTCTGCGAACTTCGCATAAACTCCGGGCACTCCGGTTTTCTTATGCTCAAGAAGGTCGTCAGTGATTCCGGCATAGGCGGAGACGACAAAAATCCTGTTGTAAAGCTCCCTGCCTTTGCGCTTTCCTATGATGATGTTGTCCATCACATCCTTGAACTGCGACATGGAAGTTCCGCCTATCTTCTCAACAGTGTGCTTTCCTTTCATTTTAATCTCCCTGTTAATTTTTCCGGGACGGAAAAATTTTCTTGCTGTTTTTTTAATCATCAAATGTCTTCCACGTGTATCAGGGTGATATTGTTTCTGACGCAGTCGAGTTTCTCCATTTCGGAAACAGCGTCGTTGAGCGACTGCTCCTTTGCCAGGTGGGTCATAATCAGGAGTGAAACATTGTCCGCGGACTGGCCTTCCAGCTGTCTTAAACTGGATATGCTTATCCCCTTGTTTCCAATCACGGCTGAAATCTTGGCGACAACGCCGGGCTTGTCAACCACCTGTATCCGCATATAATATCTGGACATGATTTCGTTCATCGGGAGGATATGGCGGAACTGCCTGCCGATAGTGAAGGCCGGAATACGCCTGTGCGAACCGAATTTCAGGTTAAGCGCGACATCTACAAGATCGGCTACAACCGCGCTTGCGGTTGCATTGCGGCCGGCGCCGCGACCGTAGAAAAGAGTTTCCCCGACAGGACTTCCCTTCACCATCACACCGTTGAAAACGTCCGAGATGTTTGCGAGCAGGGAACCCGCCGGAATAAGCGTCGGATGGACGCGGATTTCGACATCGGCATCCTCCTGCTTGATTATCCCCAGGAGCTTCAGCCTGTAGCCGAGTTCGGCGGCGAAACCGATGTCGCAGAGGGAAACCCCCCTGATTCCCTGAACATGAACAGGCTTCATCCCGAACCACTCGCCGTAGGCGAGGGATGCGAGAATCGCAGTCTTGTGGGCGGTGTCAATCCCGTCAATATCGAAAGACGGATTGGATTCGGCATAACCCAGCTTCTGCGCCTCCTTGAGAACTTCTTCGAAACCGATGCGCTCTTTTTCCATCTTTGTGAGAATATAATTGCAGGTGCCGTTCATTATGCCGACAATCTTCTGTATTTTGTTGGCGACAAGACCTTCCTTGAGCGCTTTGATTATCGGTATTCCGCCGCAAACGCTGGCCTCGTAATAAATGTCGGCCTTGGATTTTTCAGCTGCGGCAAAAATCTCCTCGCCGTGCTCGGCAAGAAGAGCCTTGTTCGCAGTGACAACCGGTTTCCCCTTCTTCAGTGCCGCGAGAATGAACTCCTTCGCCTTGGTCGTCCCTCCGACAAGTTCAACGACAACATCCACCTCGTCAATGAGTTTTATCGCGTCGGTGGTGAGGACATCCCTGGGGACATTGACCTTGCGGTCGGTCTTCACATCAAGATCGGCAATCCTTGAAAGAACAAGTTTCACACCTGTCCTGCGGGAGATGACATCCCCGTTTTCAAGGAGGCATGACACTACCCCGGCCCCTACGGTCCCGAAGCCTATAATTCCTATTTTCACTTCTCTCACTGTCAATTTCCAGTCTGTTGGGTTGGCTAAAAGAACTCCTAATATAGCCGTAGATTTACAGGATTTACAGTATGAGTCTGAAATTAATCGTGCCTAATAGTTTTCCCGAAAAACCATAACCACCTCAGGTGAGGGAAAGATTTCCGACTATTTTCATGACAGTCCCGTCACGCACCACCTTAAGGTTTTTCCCGGGGAATTCATCAGGCAGACGCCTGTTCAGGATATTTTCGACAATTGATTCCGATTCAATTCTCAGGTTTTCCGGAATTTGGCTCAATGTCGCCCACCTCACCTCGACAGCATATCCCTCCCCATAGGCTGATCCCAGTCCGGTGGAATAGGCGGCTCCGACATCAAAAAGCCCGTCACTTTCCGGGCTCGACGTGCTGCCATGTCGTGCCCTGACCGGATTGCGCGGGAAAAAACTGCCGTATTTCTCTTCAAGGACAGCGTCTATTTCCTTGAAGATTTTCCTCAGCTTCCCCTCCCATGTTTCAAGTTCGGTCGCCATAGTATCTTTTTCCTCAGGCCTTTTTATGGTTTTTCATTCCGGATCCACTACCGGTTTGTCTGGCTTTCCGCTAATCAGGGAGTTTGGATTCCTTTCAAGGTAGTCCAGGAGATCCTTTGCGGACTTCAGCGTATTTTTCAGGTCATTCATATCGTTTTTCAGTTCAGCCCTGAGCGCGTCGAGGTTTTTAACAGCGGTGTTCGAGTTGTCTAGCAGATTCCTGGCTTTCTCCGATGTTTCGGCCATTTTGGCGTTCTTCAGCTCGCTGCTGGATTCCTCGGCAAGTTTCTCAATGGCGTCAAGAGTCGAGTTGAAATTGTCAAAAGTCTTCTGGACGCTCTGCGTCATTTCCTCCAGGTGTTTTTTGTCCAGCACGTCTTTGACCCTGAGAATCAGTTCGTCGAGATTTGAGCTGATTGACTCAACTTCCTTCACAATCCTCCTGAAATCCTGTTCATTCATGATGTTGTTGGCCTTTTCCAGGAAGGCGTTCATCTGATCCGACACCCTTTTGAGATCCATCTGGGCAATATTCTCTGTGGCGCGATGGATCTCGTCCATGATGTTTCCAATTGTGACAGTGGGAAGGGAAGGGACATAAGGCGGATGATCTTCCGGAAGCTCGAACTCCTGAGGCGGGTTCTTGTTCGGATCGAACACTGCAATCTCCACAAACAGGTTCCCGGTTATGTCACCGTACATGAGCTGGCAGCGAAGCCCCTTTTTCACGTGTTCGGACATGCTCTCGCTGAAAACGTCCAGGACCTGCTGCCGCGACATGTGCTTCAGTTCGCTGTCTTGAATAAGCTTCTTTGAAGTCGCCTTGGCAAAAGCATCCTTGTCGAATTTCATAAAGATATATATCTGCCCCATGTCCGGGCTGAGCTGGACTTTTGCAACACTTCCGATGGTGACACCTTTGATCTTGACCTTGGCGCCCTTCTCAAGCCCCTGCACGGAGGCGGTCACGACTGTCATGAAATCATATGTCTGCCTGAAATATTTGAATGTGCCCAGGGAGATAAGGCCTATGATAAAAATGATGAATGCTGTTACTGCAAAGACTCCCACCTTGTATTTATTCCCCAGATTACTCATTGTTCAACCTCTCATGTTTGAACGGTTTAAAAATTTCCTCACCCATTCGTTCGGGCTGTTTTCACGCAATTTCCTGGGATCCCCCTCCTCGACGATTCCCCTTTTTTCCTTGTCAAGGATTATGACCCTGTCCGCAACTGAAAATATGCTGTCAAGCTCGTGTGTCACAATAACCATCGTGCATCCGAGATTTTCCCTGAGATCGAGGATAAGCTTGTCGAGTTCGGCGGAAGATATCGGGTCAAGCCCCGCCGAAGGCTCATCGAAGAACAGGATTTTGGGATCTAGCGCCAGCGCCCTGGCGAGTCCGGCCCTCTTCTTCATCCCGCCGCTTATCTCCGAGGGCAGAAAATGCTCAAATCCCTCCAGCCCGACAAGGCTGAGCTTGAGTTTCGCAACCGAAGAGATCATGTCGGGTGAAAGCTCGGTGAACTCCTTCAACGGCAGCGCCACGTTCTCTTCGAGGGTCAGTGAACTGAAAAGGGCGCCCGACTGATAGAGGACACCAAACTTCCGCGACAGATCCACCTTGACCTGTTCGGAGGAATTCACCATGCTTGCCCCGCTTATGATTATGTCACCTGAAATCGGCTCATCGAGTCCGATGATATGTTTGAGCACCGTGCTTTTGCCGCAGCCGGAACCGCCGAGAATGACGAATATCTCGCCCTCGTAGACAGTGAAATTCAGTTTTTCCAGAACTACGAAGTCCCCGTACCCGACAGTCAGATTGCGGATTTCGAGAACCGGAGTTTTACTTATATCAGCCATTTTAGTTTCTTTAATTTACAAATTCATTTTACATCGAACACTCAACATCGGACTTCCAACTTCGAATGAAAAGTTGAATGTTGGACGTTCAAATTTAATTGCTGGCAAAGCCCGCCTAATAATTCACCCCGAACACTCCGAGAATCTGCGGAAGGAAAAACGTCACAAAAAAGTCGGCGACAATGACAAGGAAAATGCCGCTGACAACCGATGACGTGGCCGCCTTTCCCACACCTTTCGCATCCTTGTCCGCCTCGAATCCCCGGAAACAGCCTACGGCTGCGATTATGATTGCGAAAATGAAACCTTTTATGAGAGTCTCCCCTATGTTCCACGGTATGAGCGATTCCAGCGTCCTGTTCATGTACTCGGTTAAAGTCATATCGCTTGTGCTGACCCCGATAATGACTCCCCCTGCTATTCCGCTGATGTCACCTATGAGGACAAGCATGGGAACTACAAGCGTCAGCGCGATGATTTTGGGAATCACGAGGAAGCGCGCCGGCTTGAGCCCCATGGTGTTCATCGCGTCTATCTCCTCGGAGACATTCATGGTGCCGAGCTCGGCGGCATATGCCGAACCTGCACGGCCAATGCAGATCATCGCAACAAGAAGCGGACCCAGTTCCCTTACGATTGCAAGTCCGACAAGATCCGCGACATATATCTGGAGCCCGAATTTCCCCATCTGTGCAATTCCCTGAAAAGCGAGAATCAATCCCATAAGAAAACAGATCATCATCACAATCGGCACGCCGTCCGCACCGCTTTTATCCATGTAGAAAAGGACTTCCTTCAAATCGAGTTTCCGCGGATTCATCACTATGTAGAAAACGGCTTTCACCGTTTCGCCGATGAAACCGGTGAGTTTTTTTGTGTCTTCGCAGAACTTATACATCGCATCTCCTGCGGTGATGAAAACCGACTTGGGTGTTTCCTTCCGGAATTCCTTCGGTGAATAGAGCCCCTCTTCCGTGAATCCGAGTTTTGAGAGTCCATCCTTCAGTTTTTCATCCGACAGATTGAGAAAACTCACAGTGATGTTATTCTTCGAACATAATTCACCGCATCCGATAAGGAAAGTCATGGCCGAATAATTGTTTGTCCTGACACCGCCAAGATCAATGGAGAATTCCGACACCTTCTCCCTTTTCAGGATTTTCCCAACTTCATTCCGGCAGGTCTGCATCTCTTCGAAAGACATCTCCTCCACGGGAAGGGATCTTATTTCAAGCCTGTGATCTTTTACATTCAGAGATATCATGGTTTCAATCCGCATCTTTTGATTTGAGGTAATTTCAAAATTGCCGAAGGTAGGGCGGTTTCTCCGAAACCGCCGCCTCAGAACGGACGGCTCGGAGAGCCATCCCCACCTTGAATTCGTCAATCTTGAAATTGCCTCGATTTAGAAACAAACCCGTCTGCGAGTGATTTTGTTTGCAGGCGAATTTATACGCCGTTATCCGCATATGTAAAGAACGTGCAATAAATTGCACTACTGCCAACAAAAGAAACCTACTTTGCACTCTGTACGTCTCTCGAAAGCTCATCGGATATTTTCCCGAGCGCCGTTTCAACCCCCCTGGCAAAGCTTTCTCCGGTGACTTTTACAACGGGAATCTCCTCCCTGTAGACTTTCTGGACAACAATCACGTCCTTCTGCACCGCCCGGATTGATATTTGCATCATCAGATTGACAGACGCCTTGTTCAGATCGGCTTCAAGCTGCATTATTTCAGCTTTCATGATATAATCTGAAGGTTTTACGGAGGCCTTGTTCTCAAACGAAAGGGTAAAATACTTTTTAACGAGTTCGGAAGGGCTTCCGGCCCAGCGGTTGAATTCGTCTATTTCAATGCGGTTCCCGGAAATCCTGAAGACCATCTTGTCGGAATAAGGCCTGTCGGCGGTAATTTCGGAAACATTGACGCCTATACCGTACTTCTTCTCCGCCTTGCAGTCAAAATCATAATAATTGACACCCCTGTACGGTTCCCTTGAAAAAATACCGCACCCGCAGAGAACCAGCGCAAACAGAACACATGCGAAAACATTTCTCATAGGAAAATCCTCCCCAATCTACTTGTTTAAAAATAAAAACGGTTAATGGAACCGACACCCTCACATCTACTATCAATTAATTTTCCCGGCAACGGAAAAATCTTCTCCGGCAGCATTGCAAACCCTGGATAAAAACTCACCCCCATCTGATCGGCTGTCCGGTGGAGGATGTGACGCAGTTCCAGATAAAGCCCTCAGGGTTTATGTGCTGCCGCTGTTTGGTGGCCAGGGGAATCGGAAGATGGATGAAGCCGTTCCACAATCCTATGATCAGCCCGGTTCTTCCCGCCATCGCCGCATGCACCGCGTTCCTGGCGTACTGGTCGCAGAGAAAGCTGTCCTCCGAATTTGCGTGGACACTCCGGATGATATAGCTCGGATCAATGTATTTCATGTTGACCGAAATCTTCTGCTCCCTGAAATAAGAAACAATCTTCTCCTTTAAAAACACGCCTATGTCGCCAAGAACCACGTTGCCCGACACATCTTTCCCGCTGGCTCCTGAAAGAAGATCCTGCCCCGCCCCTTCGGCTACGGCGATGACCGCGTGCTTGCGGTTGAGTATGCGGCGTTTCAAAGTCTCAAGAAAACCTTTTTCACCTTCAAGTATAAGCGGAATTTCCGGAATGATGGTGAAATTCACATCCTGGCTCGCAATGGTGGCGCTGGCCGCAATGAAACCGGAATCCCTACCCATCAATTTCACAAGGCCGATGCCGTTCGGATAGCTTTTGGCCTCGGTATGCGCACATGTCAGGACATCGTGCGCCATATCGGCCGCAGTTGTGTAACCAAAGGACCGCTTCACATACATGATGTCATTGTCTATTGTCTTCGGAATGCCGACAACGGCTATGTTCAGTCCGCGCTTCTTCACTTCTTCGGTAATCTGCTGCGCGCCGCGCTGGGTGCCGTCACCGCCTACGGCGAAAAGCATGTTGATGTTGTTCTTCACCAGAAAATCAACCATCACCGGGATCGGCTGGTTTCCGCGCGATGATCCGAGGATGGTGCCGCCCACCTGATGTATGCGGTCAACCATGTCCGAATCGAGAAGTATCGGCGCTTCCCCCATGGAGGGATTGAGCCCCTGGTATCCATACCGTATGCCGAAAACTTCCTGAACCCCGTAGGCGTGGTGTAGACAGAGAAACGCTGAGCGTATGACATTGTTGAGCCCCGGACAGAGTCCGCCGCACGTCACTATCGCGGCACGTGTTTTGGCGGGATCGAAGAATATTTTCTCCCGTGGCCCCGCCTTCTCGAAAAGCAGTTCGGAAACAGGCGGGCGGCTGACATCCACTTCATGGCTGAACCTGATCCTTTCCGATTCGGAAACGAAGCCGAAATCCTCCATATCCGCCGGGCTGGCCCTCAAATCCAGAGGTGATTTATATTTGCATTCACCCAGACTGGAAACAGTTGTGTTCTCCATTGTGTTTTCACATTCCTTTATTAATGCCTCATTAATTTTTTTCGTCCGAAAAAAAATTTCATTTCAAATCAGGCTGCTTAGCGCCGGAAACCAGTTCAATCTTCAGCGGTTTCAACGTGTCAATATGAATATCGTGCTGCGGGAAGGAAATGGCTATTCCGTTTTCAGCGAGTCTCTTTTCCATCATATGGCGAATATCGCTCGCAATCCGACGGGTGTCGGTTTCGGAAAGAACATCTATCCAGTAGTTGAGCACAAAAATCATGGCGTTGTCCCCAAAATCCTCAAGCAGAACCTGCGGGGGAGGAGATTTAAGAACCAGCCCGTGCTCGCCTGCAATGCTTAGAAGGATCTCGGCCACTTTTTCCGTAGAACACCCGTACGCCACCCCGACTTTCACATTGAAGCGCGCCTGCCTGTTGGAATGGGTCCAGTTTATTACTTCGTTTTCAAGGAATGTGCTGTTGGGTATGAATATCTCTATGCCGTTCGGATTACGGATCAGGGATGAACGCAGACCGATGCTCGTTACAACGCCGAGGGTTCCCCCGACATCTACGACATCCCCCACCCTCAGGGGTCTTTCAATGAGAATGATGATGCCGCTGATGAAATTCTTCAGGAGATTCTGCATTCCAAACCCGATGCCGATCGCAAGCGCGCCTCCGGCGAAGGCGAAAACCGTCAGCGGGATTTTCGCCGCAACAAGACTGAAAATGGCGAGAACCATAATCAGGAAGAATTTTATCCAGCGGCGTGCGAGTTCCGCAACCGGCTGTTCGACCGAGAAGCGCCTTATGAAGAAGCGGCTGAACAGATAGGCGATGAAACAGCAGACGAAATATCCTATGAAAAGGGTCAGGATAACCTTGGTTATTTTACCTGTCGTTATGCTTCGGCGTCCCACAATCTGCTGTCCGTCAACCGTTATGGTGTCGTCCACGGAAACCACCTCGAAGTTCCACAGTTTTGAACCGAACAAGGACATCCCGGCGAAAAGCTCCTGCATGCGCCCCTGGAAAGAGAGGGATTTCCGGTCGCAATCAAGTGACTCCTTCCATCGCATAAGCAGTCTATGGATTTTTTCCGCAGAATTCAAGGTCCGGCGGTACAGTTCATCCCTCTCCTTGTATGCCTTGAATTTCTCCTTCAAAATCTCGATATTGCCGACATCTCCGGAATTGCCCTGCATACGGTTCTTGTCTTCAGTTACGAGATTTGAAGTAATATCTATCTGGCGTCTGAAATAATCCTGCAGAAGCCCGACCCTTTCCAAATTGACTTTCAGCTTGAGGTAGGATTCCTGGAGTTTTTTGAAATCCTTGACACCGTAGCTGGCAAAACGCATTTCCCATATGCCCCTCTCCATATTGATTACGTCGGAAATCATCCTCAGGACTTCAAGCCTTTTTGCGCTGGTTTCGGCCTGGGCTCCACGAAGTTCAACAAATTCCTGCAATTGTATGATTTTCCCCCTGTCTCCGCTTTTGTCAGCACCCTTATTCTCAGCCGCATTCCGAATGGCGAGTTTAAGTTCCTCACGGGCCTCCTCCAAGGCTTTCTGCTGTTTCGGATAATCAGCTTCAGCATTGCCAGCTTCACTTTTGACATAGTTCTGTTCGATATCCAGAACCGAGATGACGCTGTCAAGATCGTTTTTCGAGAAACGGACGCTGGAAGTGGCAAGGGCGAGCTGTTTTTCCAGGAACTTGAGCTGCTGCTGCCCTTCGGCAATCTCCTCTTCGGAAATCTTACGCCTTATCTCATAATTGGCGATTCTCGCCGCCATAACGCGGCTTTGCAACCTTTGAAATTCAAGCTGCCATGAAAGACGGGCAGAGGAGGACCCCTTGTCGTTTCCAGATTCCATTTTTTCGCTTATCTGCCGGATTTTAGTTTCAAAACCCTTTGATTCATTCCTCGCCTCCTCCACAAGTTTTCCAGAAAGATCCCCGGCTATTTTCGCAGATTCAAGTTTCAAAGCGGCCGACTGGATGGAATCACGTATGTTGTCGGCAAGAAGAACCGAATATGGCGGTTTTTCATTGAACCCCGGCCATGACAAAGTTTCACGGCGTACATCATCCCTCCTTTTCCGGACAGATTCGAGCTCCTCAAAAAGTGTGATGTGGTTCTGATACGTGCGTATAAGCCATCGCATCATCGTATGCCGCTCAATCACCTCGCCGGACGTTGCCCCCGCAGGGATGCTGTTGTTGGATGAAGCGGCAAGCGATTCCTGAAAAGCACGCTCGGCATCCGTTATTTTCTGCCTAAGCTGTTTTATGCTTTCCGCTGTGGACAGTTCGGGTTTATTCTCAGCCGAACCGGATGTTTTATTTGCAGTGCCTGACAGTGGGTTTTTCACCTGCGCCTGGCTGAATGCCGGAGGGCAAAGCAAAAGAAAAAGTGTCAGGAGAAAAACTGGAAAACAGTAAAACTTCATATTCAATAATCTCTTCTTGTTATGTTTAAAACCAATTTGCATTTGAGTTAATCGCCAAATTCTTTCTTCAACGGAGGGCGGGTTTTCCTACCCGCCAAATCTTAACTTAAAAAGGCGGACAGGAAAGTCCGCCCTCCGTTATTTTTCATCGACCAAAGGCAATCTTGCAGCCAAATCAAGGGTTCAACAGGCGGATTCCGGGTTTACCGCCCTCAACTTTGATCCCCGTCTCCAGCGGATGCTTGTCGAGAATTTCAACGAATCCCCTGGCCCACTCATCTACTATCTGCTCGAGATTCCCATAGGCGCTGAAATCCTTGAGGTTTACTATTGCCGACTCCTGCTTTTCGCGGTCTGCAAAAGTCGCGACAACCTTTTTGGACACCCCGTCCAATATCCTGCCTTCGATCGCGACGGACGCCTGGAGAGGACTGTCCGTGGATGCGGATACCGCAGTTCTCGCAGGCGCCATTGCCAACGCCATCAGCCTGAAGCCCCCGACAATCGGAGCCGCCAGGTTTTTCGCCGCCCCCAGAACCGGTTTTCCGGGCACAATCTTAACCAGGGCGAGTTCCAGTATCAGAGTCTTCGCACCCGGCTTGTTGACAAGTTTGTAGTTCTTGCTCCGGGTTATAGCTTTTTTAAAGGCTTTTTCCGTATATTGTGCAAATTCCCTGACGTCGTTGCCCTCCTCATCCATCCAGGTCCTGATGTTCGCCTCCTCCATCCATGTCTTGTCGAGCTGATCCCTTGTATAAACCGGGACAACCATTATCTCATTGTAATTGGAAGCTTTGAAATTCGGATCCTTCCAGGCTTTCTGGACAGGAAGCAGATCATACTTCTGCATCATTTCCGGATTTTTTATAAATCCTGAATCCACCACAGGACTTGCCTTACAACCTGCAAGTACGACGCTCAGAGCAGACAGGAGAAATAGGACGGAGAAAATCCCGCATCCGGTTTTTGATGATTTCGAGT
>Ga0172379_10010732_pt1 | contig 11036 bp, 8 predicted proteins | sample GrowelOW334metaG_FD_119756 | JGI IMG/M metagenome (GOLD analysis project Ga0172379, IMG submission 119756) | Groundwater microbial communities from an aquifer near a municipal landfill in Southern Ontario, Canada - Groundwater well OW334 metaG | ecosystem: Environmental > Aquatic > Deep... | reverse complement strand
GATCTCCTCTACTTCCAGGTCATGGACGACCCGGCGGAAGTGGTGAAGTACATCAAGCGGACCGTGGTGCTGTAGAACCCGTCGTGGCGCCGCCCCGTGAAAAGACTATGGGGCGGAGGTTACGACTGGTTGATGGCGGAGAGCTTCCAGGGGTTGTTTCCCGCAGGCCGGGTGAAGGTCCAGAACTCCTCGAATTTCACCGGTTCGGTGGTGCTGCCGGAGATGTGGTCGTTGGCGTCGCTCACCGTGTAATCGAGCAGGTTGGCAAGGATGCGGGTGGTGAGGTAATCCTGCCCCGGCTCCTGCCACGCCTCGGTTATTTCCACCGTGCGGACGGCGATGTTTTCCAGCCGGTTGATCTGCTTGTCGCGCAGCAGACGGGCAACGTCTTCCTGGAGTATATTCCGCATCTCTTCCGTCAGAATACCCGCTACTGGAGTCAGGTCGCGGTGCATCCAGGCGCCCTGAATTTTGAAAAAGATATCCATTGCCTGTTCGTTGAAGCGTTTCTCGTCAAAGGCAGGGTCTGTCTGGCCGATGGAGGCAAGGGCCGTTGCAAGGTCTTCCTGCGGAGACAGCTGTCCGGCATTGTGCTCCTGGGCATAACCCGAGGGCTGAAATCCATCCTGTTGCTGCTGTTTTCTGCCCCGTAACCAACGAAAGATCAGATAACCGAGCCCAGCGATCAGAAGAATGCCAAGCAGGCCGCTGCCTCCGCCGCTTCCCCATCCGCCGCCAAAGCCGCCGAGGGCGCTGAAGAGCATGCCGCCCAGAAGTCCGCCAGCCACGCCGCCGGCCAGGCTGCGCAAGAAGCCGCCTCCGGCAGGTGCTGGGTTGGGAGCGGGTTGCGGTGCGGCTGTTTGCTGACGGGATGGGCTCGGAGTCGAAGTAGGACGGCTAGGCGGAGAATAGGAGCGCGAACTCCGGCTGCCAAAGGATCTTCCGCCTCCGACGCGAGCCTGGCTGTCATTGGGCACAAAGGTGCTCGTCAGGAAAAGCAGCGCCATCATCGCCAGTATCGTGCATATCTTTTTCATTTCCATCTCCGTTGCATGCTGTTTTTTGTCGCTTCTGTATACCATTTGCTCTGGTGGAATGGGAAATTTTCTTGAGCGGCCCCGGCATTCTCTTGTGCAGATATTTGCCTGACACCGGCTGCGAAGGACGCAAAAAAGGCCATGCCGGACAACATCCGACATGGCCTTTTTTGTGGTGCACAATCAGAAAGGAGCGTACGCCCTTCTTATTTAACGTTAAGCGATCTCTTCCGCAACCGGATGGTCTTGGGGGTCACTTCCACCAGCTCGTCATCATTGATATAGGCGATGCAGTCTTCCAGGCTCATCTGCACCGGCGGGACAAGAACCACATTTTCATCGGAGCCGGAAGCCCGCATATTGGTGAGCTTCTTGCCCTTGGCCGGATTGACCACCATGTCCTGGTTCCGGGCATTCTCGCCGATGATCTGGCCGGCATAGATCCTGTTGCCCGGGCCGAGGAACAAGCGGCCGCGATCCTGGAGGTTGAACAGGGCGTAGGCCACGGTGGTGCATGTATCCATGCTGATGAGGACCCCGTTGACCCGGTTGATGATGTCTCCGGCATAGGGGCCGTATTCGGCAAAAACGTAGTTCATCATGCCCAATCCCTTGGTGGCGGTCATGAATTCCGAGCGGTAGCCGAGCAACCCTCTGGTGGGGATCTTGTAGACCAGCCGGTTCATGCCGTTTGCTTGGGTCATTTCCTGCATCTGTCCCTTGAGCATCCCCAGTCGTTCGATTACCGCGCCGGCGTACTGTTCGTCCACGTCAATGGTCAGCTCCTCGTAAGGCTCGAGGGTGACGCCGCCTTCCTCTTTCATGATGACCTGGGGACGGGTGACTTGGAGCTCAAACCCTTCGCGGCGCATCTTTTCAATGAGGATGGAAAGATGCAGCTCGCCTCGGCCGGCAACAATATAGCCGACGCCTTCCGTCATGGGCTCTACCCGGAGGGCCACGTCGGCAAGGGTCTCTTTCCGGAGGCGGTCTTCGATATGACGGGAGGTGACGAATTTTCCATCCAACCCGGCAAACGGGGAGTCGTTGGGAATGAAATTCATCGAGATGGTCGGCGGATCGATTTCGATCAAGGGCATCGGCATGGGGTTGTCCACGTCGGTGAAGGTCACGCCGACGGTAACGTCGTCCATGCCTGCAACGGCAACCAGCTCGCCAACCCCGGCGGTATCGGTGGATACCTTTTTGTCGGATTCAAAGCGGAAGATCTTGGTGAGCCGTGCCGAGTGGATGCTGCCGTCCCGTTTGACCACGGCAATGGGTTTGTTGATGCTCAGGGTGCCGTTTGTCACCTTGCCGATGCCAAGCCGTCCCAGGTAGGGAGAGTGATCCAGGGAGCTGATCTGCATCTGCAAGGGGGCATTGGAATCGCCTGATGGCGGGGGCACGTGCGCGGCGATCAGCTCGGAGATCGGCACCATATCGGTGGACTCATCGGCGAGGTGATGCTTGGCGTAGCCCTGTTTAGCAGAGGCATAGACCACCGGGAAATCCAGCAGGTGGTCCGGAGCTTCAAGTTTGACAAAAAGGTCGAAGACCTGATCAACCACCCACTCGCAGCGGGCTGCGGGTTTGTCGATCTTGTTGATTACCACGATGATGCGCAACCCTGCGGCCAGCGCCTTTTTCAAAACAAAATAGGTCTGGGGCATGGGGCCTTCCTGGGCGTCCACCAAAAGAAGGCAGCCGTCCGCCATGCGCAAAACCCGTTCCACCTGGCCACCGAAATCGGCGTGTCCAGGGGTATCGATAATGTTGATCCAGTAATCCTTAAAGCAATATGAGCCATTCTTGGCGGTGATGGTGATACCGCGTTCCTTTTCCAGGTCCATGGAGTCCATGAGGCGTTCGGCGACTTCCTGATTTTCCCGGAACATGCCGCTTTGCTGGAAGAGTTGGTCGACCAGGGTGGTTTTTCCGTGGTCAACGTGGGCAATAATGGCGACGTTTCTGATTTTACTTTGATCCATAACTTTTTGACTTCCCATGCAAAAGGGTTCGGCCCCGGTTGGGGAAAAAAAGAGGCACCTTAAATGAAAGTTGGGGGAAAGGCAAGGAAAAACCAAAAAATCAGCAAGATAAAGAGCTGGAGTGGGTCGCGGCATGGCCTTGGCGGGCGGGCTGTGTTTTTTCGGAAAAAATCCGGCTTGTGCTGAAATTTCACCCCACCTTGCCCCACAAAAAAATATTTGATTGGGTGGAATATGGGTAATCTTTCCATGTGATACTTTCTGTGGTGTTTGTCTGTCAAGTAGCGTCCATATATAGTGTTTTTAATGCTTTAATTAAGGGGAAAGAATAAGCTGTTCCGCTTGTTTTTTCCTTGACACTGATCGGTCCTTTTCACTATAAGGGTACATAAAGTGGTGTAAAGTGGGTAATCGGGGAGCAAGAAGGAGCTACGTGTGGTTGAAGGGAATGTGAAAAATCCAGTCTGTCGTTTCCGCAGTCGCTCCGAGCATGTCCTCGATGCGAAGGGCAGGCTGAATATCGCGACCAGGTTCCGCGAGTCCTTGCGCAGTCAAGGCGACGAGCGGTTGATGGTCATTCCCTGGCACAACTGCATTCGGGCCTACCCGCTGCCGCAGTGGGAAGAGTTGGAGGCGGCCCTCTTGGCGCAAGGGCAGAAAAGCCCGGAAACAGTCAAGTTGATCCGGTACATGATCGGCGGCGCCGAGGAATGCGCCCTGGACAAGCAGGGGAGAATCCTGCTTCCTGCAACCTTGCGGGAAGATTGCGGCATCAAGAAGGAAATCGTCGCCAACGGCATGATTACCTATTTTGAAATCTGGGATAAGGAAGTTTGGGCGGCCGAGAATAAGCCGACCGCCCAGAATTTTCAGAATTTCGAGCAGGTTCTTCAGGAATTGGGGCTGTTCTGATCCGGTATGCAGCCATCACATCTCCCGGTCATGCTCGAGGAAGTGGTCACCTGTCTGGCCCCGAAGGATGGAGGTCTGTATGTTGACGGCAATCTGGGCCTGGGAGGCCATACGGAAAGAATTCTTGAGACCTGCGGACCCACCGGGCAGGTTGTGGGGTTTGACTGGGACGCTGCGGCTCTGACCCTGGCGCAGGAACGGCTGGCCCGCTTTGCAGGCCGTGTCCGTTTTGTGCATGAAAATTTCACCTCGATAAAGGAGACCCTGATGGAGCTTGGCATTGGCACAATTGATGGCCTGCTGCTCGATCTGGGTCTTTCTTCTTTGCAGCTTGATGCAAGCGGTCGTGGTTTTAGCTTTAAGGGCAGCGAGCCGCTTGATATGCGGATGGATCAGCGTCAGGTCACCACGGCAGCCGAGCTGGTCAACGAGGCTTCCGAGGAAGAGCTGGCGGATATTTTTTTCTACTATGGTGAAGAGTACCAGGCGAGAAGGATTGCCCAGTGGATTGTAGAGGCACGGCGGAAAGAGAAGATTGTTTCCACCGATCAGCTTGTCGCCTTGGTGGATCAGGCCATTCCTAAACGGTTCCAGCCCAAGAAAATTCATGTGGCCACCAAGGTTTTTCAGGCCTTGCGCATCGCCGTGAACCGCGAACTAGACAGCCTGGAGCGGATTCTGGCCGATGGCGCTAATTTGCTTGCGCCCGGCGCCAGATTCTGTGTCATCTCCTTTCATTCCCTGGAAGACCGCTTAGTGAAACAGGCTTTTCGGGAAAATCCCCTGCTCGACGTGATCACCCAGAAGCCCCTTACCCCGGGTCGCGCTGAATGCCTGCGCAACCCCAGGGCAAGAAGCGCCAAGCTTCGGGTTGCGGCGAGAGGACGCACCTGAGATGCGGGATTACGCGAAAAAACATTCCGGCGTGGGTGGCAACAGGCAAAAGGTTTCCGGCCGGCGAGGGGGACGATCGAATGGTGAACAGCCCTTCAAGGTTATTGGGGTAATAACAGCTGTCGCCTTGATGTTGGGAGTCGTCAGTAGTCTTTGGTTTGGCATGGCTTTGCAGGACGGGCTCAGCCGGCTTGACAAAGGAAAACAGGAAAAAGTTGAACTTGGCGCAGCCAATGTGGAGCTCTCTGCGAAAAAGGAAGCGCTGTTGCAACAGGGAAAAATCGAAGCTGCGGCAGGAGAGTTGGGATTGTTCCCGCCTTCCGAAAAGCAGATGAGAAGACCATAAGGCCCGGCATGAAGAAACGGGCAATCGAGGGGAGAGACAGACGTCCGGCCATGGTGGGCGGATTTTTCTTGCTCCTGGCGGTGGTGTTTGCGGGGGTGGCCATCAAAAGTCAGTTTTTTGAGAGCAGTGATCAGCAAGCAGCTGGCGACGGGCACAAGGAAGAACAGGCCAACGCCGTCACCGGCGGTGGCCGGAGAAATATCTATGATCGGAACTTCATGGAGTTGGCAGTGAGCTTTCAACGGAGCTCTCTGTATGCAAGGCCATTGGAGCTTGATGCTCCAGAGGATGTTGCCCGTGAGGTTGCAAAAATTCTTGAACTGGATGAAAGAAATATTCTTTTGGCCTTGAAGGGGGAAAGAAGTTTTGCCTGGTTGGGCAGAGATCTTTCCCGTGAGAAAGCAGTAAAAATCGCAGACCTCAATCTGAAAGGGGTCTATCGCATCAACCAGGTGCAGCGGTTTTATCCGGGGAACCAGTTGGGCGCCCATGTGATAGGTTTCTTGAAGGATGAACAAGGGTTGGCTGGGGTCGAGTTTTATTATGACAGTGTTTTGCGGGGTGGCGGGGTATATGAGCCAAGACTGGCGGCTGCCGGGGTGAGCAGGAAAATAGCCGAGGGAAGTGACAGTGCTAGTCTTATCCTGACCATTGATATCCACCTACAGAATATTTTGGAGCAGAAATTGAAAGCCCTTGTTGGAAGCACGGGGGCCAAAGCAGGGGTGGCTGTGCTCATGGTCCCGGATACAGGGGAGATTATTGGCTTAGCCAGTCTGCCGGATTATGATCCCAATAGGTTCTGGGAATTCAGCGCTGATGTGCGAAGGAATCGGGCCATTGAAGATGTTCTTGATCTTGGCGCAATGGACCGCCTTTTTCAGGCGGCGGCTGTTTTGGATAACAAAGTTGCCCAGGAAAAAAGCGGGGTGCCGGCAGGCGAGGCAGCTCCAGAGCCGGAAGCGGCTCAGCGGGGTGCCTGGAATGTGGTGCAGGAAGGCAGGTATATTTCTGCGGAGGGGGTTGGCTTAGGCCAGACCGTAGTGGGACGCGATGAGTTCAACACTTTTGCAGACAGGATAGGACTGACCGTCAAGGGTGAAGTGGATTTGCCCGAGGCGTTGTTTACTGCAAAGGATGTAAGTGTTGGCCCGGCGAACAAAAGTGCCGGGATTCCAGTGGTCACCCCCCCCGGGTCGGCAAAAGGTCTCGTTCCACGCGCTGATAAAGATTCTGTTCCGACAGCAACTCCCCTGGCGTTGCTGTCGGCATTTTGTAGGCTATTCAACGGAGGCTTGGTGATGACGCCCCATGTGCTCCGTGCTGTCTGGCAGGATGAACAGGTGTGGGATGTGCCGGTAAGGCAGGGGATTGGGGAGTTTGCCGTACGGCCCGAGGTAAGTGCGGCCATTCGAAGTGAAGTGAAGAAGGTGGCGGTGGTTGGGCGGGGTAATTTTGTCATCGAATCGTTGCTGCAAAAAAATATTGCTCCGCAGAACCAGGCACAGCCGGCAAAAGAGGGCGGCGAAAAACCGGCCACAGGCCAGCCGGTGATGGAGAGTATCCTCTTGGGGATGGCCCCGTTGGAACACCCGGAAATCGCCATGATTATTGTGCTTGAGGGCGCTCATCTCGATTCGCAGGCCAAATCGCCGGTTCGTGATATTGCTGAAGAGATGATGCCGCAGGCCAGAATCGCTCTCCAGAACAAGGCGAAGCCTCCCACCGCCAGGGAGCTGGCGGTACGCGAAACCGGCTATTACAAAAAAATGGAAATGATTCAAGCCAAATCCACCCTGCCAGCGGCTTTGGCCCAAGGGCCGCAAGGGCTTGTTATGCCTGATGTGCGGGGTTTGAGCGGGAGAAAGGCGATGCAGGTTCTGCAACCGTATGGGGTGAGATTGCAGATCGCCGGGTCGGGACAGGTGGCAAGCCAATATCCTCTGGCCGGGGCAACCTTGAAGGGCGTTGAGCAGTGTGTGTTACACATGAAAGCGATGCAGTAACGGAAGAAGCCGGGTACTGACATGGGAAAAAGCAATAAATTTGCCGCAGTATCTTTACGGAAACTGGCCGAAGAGATGGAGATCATGAACCTGGACAGGCTACAGGACAAAACGATACGCAGTATCACCGCCGACTCCCGTCAGGCTGGTCCTGGTGCGTTGTTTGTTGCTATCTCGGGATTGACCGTGGATGGCCATGACTATCTGGAGGCCGCTGTAAAAAAAGGCTGTGCTGCGGTATTGGTTGACAAGGGGCATTGTCGGGGATGGAAGCATGCCAAGGTTGCTTGCTTGGAGGCTGCCGATACGCCAAAGGCATTGGGGCAGGCGGCGGCTAGTTTCCATGGTCATCCTGCCCGACGGATGCTGATGATCGGGATCACCGGCACCAACGGCAAGACCACGACAACCTACCTTCTGGAGTCGATCATCCGCAAAGCCGGGGGGAACCCCGGGGTGATCGGCACCGTGAATTATCGGTACAACACGGTAGAAATTCCTGCCCCGTTTACCACCCCTGATCCGGTCAGTCTGCACCGGATATTGGCTGAGATGGCGGATAACGGTGTTACCCATGTGATCATGGAGACCTCCTCGCATGCCCTTGAGCAAAAAAGAGTGGCGGGAATCCTCTTCGATGCGGCTCTTTTTACCAATCTGAGCCGGGATCATCTTGATTTTCATGGGGATATGGACAGTTACTTTGCGAGCAAGAAGATGCTTTTTACCGAGTATCTGAAAGCCGAAGGCAAGGCGGTGGTTCTCCGTGACAGTCATGACGACGCCGGCACCGACTGGGGACGGCGGTTGCGGGAAGAGTTGCGGGCAGACAAGGCCTTGGGCTACACGGGGAAAAAGGGGCGGACCTTGGTTGACTGTGGTTTTAGCGGAACCACGGTGGCTGTGCGGGAGGCTCGGGAGAGTCTGGCCGGAACGGTAGCAAGACTGATCACCCCGGCAGGGGAACTGGAGGTTCGTTCCGATCTGGTTGGAACCTTTAACCTGAAGAATCTCCTCGGTGCGGTTGGTGTGGCTGTGGCCCTGGGGATTTCCGGGGAGAAAATTGTTGCTGGTCTGTCCCAGGCCGCTGCCGCGCCCGGACGGTTGGAGCGGGTTCCTGCCCCGGCAGGGGTCAGCGTTTTTGTTGACTTTGCCCATTCCCCTGATGCTTTGGCCAATGTGTTGCAGACCATGCGTCGCCTCACCGCTGGTCGTTTGATCGTGATTTTCGGTTGCGGCGGGGACCGCGACCGTGGGAAGCGTCCTCTGATGGGCAAGGTTGCCGGGTCGATGGCCGATGTGGTTGTACTCACCTCGGATAATCCCCGGAGTGAAAAACCTGCCGCCATCCTGCGGGACATTGAGACGGGAATTTTGGAAATCCCCTTGCCGCGTGTGCGTCTTGAGGCTCTTTTGGCGCGGGAGGCAATGCGGGGTTATGATGTTGTTCTCTCTCGTCGAGAGGCAATCAGGGAAACCATCCGCCATGCCCGGCCCGGTGATGTGGTGCTGCTGTGCGGTAAGGGACACGAGACCTATCAGATAACCCCGGAAGGGAGATTTTTTTTCGATGACAGGCTGGAAGCCGCAGCCCAGGCGGCGGTGATCAACTGGTAATGGTCGGAGGAAATTGGCATCTCAGAGAGGGGGAGGCATGATGAATTTGGTAACAGTGCGGAAAACAGGTGCTCGCGGCATGAAAAACGGAAGAACGGAAAAGAATCCTGATTGTGGCACCATGCAGAATCCTGTCTGGACGCTGTCTCAGGTTCTTTTGGCCACGGGGGGCAGATTTCTTTCCGGCAGGACCAAGGCGGGGTTCCGGCGGGTCTGCACGGATAGCCGGGCAATCGAACCGGGGGATCTGTTTGTGGCTTTGCGTGGTGAGAACTTTGACGGCCATGCGTATCTTGCGCAAGCTGTGGAAAAAGGGGCTGCCGGGCTGGTGGTTGATACGGCGCCCGAAAAGATGCCGCCGGTCCCGGTGGTGCTGGTAGCGGACACTCTCCGTGCCCTCGGGGATCTGGCTGCTTATAGAAGATCGTTGATGCCGGATTTACAGGTGGTGGCGATGACCGGAAGCTGCGGCAAGACCACGGTCAAGGAGATGATCGCTGCGATTCTGACCCGGGAATACAACGTGTTGAAGACGCAAGGCAATTTTAACAATCTGATCGGGCTGCCGCTTTCTTTGTTGCCGGTGGAATTTCACCATGATTTCGCGGTGATGGAGATGGGTATGAACCAGCCTGGCGAGATTGCCCGGCTCACCGAAATAGCGGACCCGGACATCGCCTGCATCACCAATATCCAGGAGGCCCATCTTGCCGGGCTCAGCGACATCTCCGGGGTGGCCAGGGCCAAGGGCGAGCTTTTTGCCGGGATCAAGGCCTGGGGCAAGTTGGTGGTCAATATCGATGACAAAAGGGTGCGGGGCATAGCTCGGCGGTGCAGTCAGAAAAAAATCACCTTTGGCCGCAGCCCCAAGGCCGATATCCGGGGTCTTCGCCTGCGTAGTCTGGGTGAACGCGGGATGGCTTTTACCCTCCAAATCGGCACCAACGAGGCTCGGGTCAAAGTCCGGAGCGTTGGGGCGCATAATGTGCAAAACGCCTTGGCTGCGGCGGGCATGGCTCATGCGTCGGGGGTGAAGTTCAAGGATATCGTGGCCGGGCTTGAGAGCTTCGCGCCCTTTGAGAAAAGGCTTCAGATACAGAAGCTCATCGGTGGAATCAGGCTGGTGAACGATGCCTACAACGCCAATCCCTCTTCGATGTTGGCCGCGCTTGAGACCCTGCACCAGATGGATCGTAGCCATAAAAAGGTGGTTGTCCTCGGAGACATGCTTGAGCTCGGACAGCAGAGTGTCGCTGCGCATCAGGACATCGGCAGGGCTGTGGCGCGGATCGACTTCGACGCCTTGCTGGTTGTCGGTGACTTTGCCGAAATTCTGGTTGCTGCTGCCTGGAAGGGTGGGATGAGCAAAAAGAAAGCTATGGTTTTCACGAACAAGGAACAGGTGAGCGACTGGTTGCGCGAGGGTATCGCCGCTGGTTCCTTGAAACCTGGGGACTGGATACTAGTTAAAGGCTCGCGCGGGATGCGGATGGAGACAATCACTCACGATCTGCTTGAGAAGCAGGGTTAAGGATAGCCGGCATGCTCTACCATCTTCTCTATCCGCTCCATGCCTACTTCAGCGCGCTGAATGTTTTTCGTTATATCACCTTCCGCGCCATCGGGGCCACGCTGACCGCTTTTCTTGTCCTGCTGTTGGTCGGCAACCGCTTCATCAAAATGATGCAGGAAAACCAGATCGGTCAGGTGGTGCGGGACGACGGCCCGGCCAGCCATTTCAGCAAGCGTGGGGTGCCCACCATGGGAGGCCTGCTGATTCTTTTTGCCGTGACCGTGACCACCCTGCTTTGGGTCGATTTGGCCAATTACTTTGTTTGGATCATTCTCGGGGTAACCCTCTGGTTCGGGGGGATCGGCGCGTACGATGACTACCGCAAGATAAAGAAGCAGAACAGTAAAGGCTTGAGCGCGCGGGGCAAGATTTTTTGGCAGATACTCGGCGCTTTGGTGGCGGGGTTGCTCATCTATAACAACCCGAATTTTGACGGACATCTGAGCTTCCCGTTTTTAAAAAATATCCAGCCCGACTTGGGCACCTATTATGTGATTTTTGCCACTCTGGTGGTGGTCGGCGCCTCCAACGCCGTGAATCTCACCGATGGACTTGACGGCCTGGCCACCGGCCCCACGGTGGTGACGAGCAGTGTCTATCTGCTCTTTTCTTACCTGGCTGGGCATGCGGGGCTGGCGGCATATCTACAGATTCCCTATG
>Ga0172379_10010731_pt1 | contig 11036 bp, 9 predicted proteins | sample GrowelOW334metaG_FD_119756 | JGI IMG/M metagenome (GOLD analysis project Ga0172379, IMG submission 119756) | Groundwater microbial communities from an aquifer near a municipal landfill in Southern Ontario, Canada - Groundwater well OW334 metaG | ecosystem: Environmental > Aquatic > Deep... | reverse complement strand
GCAACTTCATCATCTGAAATCGGGATGCCGAAACGTGATCTAAATTCTTTTAATTCTTCTTCATTTAATTTTTTTTGTTGATGAGTGATATTTTTCCCTTCGCCCGCTTCGCCTAGACCATAACCCTTAATGGTGTGGGCGAGAATAACCGTCGGTTGTCCTTTATGTTCTGTAGCGGATTTGTAAGCTGCGTAAACTTTTTCGGGATCGTGTCCGCCGCGTTTTAATTTTCGCAATTGTTCATCGGAAAGATGACTTACCATTTCCAATAATTCAGGATCAGCGCCAAAGAAATCCTGGCGGAAATACGCGCCCGATTCAACAGAATATTTTTGATATTGTCCGTCAACTACATCCATCATTCGTTGTACAAGTTTGCCGTGTTTGTCTTTAGCGATGATCGGTTCCCAGTCGCTTCCCCAAAGGACTTTAATAACATTCCAGCCTGCGCCGCGGAAAGCTGCTTCAAGTTCTTGAACAATTTTTCCGTTACCGCGAACAGGTCCATCCAGACGTTGTAAATTACAATTGATTATGAAAGTTAAGTTATCAAGTTTTTCGCGCGATGCCAGAGTAATAGCGCCGAGTGATTCCGGTTCATCGGTTTCTCCATCGCCAAGAAAAGCGTAAACTCTCCCGGTATTTTTCTTTAATCCGCGGTCTTCTAAATATCTATTAAAATAAGCTTGATAAATTGCCATGATCGGTCCGAGTCCCATTGATACAGTTGGGAATTCCCAAAAGTTCGGCATCAACCAGGGATGAGGATAAGAAGAAAGTCCACCGTTGGGTTTTAATTCTCTTCTAAAATTTTCTAATTGCTCGGCGGAGAGTCTTCCTTCCAAAAAAGCGCGCGCGTAAATGCCGGGAGATGCATGTCCTTGAAAGAAAATTTGGTCACCGTCGTAATCTTCTCCTTTTCCTTTAAAGAAATGATTGAATCCAACTTCATATAACGTTGCGGCGGAAGCGTACGTTGAAATATGTCCGCCTACACCGGAATCGCCTTTATTTGCACGGACAACCATTGCCATCGCATTCCAGCGGATTAAACTTTTTATTCTTCTTTCAATTTCTCTATCTCCGGGATAAGGTGGTTGTTTTTCGCGTGGAATAGAATTTATATAAGGGGTATTTGCAGTAAAAGGGAGTTCAACTCCCACTTTTTGCGCTCTAATTTGTAATTGTTGAAGAATTTCAATTACTCTTTTAGGTCCGCCATGCTGTAGCACGTAATCCAGCGAGTACATCCATTCCTGGTTTTCTAATTCCTCAATTGATTTTTGATTTATCTTTTCATTTGACATGTTCAAAGCCTTTAGTGTAAGTAATAATAAATAGAAATCGTTCACACACTAATACTAAACACAACAAAATTGAATTTTGTTCACTAAAACTTTTTTATAATGTGTTTTTCTATAAAAGTGGTACCAATTTAAAAATTTTGGGATATAAAAACAATTTGCAGGATCATTTGAAAGCAGTGGAAAGTTCCCATCGCTTCTTAGTTTTCATCAAAACGGGGAAAATTAGACTTTATCTTTAAACGACCAAAATCCCTTTCAGGGTTGCGAAGTAAATTGATAGCTGACTTTATAACCAACCATTGGACCGAAAACCGCACCGGTTATTAAACCGGTCAGTATGCCTGCCGGTATCCCAATTAAGAAACCGGTTAGTTCCTGGCTTTCTCTATTTTCCGGATGTCCTCCTGCCTGTTGAGTTATAGTTTTCCCTATTAAATATCCTGCAACGGGGGTACAAACAAAACCAATCATAGCAAAAGATGAGATAGATTTCCAGACATTGTTATAACTTACCGTTTTTACTTTGTCTATAGGAATAGAATCAATTTTTATTATATTTTTTATCCCGACAAATTTTATTGAGTCACGACCAAATTTAACATTTTCAGCTCTCAGCACTTCGCCGTTTTTCAATAAAACCGACGCTGTTTTAATATCTTTATTTTCGAAATTGATTTCACGCAGATCTGAGAGTGCAAGAAACATGTTATTCTTTTCTTTCACTTTTACATATGAAATTAATGTGCTGTCTTTAATAATAGCTCCCTCGCTTGCGGTAAAAGAACTATCGTTTATCAAGGTAACCTTTACTTCTTTTGATTTGACGGAATTATTAAAGTCGTTGTAGAATTCTTCTTTTGAATAAAAATTATTTACCCGATATGTTGAAGAACAACCTATAAAGAGTAATTGAAATAGTGCGACAGCCAAAAGGATGCTTCTCATAATATTTTATCCCTTCTATTATTAATTGATTAAACTTTTAAATACTTCTCATACCAATGCTTTCTTAACGCGGCGACTTCTTTCCGGTGATTTCTTAAGTAGTGCGTTCCTTGTTCCAGAATTACCAGGCGGTAGTTAATTTCTTTTTCGGAAAGTTTTTTTGCCATTTCAATTGATTGGAGAGGAGAGATGATATCATCTCCACCGCCGTGGATAAGTAAATAGTTTGTCTCTTTTGCAAATTGATCTACATGTTCAAGAGCAGAGCGTTTATTCATCTCCGTATCAAAAATATCTTTTGGAAAGGCGTGCTTAAATAATTCTACCATTGCCGGGGTATTTTTCGCCGGCATCCTTACGTCTGATATAGCGCCTACAAAGATCGCGCATTTGAAAATTGGAGTTTGTTGTAAAATGAGATAAGTCATCAATCCGCCGCGGCTCCAACCCTCGATTCCCCATTTGGAAGTATCGGCAAAGGGAATTTCTTCGGCTAACGAAAGTAGAGCGAGAGCATCATTTACATCACCACCGCCGATTTCATCTTTTCCTTCCAGACTACCGCGGTACATCGAAGCAAAGACAACATAGCCCCAGCTTGCAAGCTGTCCAAACATTCCGCGTGCGGCGAATGAATCGATCATGCCATGCGCCCCCGCGCCGCCTCTGTTCCAGATGATGCAAGGGAATTTTTCATTTTCTTTTTGTTGTTTGGGATAAGCCAAGTAACCTTCAATCCGCAAGCCATCGGAGAGATAAATAATTTTTTCTACATTCGCTCTTTCGATGGCATCTTTTCCCCAGCCGCTTGTAAGCATTTTTTCTTGTTGAGCTGTTAGCGGTATTTCGATTCTTTCTATTATTTTAGAAGTCATAAAGTCAATCAATTTTATTAAAAAGTACAAAACAATTTATGAAAAAACAAAATGCGAAAAGTGGAAAAACTCCTAACCGGAAGAAAATAATTTATGCGGGAGCCGCAATTTTTGTTATCGCGGTTTATATTATTGCCTTCATCCTGCCAAATTCAACAAGTAAAGAACCAGACCAAACGGAATATATGTTTATGAAAGAAGGAACACTAACTTTTACCGACAGCCTGAACCACCCGATAACAAAAATTGATATGGAGTTTGCCGATACTGAGTATGATAGACAGCTTGGATTAATGTTCAGGCACTCGATGGAAATGAATCAGGGCATGTTGTTCATTTTCCCGGAACAAGAACCGTTATCTTTTTGGATGAGAAACACTTACATCTCACTCGATATGATTTTTGTGAACGCCGATAAAAAAATTGTTACCGTTCACAAGAACACAAAAGTTTTATCGGATCAATCCTACCCTTCAACAGAACCGGCGCTCTATGTTGTAGAAGTTGTCGCGGGATTCTCGGATAAATATTCGATCAAGGTTGGAGACAAGATAAGTTGGTAATGAAGTTTTTGCAAAAATGTTAGAGGTGCAGGGAAACAATATTTTAAAATATTAGCAGCCTCAATAATGAAATTAAAATAGAAATGATAAAAAAATATTTGCCCCGGACAATAAGAGTTTTGGTCTTCTTATTATTTCTTATTTCGGGTATTGCCAAAATGTTTCCCGTCTGGGCTTTCGAAAAGCAATTAGTCGATCTTGGTATTGCTACGTGGTGCAGCGCCCATTATTTTTCGCGATTCCTTATCGCTTTGGAAATAGCGATCGGTTTCACCATTCTTCAAAGACATTATCTCAAAAAAATTGTTATCCCGACTGCCATCGGGCTTTTACTTGTTTTTAGTTTCCATCTGGTTTTTCAAATGTATCTCAACGGTGCGCTTACGGGCAATTGCGGCTGCTTCGGACAATTGATCGATATGTCGCCGTTAGCGGCATTCATTAAAAATGTGATTATGATAGGATTACTTTTTTATCTATACAGAAATGTACCTGGAGATGAAAAAGGAGAAAATAAATTTATCTATCCGATCTTAATTATCATTTCCTCTACTTTGTTCATGTTTGTTTTCTTCCCTTTTACTTCTTGCTCACAAAAAGTTAGTTCTGTAAGCACTGTTGTTTTTTCGGATTCAATTCAGAATAAAAAATCACCCCAGTCTATTCATATAAAGACGGCTAAAAATGTTAAAATAATTAGAAGCGTAAATCAAACGAAGCAGATTACCTTCACTCCTCCCATAGTTCATTCAATATTTGCCGGGTATACAACTTTTGGAAGTACTCATGTAAATCTTGACGAAGGGAAGAAAATTATTTGTCTCTTTGCTGCCGGATGCGATCACTGCAGAGCAGCAGCTAAAGAAATTTATGCATTCTCTAAAAAAGAAAATTTTTATGAGGTTTATATCCTATTTATGGATGAGGAAACCAATTTGATTCCCGACTTTTTTAAAGAAGTCCAAGGTAAATTTCCTTATCAAGTAATTGATATACAGAAATTCTGGCAATTGTTGGGCGATGACGGAAATACCCCGGGTGTCTTCTATTTATGGAACGGGAATGTTATGAAATATTACGAGGGGACAGGGAAAAACAAATTCGATCCGGAAAGTTTTAGAAAGGTATTTGAGTCCACTTCTAAATGATCTGATAAAAAACATACCCCGGCGATGCACATTGCATTTTAAAGAATCACTTCCCAATGATTTAAACCGTGTACAAACAAAAATAAAATGATAGATGCACTACCACCGTTTTTCTGATAGCAATTATTATATCACGAGAAAAAAAGAGAAATCAGTGTGCTCACATATTTATTTCAACAGAAGGAGTTTTTTCCCGCTGCTAAAGTTACCGGCATTTAAAGTGTAAAAATAGATGCCGCTGGACAAGTTCGATCCATTGAATACCACTTGATGAGTTCCTGCTGTGTTTTCTTCGTTCACTAAAATTGCTACTTCTTTTCCAAGCACGTCAAATACTTTTAAGGAAACGAAACCTTTGGTAGGTACCTGGTAACGGATGACTGTTTCCGGATTAAATGGATTTGGATAATTTTGATAAAGCTCAAATTTATCTAGCTCGACTTTTTCATCTTCAATACCAACCGCGACGGAAGCATTTTTAAGAATTAAATTAGCCGGATCGAATTGTATAGCTGTAACATTTCCTTTTACTTCGTAGTAAAATGATTGGGACATTTGGTCATTGAAAAAAGTGATAAGTGTATCTCCAAGCGTAGTCTGCACATTGATCTGTACCGGCATTGTAAAAAATGAGGGAGTACTGTTTTTCAATTGAGTGATTGAAAGATGAAGATTAGATGTTCCGCTGCCGGTAGGAACAGAGTTCCATTTTACGGTATATGTTGGGAAGTTTTCGCCGTAGATCCATTCCTTAAAAAAATAATCGAGCGAAGAGCCGTAAACACTTTCTGCGACTCCTTGAAAATCCTCGGTAGTTGCAACGTTGTATGCATATCTCGGATCATTTAAATAATTTCTAAGAATGGTAAAGAATTTTTCATCTCCGACAATTCCGCGCAACATGTGAAGTACTGTTCCTCCTTTTTCGTAAGAGCGGTTGCCATCAAATATTTCATCCACGCTGCTGATGTTTTGAACATAGATTGTCCCCACTGCCTTTTTCGCATAATACATACTGTTGGTGATAGAAGCATTATAAGCAGATTTTCCTTGTGTTGCTTCGATGTAAACCGATTCACAGTAGGTTGCAAAGCCTTCGTTTAGCCAAATGTTCTGCCAATCTTTGCAGGTAACCTTATCACCGAACCACTGATGCGCGAGCTCATGAGAAATTAACCCGTCGGTAAAATTTCCGCCACCGAGCGAAGTAATAGTTTGATGTTCCATTCCACCGCCCCAACCAAATTCTGCGTGTCCGTATTTTTCATTTATGTAAGGGTACAAACCGAATTTTTCAGAAAAGACCTGAAGCATGTTTGGAGTATGTCCCAAATTAACCTGATTACTAGCAAGATGTTCGGGATAGATATAATGAATGACTGACATTGAATCAGATTTAGAGTATTTGAAATACTGCTGGTACTCAGTAAAATTGGAAATTGCCATTGAGATTAAATATTGGGCAATCGGATACTGCTCATGCCACATCCAGGTAAACGTACCGTCGTTGTTATTTTTTTTGTCTATTAACCTTCCGTTTGAAATTGCTTTTAAGGAGGAATCGCACTGGATCCAAATGTCGGCGGAGTCGGCTTTATCGGCGGGAGTATCTTTACAAGGCCACCAATCGCTTGCACCATAAGGTTCGCTTAACGTATAAATTGTTTGAGCGCCATTATGATAACCGGTTTCATAACTGCCAAAGCCGCTTGAACCGGGAGTTCCGTGATAATAGACTTGCAGTGAAAAAGATTCATTCAAAGAATAAGTTTTATCAAGCGGCAGTGTAATGATATTGTTTGAATGTTGAAATGCACTGGACTTTCCGGAAAGCGTTACGGAATCAACAGTAAGCGAATCCTGTAAATCAAGTTGAACCGAGGTAAGATTTGACAGGAGACTTTTAGCGTTAATGATAACGTCCCCTTTAATAAATCTAGGAGTATGGGTAACGTAGAGGTTAAGTTTATAATATTGAACATCAAAATTTGGATCGCTCGGATAATTAGTTTTTGAGAAGTTCAGCTTTCTTTCGAAAGCTTTTTTTTCGCTTTGGATCAACCCGCTCTTTGCATCCTGAGCGAACAGCAGACTATTCAGTACAATAAAAGATAAAAGCAGAAACGTTTTCATAAAATCCTCGAAACACTATTTTTTGAACCGTTGTTAATAAAACTTCTCATAAAAATCTTTTCTAAAAATTTAAAGAGCTAAATTCAGCGGTTACCCCAACCTGTATTTGCAGCAGGTCGGTTTTAGATTTTGAAGTAAGCAGCGTAACCGATCCATCCGGATGACCGATGATAGAACCTTCGGTAAGATATTCAGCCTCCGTTCCTCTTAAATAGCGTGCTTTCAAATCCAGGAATAATTTTGCTAATTGAGAATCATCGGATTGTCCCGGTTCGTAAATTTTGATCATGAGCCCCCCGCCGAATCCATAACTCCATGCATAATCGCTAATATTTTTTGAACTTGCAAATTCCGAGTTGTCTTTTTCACTTGTAACTTTCGATTCGGTGAAAAGATAACTCCCGCCGAAAAGACAATCAAAATAGGGTCTCACATCTCCGGCATTTGTGGTCAGTCGAAAGAAGAGATGAAAATTTGCGATGTTGTTTGTTCTGCTGAGATTAACTGTTACTCCGGGGAGCGTAGTACTAAGCGGCGCTCTATAATCTTCATTTCCGTAATTGATAAAACCAATATTTAAACCAACTCCAAAAGGAACCGTTCCTTTTCCTACAAAGAAAACTCCTTCCATGCCGACACCATACCCATAATTTTTTATATTCTCACTGAATTCATTCTGCGGAGCTGCAAAAATGAGGTTCAAGCCTGCAGTTTGTGCATAAAGCATGTTTTGTAGAAAAAATAAACTGAAGATGAAAACAACTAATCGAATTGGTTTCTGAGGCATCTCTATTCCTTTCCTTTTGATTACTTAATTTCGTAAAAATTACTTAGTTTTATTCTAGTATAAAATGAAAAGTACAATGGACAATTTCAACAGTAAAAATAAGGAAAATTACGCTTGGGCGAAATTATATTCTGGACGCTCGTTCGGATCTTAATCATAATTCCAACAATTTGGATTCTGCGCGGCTACTTTGACTATCAAGCTTGGTGGAGCATTTCATTTCTCCTGATATACGGCGTAGTGCTGCATCCAGCGATTGTGCAGTTTAGATATTTTTTAGAAAATAATAAGGAAGTCCTCGAATCATCTTTATGCTCAAGCTGCGAACATTTTGAAAAAAGCGCCGTCTTATGTATGAAGCATGATGAACATCCGACCAAACATTATTTGCCATGCGATGGAATTGATTGGTCCCCGAAAAGTAAAGAATTTGAAATAGAAGATATGTCGGAATAGGGAGAGGGTTTGTTATAAGTTGCAAGTAGAGAGTTGTATCTCCTGTTTCTACAAAATTGGAGTAAATAATTTTCTCCCACCTTCTGAAACCAAAAAAAAAATCACGCATCACACTTACCAAGTAAAAACAAAAAAAGGAAAATATATGAACGCTTTATTAGTAGAAGGAACAGACAGTAATTTTGATACTGAAGTTTTAAAATCAGATTTACCGGTATTAGTAGATTTTTGGGCTCCCTGGTGCGGACCTTGCAGAATGGTAGGACCGGTTGTTGAACAATTAGCTACTGAACTTCAAGGAAAATTAAAAGTTGTAAAAGTAAACACGGACGAAAATCAATCAATCGCTATTCGTTATGGAATTAGAAGCATTCCCACGCTTGGTATTTTCAAGGGTGGTAAAGTTGTTGATTCGGTTATCGGCGCTGTTCCAAAACAATATTTACAAGAAAAAATTCAACCATTTTTATCAGTTAATTAATTGTGCAAAGCCGGATGAGGATTTAACTATTCTCTTCCGGCTTTTATTTAATTAAAAAGATAATTACAGTTCCCCAAACCACAATCGCCGTTACCATTCTTGCACGCTCCGGAAATTTTACTTTTACTACATGCCAGCTCTTTGCAACTAACATCATTACAATAATGAAGACGAAAGTTAAAGTTATGGCTTCCACAACATTGAGAGATTGATGCACATAATCTTGCAAGCTTTGGTTCCCGATAATCTTTCTGAAAATAATTTGCAGATGAAGCCAGTAGACAATCAATGACTCGCGGCTGACATCTAAAATATAATTCTCCTTCAAACCAATTCTGTTTTCATAAAACCAGCACGCCGAAAAAATTAGAAAAACATAACCAAGCCGAAGAATAAAAAAAAGATAATTAGGCGGCGGCATTTTTACCTGAAGAAAAAATCCTTCAGTTAACATAAGATGACCGGCTACTACAAACACTAATCCAGCTAATGATAAATTTTTGAAAAATATTTTTATCGTTCCTTTTTCTTGCGCCTGAATAAAATATGAACTCGTGACGGCTCCTAGAAACATAAATCCAAGCCAAGGTAAGAGCGGAAAGAAAGAACCGTCTTGTCTTGTAAGGAAATTAGAAAAAAACATCGGTAGCGCATGAGACGAATTTGTATTCCAAAAGTAGGGGGCTATCCATGCTGAAAAAGCGCCGAGAAAAAAGATCAACCAGATGTAAACCTTATCATTTTTTATAAGAAGCCGCAAAAGAAATAACGCCATTAAACCGAAAGCAATACATTGTAAGATATCTACATTAATGAATTGGCTTATTTCAACGGGGGTTGCTTTGTGCAGCATTTTTTGTAATGAAAAATAAGGGAGATGTAAACTGTAGCCAACCAAAAAGATTAACCCGATTCTTCCGATCTGCCGCCAAAACGCGAATTTAAACTTTCTGAATTCTTCAAGTTTCTTTTTGCCGGCAAGGATAAAGGCAAAACCCGAAATGAATAAAAATGACGGAGCGACCAATCCGTTGATAAAATTCAAATGATGAAACCACCACAAACTTTTTATTTGCGGTAAAAGCATCGAGTTAAAAACATGAACTTCGATCATTAACAATAAAACTAATCCGCGGTGAAGATCAACGAACAAGAGTCTCTGATTTTTTCCCATAACTAAAGCAATTGTGGTTTTAAATGGATTGTATGTAATTTTAGGCATGAAAATACTACATCTCAATAACGAAACAAAAGAAATTCCTTGAAAAAAATAGTGGTTACCGGCGCGACAGGTTTAATTGGAAAAGAACTTTGTAAAAGATTGTTTGAACGAGGTGACGAACTTACAATCTTTTCTACGAATGTTGAAACGGCAAAGATAATCCTTCCGTTTGCCAAAGAAGTAATAGCATGGAAAGATTACGAGAAAGATTATTCATTTTGTTTTGAAGGAAAAGATGCAGTTATTCATCTTGCAGGTGCTAGCGTAGCGGGGAAACGCTGGACGGCGGATTACAAAAATGAAATTTATAACAGCCGGATTCGCACAACAAAAAATCTTGTCTCATCAATTGCATTATGCAAAAATAAACCCGAAGTTTTTATTTCCGCTTCGGCAATTGGATTTTATGGTGATGGTGAAAATTCCGAACTAACCGAGGCAAGTCCGGGTGGAAAAGATTTTCTTGCGAACGTGTGCGCTGATTGGGAAAAAGCTTCAGCCCCGTTAGAATTATTAAGTGTCCGCAGAGTAATTGTCCGTACCGGCATTGTACTTAGTCCGATTGACGGGGCATTAAAAAAGATGCTGCTTCCATTTCGGTTTTATCTCGGTGGATCGCTCGGTAACGGAAAGCAATGGTTTAGCTGGATACACATTGCCGATATGGTCGCAATCTATCTTTTCCTTCTTGATCATCAAAATGTAAAAGGAATATTTAATGGGGTTTCGCCTCAAGCGGTGCAGATGAAAACATTTACAAAAACACTCGGAAAAATTTTGCACAAGCCATCAAATTTTTCTGTCCCCAAATTTGTTTTGCAATTGGTGATGGGGGAAGGTGCTTCGGCTGTGCTTGCAAGTCAGAGAGTTGTTCCCGCATTTTTAACAAATGCAGGATTTCATTTTCAATTTGCAGAACTTGAAGAAGCGTTAAAAAATTTACTCCGGTAAGTTATTTTTCCAGCGCAAGAACTTTTTCGAGTCTTCTTTTGTGCCGCTCTTCATTTGAAAATGTTGCATTAGCAAAAGCGTGTACAATTTCTTTTGCTGTTTCAATTCCGATGATTCTTCCGCCGAGACACAGAACATTCATAGCATCATGCTCAACACCTTGATGCG
>Ga0172379_10010730_pt1 | contig 11036 bp, 5 predicted proteins | sample GrowelOW334metaG_FD_119756 | JGI IMG/M metagenome (GOLD analysis project Ga0172379, IMG submission 119756) | Groundwater microbial communities from an aquifer near a municipal landfill in Southern Ontario, Canada - Groundwater well OW334 metaG | ecosystem: Environmental > Aquatic > Deep... | reverse complement strand
CCGCAACATCGGCTGTCAGGGCCAACTGGAATCCGTAGCAACCGCCACTGGGACATTCCATGGCTTTGACGGACCACTGGCATACAGCGTCATCACCCTTATAATCAATGACCGTCTGATCGCTTGCATAAACGCAAGCCCCCCCCTTGCCGCCGGTATTTTCCTGCCATTTACAGAAGGAAGGCGGTCCGCAGGATTCCTTTACGCCCTTGTCAAATTGCTCTTTGAAGCCGGCGTCGGTCAGGTCTATCGTCACTTCCATGATGCCGCTTGCCGGGTCATACTTCCTGTTCCACTGGGCAGGCCAGGCGTCGGCAGGGGTCGTAATCAGCGGCGTCGTGCGCAGGACAAACCCATCTTCCTTCTCCGTGCCGACGCGGATCATCTTCACATTGGCCTTTAAATCGGCATCGGCAAGACTTTTTCCAATATAGAGTTGGAAGGTCACTTTGGAAGTCGGTTTGGCGTAGAGGAGAAAGAAATTATATGTTCGACCCTTTTCAAAGACATTTTTAAAGGTAGCCGGTTCTTTCGTCTTTATGTTTTTAAACTGTTTATCCGCGCTGACCGTCGTATCTATGTAATAGCGCCCGTTATTGGCAACCAGGATACTGCGCTGGGCGATGCCCGTGCCCATCATGCGGATGCCTTGTTCCTCGCCGGCATGCTCACCGATGTTCAGATATTGCCTGTAAATGGGCACCCCGTAACAGTTGCGGTTCTCACATTCACTGTTCCATTTATCTCCGCAGCCGCCGAAACTTTGCTGTGCACACCCGGGGATTATGACCGCCGTCATATAGTCATAAGGCGACTGCAAGCAGGTCTCTTCGGAGAGACACTCGAGAGTCTGGACCGGGGCGTCGAAATACTTGTCCGTATTTATGGCGATCGTTCCCCCGGCATTGTCCGCTCCCGTTCCGATCTGCCGCGGTTGTGCCCCCTGCAAACCGCTCAGGGAGCCGTCGTCGTCGTTCAGTTCCGTCTGGCGATCAACGTCGGTGAAGCTGTCGGCGAACAATTCCTGGGGAGCGCCCGGCGGATAGGTGCAGTATTCCGCCTTGACCTTGGCGACATAGACTTCCGATGTCCCGGCTTTGAAGAGGGGCACGATAATGAAATGACGGATGTCCACATCGTTAAAGAACAGATTCCGCGAGTGAAAGGCCGGCGGGTAATAGAAGCCGTTGGGCTGCTTCCAGCCGATGGCCGCGTTGGGCAGAATGCACCGGCCTTTATAGGGGTCCTCCTTGGCGCGCGGAATGCCCTGGGCGCGCCAATATAAATATTGGTTATTGTTACACGTGCCGGGAACGACATGCTTGTCGAGAGTGGGATCGCAACCGCCGATGGGCGCTTTCTTGATGTGCAGAAAGGCGTTCGACTCCTGGTAAACCGGACCGTCATAGATGTTGTAGAGACGCTGGTAGACGGAAAAGTTGTCAATGGGGATAACGACCCCTTCGTCTCGATTATCTTTGCTCGTATCCTGTAACCGGCAGTACGAGGCCGGGGTGCCGTCCTTGCATCTGAGCTTATTGTCCTGATGGGGATTTACCGGACCGGCATTGGTGGCATAGAAATTATTATCCTGGGTGTGGCCGACGAAAATGCTGTTCCTCGTCAGGGCCCAGTATTGATTCATGACCTGATCCCAACTGCCGCCGGACACCATGGTGAGACCGCCGTTCAGTACGTCGGTAAGGGCGCTGTCGGTGAACAAAAACCAGTTGGTGCGGAGCCAGATCGCCGCATAGTTCTGCTGCGCCCAATGGAAAGAAGAGGTGTAGGAATCGATGACGCTGACCGCGCAGTCCCGGGTGTTCCCTTTGGTGCACATGAAGGCTTCGTCTTCACATTTGGGGTTCTTCTCGACATCGCAACGCACCGGCTGAAGCGTGGCGCCGGACTGGATGTCGGGGTATAACTCATGCTTCGGATCATGCTGGTTTTGGATGTCGTAATACTTTGCGAACGGGTTGGTGATTGCTTTGAACGCCTGCGGATCAACGGGCTGGTCAGGGGTGTTCACGCCCTTGCACACGCCGGTGGTATCGATGGTGATCAGGGAATGCTGAGCCGTGGAGCAGAAATTGCCATGGAAGGATTTCATCGGCGCCCTCCCCGGGGTCTGGCGCTGAATTCCCGCATATCCTTCCCAGGACTGATTTCTGGAAAGGCCGCTGTTTACAGCCGGGGCGAACCAGTAACAGGCGCCGCAGGTCCCGGCGCCCACGGCCATATTGTTTTCAAAGTTGTTATACCCGTTCATGATGAAAAACACACTGGGATGGATATAATCGCCCCCATAGGCAAGATACTGGTTTTTTCTCGGATCAGTGCCTGCATAATCCGTGGTTTTGGCGATGACGCCGGGGACTTGGCGGGGATTGTCCGGGTAGTCGACGGCCGGCCGGGCATAGATGCCGATGTTGCCCTGCAGGAGGTTCAGTGTTTCCGTGCCCTCGGCAAGAAAATAGCCGTGGCCGATCGATTTATAGCCGACGTTTCTATTCAGCATCACCCCCTGGGTGCCCCGGATTTCATACCAGCGCGTCATGGAGTCCCATGATGAGCAATCGGCCACAAAAGTTTCCCGCGGCGCCCGGCGGACCATGTGGAAGTTCACCGGGCTGTGGGCCATCCGCCCGCCCTGGCCCAGTTGATATAATTCGACGCCCTGGAGCTGATATTGCTTCACCCCTTGCCGGACGATGGTATGGCCGCCGAAGTAACTTTCGTCCGGGAGTTTATCGTTGAATTTATCTCCACCGGAAACAACCCTGATATTCCTGGATAAAAGCGCCACGGCGGCCCTGGTTTCCACGGCGTCGGCTACCTTATCCTTGATGGCGTCCGGCATGTCCGCCTTGGGCACGGGGTATCTTGTCCCGTTATGGGGGTAGGCGATTTTTTCCTTTACGGTGATGGTGGATACTTTCTTCTCGGCATCGACGGCGATTTCCTTGATGGAGAGGAGCTCGGAATGTCCGGGCAGGTAGTCCGTTGCCGTCAACACGATCTGATCGTCCTGCTGCCAGTCCACCACCCGGTCCAAAACGAGTTTGTCTCCCTCTTTCTCAACGTTTCCATTCAAGCGGGCCCAGCTTGTTCCCGACGGGTCCATGTCCATAACCCGGTAATTACCGGTAACCTTATAGGCGTTCTTCAGCCCCGTTCCCTTGATCGTGATAATCGCATGCTTATCGGTGGGATCATCCTTCAATTCTTTAATCGTTAATACTTCGGAAGTGATAGCGGGATTGCTCATATCGAAGATCAATATCTTCTCTCCCGGTTTCCAGTCGGCGAATCTGCTCAGCTCCAGGGTGGTAGCGCCTTTTGCTACAGGGTATTTCAGCAGGGCGGCCTTTCCCAGGTCGCCATAGGTCGCCCCCTTCAGGCCGAACATCTGGATGGTCCCTCCATAAGATACGGCGAGGGCCTTTCTGCCGAAGTAATAATCACCGTCCTTGATATCTTTACCGTCCGCCGGATAGGTGGGAAGATTTTCGTACTTGTAAAAGTAGTCTTTAACTTTTTTGTCTTCCGGAGTCCCGTCCGGGGTCGGCATGGTCACCTTATCTTGCCCGCCATTGTTCCACGCTTTATCGGGAACGCCGCAGTTGGTCAGTTTGCAGGTGATGCCCGACTTGCTGTCTGTTCCGTAGAGATAAAAAGTGACGATATTATTGATGTTGCCTGTACCGATGGGTTTTTCCGGTGTTCCCACCAGGAGGCTCCCGCGATTTTCCACGAGGATGGATTTGGCCCAGAAATCGATGGTGGCATCAGCGAAGATGAGCTTGCCGCCGCTGTGGATATTGACAAAACCATAATTATAGATTCCCGCTGCCACGCAGTAGGGCTTGGTGACCTCGAAATCCGCCCCCGTTCCGGGCGGCAAGGGGATGCACTCCTCGGCAAGGGCGGCCGTGTTCAGAGGGCAGAGCAACAAGGCCATTAACATCAATGACCGGGCAACCGCCTTCAGGAACGGAAATGCACCTTGAGGTACGCCCTTAATTTTCATCTTCATTCCTCCTTACAATTTACATGAAAATCCCCCCTTCCCCCCTTTAGAAAAGGGGGGTCAAAGAGCAAGTCTTCCTTTACCAAAGGGGGTCAAAGAGCAATTTCCCCTTTGCCAAGGGAGCAAAGAGCAAGTCCCCTTTTACCAAGGGAGAGCAAAGAGCAATTTCCCCTTTACCAGGGGAGCAAAGGGCAAGTCCCCCTTTTCTAAAGGGGGATTCAGGGGGATTTTTGTATTTCTTTATGCCCGCTTTGGGCATGGGTGTTAGTTTGTTAAAAAAGCTTATTTCTGCCCCGAATAGGCCCTTCCCTCCGGCCCTGTCAGCCAGGGCTTGATGTTGATGCCTTGTTCCGTATCCCCCATGATCATGTTCATATCCGGGGGGGACTTGCCCCACCAGTTGTTCCGGGCGTCGATGTAGATGGTCGAGCGGACCTGGGCGGCAAAGTCGTTATTGGAGATGTTGTTGTTGCTGAACTTCGGCCGGGCGTTGCCGACGACGGTAATGGCCCCTTCCCCCCGGTTTTCCGTCAGGGTGGAGAAGGAGACGGTCGGGGCGGCGTCATTGCGGCAGTAAATGCCGCCCTGGGCGTTTCGCGATATGAGGCTGGAGGAGATTTCCGGCGCCCCATAGACGATATCCAAAGCAATATCGGCATATTGGATAATCGCGTAGCTCAGGGCCGAATTGACGGTTGTTTTCCTGCCCCATCTGACGGCGCTGGCATAGAATCCCGGCGATGGCGAGGCGGCGGAGGCGGTGAAGATGATGGGGTTCTCCGGGGTGCCCTTGGCGATGATACCGCCGTCTTCCACGACGATGGCCGTGTTCTGGTCATAGCGCAACACCACCCCCGGTTCGACGTAGAGGGTGGCCCCGTCTTTGATGACCAGATTCTTTACGATCCGGTAGGGGCTGTTGGAAAGGATCAGATGCGCGTCGGTCTTGATGGCGCCGCCCAGTGAGGAACCGAGAATGGGCAGGGCCGTAGGCTTCCCTTCCGGGTAGGGGGCGCTGAGAACGGACCGGATATCGATCCGGCCCTTCAGCGTGGCAAGTATTTCCAGTCCCTTGGCCGTTCCCCACCAGTTATTCAGTGCCGAGACGGATTCGCCGGTCATGGCCCCGGCGAGGTTGTAAGGCCGGTTGTCGATGATGTTGTTTTCCGTGACCGTGGCCTGGCTGTTTTTGACGTCGATCCCGGCGGCGCCGTTACGGGCGATGAGATTACGGGAGATGGTCGGGGCGGCCCCTTCCACGAGTATTCCCTCCTTGAGGTTGTCCTGAATCCGGTTTTCCGCAAGGACCGGCTGGGCTCCTTCCGTAATGATCACGGCCGGTCCCGTGTTTTTCAGGATGGTGTTTTTGATCAACCGGGGTTTGGCGAAGCCCCCGGAGATCCGAACGGCCGTGCCGTTGAGCGATAGTTCGCAGGATTCGACCAGGGGCGATGCGGACTGGAGGGTCAGGCCCGTGGCGGCGTTTTGGATCCGGTTGAACTTGAGGGAAATCTCCTTCTCCTTGACGTTGCGGAAGACGATCCCCTCCCAGGACTTTCCCGGCGTCGCCGTATCCCAGGAGATTACATGTTCCCCGTCCCCCAGGGCGACGAGACCCCCTTCGATAACAAGGGCGGGACCCCGGGAGCGTATCTCCGTCCCCGCCTCGATGGTGAGGGTGGCCTTGTCCTTGATAATTACAGTATTTTCGATAATATAAGGGCTGGCCCCGGCGTACCAGGCGGTGTCCTTCTCGATGACCCCGGAGACGGGCGTGGGTCCCGGGGCGACGGGAATGCCTCTCCCTGCGGCGCGGTCGCTTTCGTTCCCCGCCAGGTCGACGGCGCTGACCTGGTAATAGTAAGTCTGGCCGTTCACGAGTTTTTCATCCCGGAATTCCGTGACCTCCGTCCGGGCGATTTCCTGGTAGCCGCTGAGGGGCGTCAGGCTCCGGTAAACCCGGTAACCGGCCAGGTCGGGATCGGCGGACTTTTCCCAGGAGAGGAGCACGGCGGCATTCCGGCCGACGAGGCGCACTGATTTTGGTTTATCCGGCGGTGTGGTCTTCAGGGTCACGGAGCCGACGGCGTCCACCCACTGGGAGGCATTCCCGGCGTCATCGGCCAGGTAGCCCGTGATGATCGCCTTCCGCACGTTGTCTCCCGGGACGACCCGGTAAACGCCGAGATAAACGCCGGGCTCGTTAGGCTGCTCCTGCATGTCGATATGCTTTTTGAACTCGCCGATATCAAATGATGCCTGCATCTTCGGGGTCCCCTGGATGACGACCCGGATTTCGTCCCCCGCCTTCTTGGGAAGATTCTTTGTGTCCTGAACGAGAATGGTTATTACCGGGGGCCGCTTGGCCTCGGCAATGGTCGGCGCCGGGATGGTCAGGACCATTCCCCGGAAGAGGTCGTCGCAGGCCCGGAGGAGTTGGATGTCCCGGACGTTCATGGCGGTGGCGATGATGGTGGCGACGAGGCCGATGGGATTGGTCGAGATCCCCCCTTCGTGGATACGGGCCACATGCTCCCCCGTCCAGAGGAGTTCGCCCGTGCGGGCGTCGTACATGCGGAGCTTGGCCCCTACGGAGACCTGAGAGTAAAGTACGGCAAAGAGTTTGTCGAAATTGGAGATTTCCCCATAGACGATGGCGTCGGTGCCCAGGATCTTGCCCAGATCCTTTGCCGGGGTCTGGTTGATGATGGCGGCATCCGTCATTCCCGCCTTCTTGAGGAGGTCATCCACCCGCCAGAGTTCCATGTCTCTAAATGTCAAGGAACTGAAATGATTATAGAATCCCCGGCGGACGGCCTGGGAGCCCTGCTGGCTGCTGGAGAGATTGACAAAGGGCAACACGGCTACGGTCCGGGGCTTCGCCTTTTCCATCGCCGGGTAAACCTGGTATTTTCCGTCGAAGAGATCACGGAGCTGGGGGGTGATGATCGTGCTCTTCGTGGCCACGGTGCAACCAGATAACATGAGAAGAACCCCTAAGAACAACATAACTAATGAAAATCTCTCGGGTAAAATCTTCATGGCAGCTCCTCCTCAATCACTAATATTTGGAAGCTTTACTCTTCTGTATCAATAGTTATCTGCGGAATTCGGTGTGTTCGATATAATCCCGCAGGGCCAACTGCCAGAAGCGCAGGATGTTTCCTGTGGCATCGGTGAACTTCCGGGTGCCAAGAACGCTGTAAGTCGGTCGTGGCGCCGGCAGGTTGAGATCTTTTGTCTGAATGGGTTCAACGGCAACATGCTCAAGTCCCGCATATTCCATGATTTTTTTCGTGAAAGTATGCCAGGTGCAGGAACCCCGGTTGGTCACATGAAAGATCCCCTGGCAATGCTGCTCCAGGAGGACCTGGACGGCGCCGGCCAGATCCCGGCTGTAGGTTGGCGAGCCGGTCTGATCATCGACGACACGCAGGGTATCCGTCTGTCTTGCTTTTTCCAGAATGGTCTTGACGAAATTCTTTCCCGAGCGTCCATACAGCCAGGCGGTGCGGATCAGGAGATAATTGTTGCTGTATTCCTGGAGGTACTTCTCCCCGGCGGCCTTGGATTTGGCGTAAATGCCGCGCGGCGAGGGGACGTCATCTTCGAGATAAGGGGTTCCCTTGGTCCCGTCAAAGACGTAATCCGTACTGAAATGGACAATCCGGATATTATTCTTTCCGCAGGCCAGGGCCACATTTCTGATCCCTTCGGCATTTACGGCGAAACACGTGTCCCTGTCCCTTTCGGCCCCGTCAACATTGGTATAGGCTGCGGCGTTGATAACAACATCGGGCTTTATCTCGGAGATTACTTGGCGGCAGGATTCGGGAAAGGTGATGTCGAAATCCCCGACGTCCTTGCCCGTCACCTTGTGAGCGATGCCAAGACGCAACATCAGATCCGTCCCTAACATGCCCTTGTGTCCCAACAGTAGAATTTTCATTTTCTCATTAGACTTTCATTATATGATGAACCCTAAAATGGTGAAAACCTGGTCGCAATTGACGAAGGGGGAAACGCAACAAAGCATATGGCCTTTTTCCGCTGCCGTCCTCAGTAGAGGACTTCTTTGAGAAACAAACCCTGAGGCGGCGCCGTCATGCCAGCCAGCTTCCGGTCGCGACCTTTGAGAACGGCAGCTACGTCCTCGGGGGGCCTTTTTCCCCTTCCCACCTCGACCAGGGTACCGATAATCGTTCTTACCATATACCGTAAAAAGCCGTCTGCCTCCACAAAGATTTTGATTAAAGGGTGTTCAACCGACAAAGAATTAACGATCTCAATTCTTTTGATTTCTCTTTCAAAAGAGATCACATCAGTGTGGACGGAGCTGAAGGAGGTAAAATCATGTCGGCCGATCAGACTAACGGCCGCCTGCCCCATGAGATCGATATCCAGGGGGCAGTGGATTATCCAGGCATAGTGACGATAGAGGACGGTCCGGGTGGGGCTGTTAAATAGCTGATAAAGGTAAATCTTGCCTTTGGCGTCGATCCGGGCATGAAATTCTTCGTCCGCCTCCTCAAGGGATTTCAGGACGATATCGGCGGGCAGGAGGCTGTTGATTCCTTTCCAAAGATTATTGACGGGTATTCCGCAGGCGGTCTTGAAGTGGGCAACCTGGGCGAGGGCGTGTACCCCGGCGTCGGTCCGCCCGGAACCGATGACATTTAAATTCTCCCCGGTGATGACGGCGATCTTCTCCTCGAGGACCTGCTGGATGGACAGGCCGTCTTTCTGGCGCTGCCAGCCGTGATAGCCGCTGCCGTCGTATTCGATAACCATTTTCAGGTTACGCATTATCGGAGGCTTTATAGGGCGTCGCCGCAGGCGTCGAGGGCCGCGATGCCCGGGAGTTCCTTACCCTCCAGCAGTTCCAGCGAGGCCCCGCCGCCGGTGGAAATATAGGTGATCTTGTCGCTTTCTCCGGTCTTGTGGACGGCCACATCCGTATCGCCGCCCCCGACGATGGTCATGGCGTAGGAATTGGCGATGCTGTGGACCATGGCCGCCGTTCCCCGCCCGAAGGCATCGATTTCAAAGACCCCCATCGGTCCATTCCAGACGATGGTTTTGGCATTGGCCAGGGCCTCGGTGAAGAGGGTGATCGTGGCCGGGCCGATGTCCAGGCCCATCCAGTGGCTGTTCATTTCCTGAATGGGGACGATCTTGGTTTCCGCTTCGGCGCTCATTTCCTGGGCCATGACGCAGTCCACGGGGAGATAAAATTTTACCCCGAGTTCCCGGGCGCTTTTCATAACCTCCGCCGCCATGGGCATCAGATCTTCCTCCACGAGGGACTTGCCAACCTCGTATCCGGCCGCTTTCAGGAAGGTGAAGGCCATGCCGCCGCCGATGATCATTTTATCGACCTTTTTAATCAGGTTGACCAGGGCCTCCAGTTTGCCGGAAACCTTCGATCCGCCGATGATGGCCACGAAGGGCCGGGCCGGGTTATCCAGACATTTCTGGAAGTAATTGATTTCTTTTTTCATCAGAAACCCGCCGCCGCACTCCTTGACAAATTTTGTGATCGCGACGTTAGAGGCGTGGGTCCGGTGGGCGTTGCCAAAGGCGTCGTCGATATAGACATCGGCATAGGCGGCCAATTGGCGGGCGAATCCTTCGTCGTTCTTCTCCTCTTCGGGATGAAACCGGAGGTTTTCCAGGAGGATGACGTCGCCGGACTTCATGCCGTCCACAAGGGCCGTGACATTGTCCCCGATGCAGTCCGGGGCCATGACCACATCCTTGTGGAGAAGCCGGGAAAGTCTTTTGGCTACGGGACAGAGACTGAATTCCGGTTTTACCTTCCCCTTCGGGCGGCCCAGGTGAGAGATGATGATGATCCTGGCCCCGGCGTCGAGGGCATAATTGATCGTCGGCAGGGTCGCCCGGATCCGGCTGTCATCGGTGATATTCTGGGAGCTGTCGAGGGGCACGTTGTAGTCGAAACGGAACAGTACTTTTTTGTCTTTCAGGCTGAATTGGTCGATAAATCTCATTGATCCTCCTTGCATCTTTTTGTCAAACAGGATATGATGCGTCCCGGTTAAGACAAAAAGGTTTTAAAATACAATAGGTTAGCTAACAAAATGGCAAGGACTCGGGAATTTTTCGCTGCGTCGGTTGACCGAATCAGCAATCCCATAGGAAAACCTTGCGGGAGGCTTATTTACATGAGAAGGCCGACCCGGTCAAGACAGAATTGAATTCAATGTACATAACGTACGAGAATAAATAGGAGATAAGGAGAGTGTAGGTTTATGGCGAAAGAACAAGGAAAAGGAATGACGGAAGAGAAGATCCGTGTATTCGAGGCCCGCAGAGAAGCCCTGAAATCCATGGGCGGTGAGAAAATGATTGCCAAACAGCACGAGCTGGGCAAGATGACGGCCCGGGAGCGGCTGGCGATGTTTTATGATGAAGGGACCTTCCAGGAAGTCCAGTTGTTTGTGAAGCACCGCTCCACCCTGTTTGGTCTGGGCAAAAAGGATATCAACGCCGACGGCGTCATCGTCGGTTTTGGCAAGGTCAACGGCCGGACCGTATTTACGGCGGCCCAGGATTTTACCAGCGCCGGCGGGAGTCTTGGGGAGATGCACTCCAAGAAGATCTGGAAGATCATGGATATGGCCCTGGATGCGAAAAAACCGTTTGTGTCTATGAATGATTCCGGCGGCGCCCGGATCCAGGAAGGCGTACCGTCTCTGGAAGGCTACGGCGGCATTTTCTATCGCAACACCATCGGCTCGGGATACATCCCCCAGATCACCGCCATCATGGGACCCACCGCCGGCGGCGCCGTTTATTCTCCGGCCCTAACGGACTGGGTATTCATGGTCAAGAAGAGTTCCTATATGTATATCACCGGTCCCGATGTCATCAAGGCCGTCATCGGGGAAGAAGTGACCCATGAAGATCTGGGCGGCGCCGTGGCCCATGCCACCAAGAGCGGCGTCTGCCATTTCGCCACGGAAAACGACGAAGACTGCAT
>Ga0172379_10010729_pt1 | contig 11037 bp, 8 predicted proteins | sample GrowelOW334metaG_FD_119756 | JGI IMG/M metagenome (GOLD analysis project Ga0172379, IMG submission 119756) | Groundwater microbial communities from an aquifer near a municipal landfill in Southern Ontario, Canada - Groundwater well OW334 metaG | ecosystem: Environmental > Aquatic > Deep... | reverse complement strand
AGAGAGCGAGACCCGGATCTTCCGGAATCACTAGATGAAACCGCGGTTGCCAAACCGGACCTCGGGCGATCTGAAATGAGACTCGCCTTTTGTAATCCCGTATTACCTTAGAGATATCCGATTCTTCGCGAACGTTCAAAAGTAAGTGGCAGTGATCGGGCATTATTACGAACCCGTAAATAAAAAACGGATGTCTTTGTTGAGTGAAATACAATGCTTCGACTGCTTCGCGCGCGCAAGCAGGGTCAGCGAAGATAGGTGCACGTTTGAGAGTCACCGTGGTCACGAGCATCATGTTCTGGTTCTGTGTCGGATGGCGCTGAGACATGCTGCAATTCTAGTACAACCGCGGGTAGATACCCGCTCTCAATCAGAAAGGCTTTTTTTCACCGAATTAATTTCACAGCATCACCTCCAATTTTCCCACCATGGAATTATTGACGGAGAACGTCATGCGCAGCGACCGACCGACTTTGGACACGGTGAGACGGCCGTCTTCGGCTTCGTCCACTTTGTATCCCAGCCCTTCGTAGGCCTTCTGCACGGCTTCTCTGTCGGCAATGGTCGCCTGACGGGGGAAGGAGTACGTGAGCCACAATCCGCTCGTATTGTCGGTCATCTTCACCTTGCCGAAAATCTTCTGAAGGATCGGAAGAAGCTCCGCATGGATTTGTCGGCTCTTCTCGGTTTCGATTTTAGCTTCCTTTGCGTTGTCAAAATTGATCTGCGGGTACGTCTTTGTTTGCGATCCCGTTGTCTCATTGGTTCCCGAGCTTCCGGTACCGAGAGACGAGCAAGACGGTGTTACGAGTGCTTTCGTATACGCCACGATCGTGCGTTGTTTATCTTCGATGTCCGCTAACGTTGCACTCACGGTTTTATTGATCGGGAGCTTCAGATCCTCCGTGCGCACAGTCATGTCCTGCGAGATCAGGTAGGAGCTTTGGTCATCCGTTGTCACCGAGCTGGAAGTGATGATCTTCGCGCCGCCGCTCACGTCGCCGTTGGCGTCCGTTTTGATGAGCAGCGTTTCCTCGTACGGCTCCAGACTGCCCATGATCATATGCTCTTCCGTCGTGATGATTCTCCCCTCGAGAGCGATGCCCCCGTCGCGTGTCGCTTGGATAAAGTATCCCGTTGCATCCCGTTCGATATCAATTTTTTTCACCCATCGCGGATTGAAATCCTCATCCACTTTCACGAGCTCCGCATTGCTCGCAAAGTCCGTGGCATTCACTGCCCCCGCTTTACGCATGATGTTGTGCAGGATGACAAATTCACCATCGGTCGTTTTTGTGGTTCGAAGATCGAGATCAAAGGAACCGTTGGCGGTTTTCACGGTTCTGGCCCACTGATACTTTCCAATGGCGTTCATCTTCACTCCCACGATGGGGGAGGAATCGGTGAGGCTTTTGATGCCCGCACTTTTGGAACCACCGAGAAGCTGGGCGGCATTGGAATAGCGTCCGAAAGCGATGAAACCGCCGTCCGATGTTTGTTCTACGGATCGGAAATCCCCGCCAGGCACGCGAATTTTCGTCTGCTTGATCTTGAGATCTTTCGCCGTGGTTCCGGTCGGGATGCTGTATTCCATCGGTGGCGCTTCGATGCTTTTTGCCCAGACTACATTGAGCGTACTGTCCAATTTTATGACGGTGGGTATTTCGCCCGTGGCCAGATCGGTTTGTGCTTTCGACAGTCCCGTGGCGCGTGTTTCGATTGCGGCCAATGCTACGAAGCTGCCATCGGACAAATATTTCATGTCAGTTGCGGTCCAATTCATCTTCTTGCTCCAGAGCACTTTGCCATTTTTGTCGAATTTTATGACGACGCTGTAATCAGCTACGGCATCGAAATCGGCGATCTCTCCTTCGTAGCCGGTGATCTTTTTGAGCTTCGCGAGCAGCAGGACTCCGCCATCGGAGGTGGCCCAAAGTTTTTGCGGGAAATCCATGCTGTAATCGCCGACCATGGTCGACCAAACGCGTTTTCCGCTGGCAGTGATCTTTGTCACCAGAATATCGCCCCAGCCTTCTTTTTTGCTCTCGTACTTCGCGTCGTAGAAATCGATGATATCTCCCGCCACAACGAAATTGCCGTCACTCGTTTGCACGGAGAGGCGTTTCGTTTCCGCGAGCACGCCCTGAGCCGCACTCTGACTGTCGAACTGTTTGCTCCAGAGAGCGGTACCTTTCGCATCGGTCTTGATGACGAATGCGTTCCACACGCCCATGCCGGAGCTCCACGTCGTATCGCCGGTGAGGAGATACCCGCCGTCTTTCGTGGCCAGTACGCCGTAGCCGTCGGCGCGATCGCGCATGCGATACGTTTTGATGAACGTGTCCGAAGACACCGGTACGGTTACGCAGCGGGCAGTGACCTCCGTGCGATATCCGGAAAGCGTTCCCAGTGCGATATAGGCAAATCCCACCAACGCCAAAGCGACAATCGCCAAAGAGTTCCGTGTGATTTTGTGTTTTTTCATTACTATATATTATAACATAATTTGATTATTACACAAAGAGCAGAGGCTCGGAGATTGAATGGAAAGATTCCAGATTGGGTTTCAGTATCACAATCGTGCACCTTGGCTTGTAACCAAACGATCCATACACTGGTTTCGGATGTCGGAACGCATTTGCCCGCCGCGTCTCACACGAGGACTGCCCCTCGAAGGAAAACGGAGGGTGATATCTGCTTATCGTTTCACCTGGAAACATCTTCTCTCTCTCGAGCGACGTACGGGGACGCGCTATGCCGAGCACGGTACGATGATTGCTTTGGTATTGCGTGAGATCACTGACGATCCATCACTCCTCATTGCGGCGCTCGTCCACGATATTTTCCTTCTTCCCGATGGCAAGGCTCTCCTTGCCAAGTCCGAACTTTCGAGGAAAGAGCAGAAACTGGCGTTCGATATGCATGAATTGCGTCGTCTCCATATCGATGCCAATACCAAGGATCTCGATCGAGTGATTGATGCATTTTCGAGGGATGAACGGCTCCTCATTCTTCGCATGGCGCACCGACTCAATGATGTCCGTCATTTAAATCGTTTCAAGCGGGATCTTCAAGAAGCAATCGCTCGGGAGACATTGCACATGTACACGAGTATTGCGGGGAGGCTTGGAATGCACGCGTGGCGCTACGAGATGGAAGAATCTTGTTTCCGCTTTCTTCAGCCGAAAGTTGCACGGGACTTGGAACGGAAAATGAAAAATCATTATCCGCTTGATCTGGTCTGTATTCGGCACACTCAGCGTTTCCTCAGGAAACGATTTTCGGAGCGAGGCATCTCCTGTCGCTTGAGTTACCGGATTAAAGGTCTCTTTTCGACGTATCGTAAGATGGTGCTGAAAGAGAGGCGTTTTGAGGAACTCACTGACCGTCTTGCGCTCCGACTGATCGTCGAGAATGTTGAAGATTGCTATCGCGTGCTTGGAATGGTGCACGGTGTGTTCCATCCGATTCCCGGCAAGCTCAAAGACTATATCGGTGCGCCGAAGGAGAATGGGTACCGATCCATCCACACCGTCGTCTATCCGCTCAGGGGAGTGACGGAACAACCGATGGAGATCCAAATCCGCACGGAAGCGATGCATGAAGAGTGCGAATTCGGCATTGCGCGCCACATCGACTACAAGCATTACCTCTATGCTCTCCATGCTCAGCCGACACGTGTGCAGCTTTTCCGAAATCTTCTCAGTTTACGCGAGGAAGCCCGTTCCCCTCAACAATTTGCGAAGGCGCTAAGAACGTATTTTGATGAGGGGCACATTGCGATATTTGATGCTAAAAACAATCTGTTTCATCTGAAGAAACCTGTGACTGCGAAGCAATTTATCGCGAAGATTTATGGAAAGAAATTTCCTACTTGCCATTCGGTTTATATCAATGGAAGAGAGCAATCTTCTGACATGTTACTGAGGGACGGAGATACGGTAGAGGCACCGTTCGCGAAGCTTCGGCGTCATGCATGAATTTTTTGGTGGAGCTGCCGTCCGTTGGTTACGTCAAGCCAAGATACTTCATTCGAGGTTTGGGGTGAGCGAAAAGAGCATACGAAGAAGGCCGCTCTCGCGACCCTCCCGTTTGCCGATGATGATATGGATTACTGAGCCGATGATGTGCTGCTGCTCGCGTCTTCGTCGGGTGATTCTCTGTCCATCATCCAACCGCCGTGCTTGCCTTCTTTTTTCTCAGGCAACGTCACGCCTTTTTCCGTCGCGATCTGCTCGATCGTCTTGCCGCTATCGAGCGCGGCCTTCAGATCCGTTTCCGTCATGCCGAGCTTGGTCGCGAGGTCGTCGGCTTCGGGACCGCGTCCCATCATTCCGCGACCACCGAATCCATGACCGCCGCCAAAGGGCATCATGGCCGATTTCAGATCCGGATTCGCCGTGATGGCGTTCTGGATGGCCGAACGTTCGTCTTCGTTCGCTTTCTGCACGGCAGTATCGCGCTGTGCGTCATCCGTGATGGATGCAGCAGCCGTCAGTGCCGTTTCATGCGCTTGTATCGCGCTCTTCTGGATTGTGACCATCGCGTCGATGTTCTTCAGGAACGCATCGTCCTTTGCAACCATTTCCTGGACCTGTTGCTGCGTAGGAATGGGACGCGATCGCGCGACGGAACTGCCTGTTTCAGAGGTCGTGGCACTGGATACTTGCGCGAGGATTGGAATGGCGAGTGCCAGGGTCGTGATGCCAGCGATGGCACCGAGTGTGAATCTATGCATCTTCATAGAAGTGTAAGTGGGTAAGAAATAGATTGGTTAACCGCGGTCACTATACGAAGCAAGGACTAAGACACGATTAAGAGGGGGAGCGGGCTTTTCCCCGTGCGGTTCAGCCAGCATTTCTTGCATGTTCTTCGCCGTTGCCACGAAGGCTCGCGCCGTGCGATATCCTGCCAATTTTCAAGAATTTAATCTGGCATTAAACGTGTTTCCATGCTAAAATAAGTAGATTTACGCGTACGCGCGCAAAACAAACATTCATGTCGTTTCATACCCTCATGTTTGGCTGGGAATATCCGCCAGTGCACTGCGGCGGACTCGGTGTGGCATGCCAAGGAATTGTCCGTGGTCTTTTGCACCACGGCGCACGTGTCACACTCGTCCTCCCGCACGATGCCGCCGAGGAAGAGGGAGCGAATATTCTCTCGCTCGGAAATGTCGGAAGCGATGTAGTCGTGGTGCCCGCGAAGATACGACCGTACGATTCCATGCAGTCGTATGCATATCGTGTCGCTACCTTGGGCACGGAACCTGTGGAACAGCTCTACGGTGATAATTTAGGCGAGGAAGTGGAGCGATACACGGCAGTTGCGACGGAACTAACGAAGAACGTTCAACCGGACATCGTACACACGCATGACTGGATGACATTGGAAGCCGGAGTCCGTGCCGCGCGTTCCCATGGAAAGCCGCTCGTTGCGCACGTCCATGCGACGGAGCTCGATAGAACGGAGTTCCATCCGAACGCCTGGATCATGAAGCGCGAGCTTCAGGGACTTCAGAAAGCCGATCACATCATCGCGGTGAGCGGCTACACGAAGAATCTCCTCGTGCGCGAATACGGCATGCCGGAGGACAAAATCACCGTGCTCCACAACGGGACGTTCAACGATCGACCGTTACAACGTCGCATTGATGATGGAACGGAGAAACATCCGCTCGTACTCTTCCTTGGCCGTCTCACGGTACAGAAGGGCGTTTCGTACTTCATCCGTGCGGCGCAGCGCGTGCACGAACTGCGTCCCGACGTACGGTTCGTCGTCGCCGGCGAGGGGTATTTGCTTCCGCAGTTGATCCAGGAATCCTTCGAGCGTGGCATCGCCGATTCCATGATCTTCGCCGGACGTGTGACGAATAGCGAAGCGAAAACGCTCTACAAGAAAGCATCGTGCTTCGTGATGCCCTCGGTCTCCGAGCCATTCGGACTTGTAGCGCTCGAGGCGATCACGCACGGTGCGCCGGTAGTGCTGAGTCGTCAGTCCGGCGTGTCGGAAGTCGTGCACAACGCACTCCTCGTGGATTTCTGGGATACCGACAAGATGGCAGATTGCATTCTCACCGTGCTCCGTGAAAAGCCGCTGCGCAGCGAGATGCGATCGCAGAGCAAACGGATTCTCGGCAATCTCACGTGGCACCGCCAGGCGGGAAAAATACTTTCGATTTACGACAAGGTAATTCTTGATTCTTAATTCCTGATTCTTATTCATCTATGTCAAAACACTCTCACGCTCCCGCCGTCTGTTTCTACTTTCAGGTTCATCAGCCGTATCGTTTGAGAGATCTTCGTGTCACCGATATCGGTCAACTGAAACAGGGGGAGTACTTTGACCTTGAGAAGAACCGTGCGGTGTTCCAGAAGGTCGCGGAGAAGTGCTATCTGCCGACGAACGCGTTGCTGCTTGATCTGATCAAAGCGCATCCGGATTTTCGCGTGGCGTTCTCCATTTCCGGCGTCTTTATCGACCAGTGTCGTGAATACGGACCGAATGTGCTGAAGTCATTTCAGGCGTTGGCCGAGACCGGCAGAGTGGAGTTTCTTGCCGAGACCTACTACCACTCGCTCTCCGCGATTTTTTCGTGGGGAGAATTCTGCGAACAAGTCGAGCGCCATGTGAAAACGATAGAGGAGCTCTTCGGCATTCGTCCGACCATGTTCCGCAACACCGAATTGGTGTACAACAACGAGATCGCCGAAGTGGCACGACTCCTCGGTTTCCGCGGAATTTTGGCCGAGGGAGCGGATCATCTTCTGGGCGGTCGAAGCCCCAATGTACTGTACCGTCCGCCTAAGTTCCGGTTACCTCCCGCGATGCGCAAGAGTATCGCCCGTCATCGGATCCATCCGACGAGTGTTGCAACCATCAAGACGCTTCTCAAAAATTATCGCCTCTCGGACGACATCGCGTTCCGCTTCAGCAACAAGACGTGGCGCGGTTACCCGCTCACAGCGGATACCTTCGCTTCGTGGGTTGCGAGTTCGGGTGGTCAGAGGCACGGCGGTCGCGACCGCCAGTGCCAGAGCGTGAATCTCTTCATGGACTACGAGACGTTTGGAGAGCATCAGTGGGCGGATACAGGCATCTTTGAATTCCTACGTGCATTGCCCGGAGAATTTTCTCGGCACGGCATCGAGACGCTCACGCCGTCGCAAGTCATACAGCGATCCGGCCGTCGGCCGTGCGATGTGTTCGATGCGCACGCGGTTGTCTCGTGGGCGGACACGGAACGCGATCTTTCGGCATGGCGGAGTAATCACCTTCAGGAAGCGGCGCTCGTCGGAATCTATTCTCTCGAACATGCGGTGCGTGCGGCGGAGGATCCGGCCCTGCTCGATATTTGGCGCAAGCTGCAGACCTCCGATCACTTCTATTACCTTTCGACGAAATACTGGAACGACGGCGATGTACACAAGTATTTCAGCCCCTACGAATCGCCGTACGAAGCTTACCGAAGATACAGCCATGCGTTGGAAGATCTGCGATGCACACTGGAAAAACTAGCCCCTCCTCTCAAAGCTCATAACTCATAACTTTCCATGCCTCGAAGTTTAGTCCTCGGCAACGGCTCGCTCCTCGCCACGTTTGACGACTATCTGCAGCTCAGGGATTTCTACTATCCCTACGTTGGCGAGGAAGATCACACGACCCACGGAAAATTCCATCGGCTCGGGTTTCTCGTCGAAGGAAAAGGGTTCTCGTGGATCTCGGATGGATCATGGAAGATCACGCCGGGATACACGGAAGCGTCTCTCGTTTCTTCTTCGAAACTCTCGAATGAGCGGCTCAGCCTCGAGATCCTTTCCGAGGACTTCGTCGATCCGACGAAGAACATCCTCATGCGATCTTTCCGCCTCCGGACGCTCGATGGCGTCGAGCGCAAGGTGCAGTGTTTCTTCCATCATGATTTCTACATTTACGGCGACAAGCAGAAGGACACGGCATTCTTCGAGCCGCATACGAAGAGTGTCATTCACTATCGGCAGAATCGCTACTTCCTCGTCGGCGGCACGACGAGTGATCCCGTGAACAGTATGCCGAGCGAAATTCCGAATGAATTCCATCCTCTCAGCAGGGATGAGACGCACATCGATCATGCGGGGATCACGTCGTTTTCCATTGGCAAAGCGAACTACCGTGGTCTCGAGGGAACGTGGCGCGATGCCGAAGATGGTGTTCTAAGCCGCTATCCCATCGAACAAGGATCCGTCGATTCCACGGTGGAAATCGATTGCGTGGTGCGCGGCGACCGTGGCACCTGGGTCTACGTCTGGGTGTGTGCCGGCAAGAAAATTTCCGAGGTACACGGGCTCCAGCATTTTCTCCTCGAGGAAACGCCGGAGCAGGTGAAACAATCCGCCCGCAACTACTGGCGCGGCTGGGTGGGGTCGCACATGGATCCGCACGAGAAATTGCCGAAGGAAGTCATGGATCTTTACGTCCGAAGCCTCCTCACCGTGCGAACGCAAATCGACAACCACGGCGGCATACTTGCCGCCAATGACAGCGACATCATGCAGTTCAATCGCGATACCTACACCTACGTGTGGCCGCGGGACGGTGCATTCGTGTGCATGGCGCTCACGCGTGCCGGTCAGACCGAAGTCGTGCGTCGTTTCTTTGAGTTTTGTGAGAAGGCGCAAACGAAGGAGGGGTATCTGCTCCACAAATACAATCCCGACGGATCAGCGGGTTCTTCCTGGCACCCGTGGTACCGCGGACGGCAGTCCATTCTTCCTATTCAGGGTGACGAGACGGCGCTGCCACTCCTCGCGCTCTGGCGACACTTCGAGCACACGCAGGATTTCGAATTCCTCCATGCGCTGTACCAGAAGTTCGTGCGGCACGGTGCGGATTTTCTCGTGCGGTACACGGAGGCCGATACGGGGTTGCCGCTTCCGAGCTACGATCCTTGGGAGGAACATCGCGGCGTTTTCACCTATACGACTGCCGCTACCTGCGCGGGTCTGCGTGCTGCCAGTCACATCTCTGCGGCGCTCGGCCACTACCGTCACGCAGATCGATACGGCGAAGCGGCAGATCGCATGACGGAAGCAATGTTCATCCACCTCTACGACGAATCGACCAAATCGTTCCTCAAAAAAATCAAGCGCGAGAACGGCGCGACCATCGAGCGTGATACCACACCCGATGCGAGTATTGGCATTCTTTGGATGTTCGATATTCTCCCGCCGAACGATCCGCGTGTCGTTTCCACCATCGAGCGGCTGGAGCGCGTACTTACCGTACGCACGCCGATTGGCGGAATAGCGCGGTACCAAAACGATTACTATCAGTCCGTGACGCCCCCGACACAGGATATCCCGGGCAATCCGTGGATCATCACGACGCTGTGGTTCGCTGAGTGGCGCATTGCCACGGCGAAAACGCTTCAGGATCTCGAGCGTCCGCTCAAGGATCTGCAGTGGGTTGCGGCGCGCGCATCGACTGCCGGCATGTTGCCGGAACAGGTGCACCCTCTCACCGGAGCTCCGCTCTCGGTTGCGCCTCTCACGTGGAGCCACGCGACGTTCATCGAGGCCGTTCTGATGTTTGCTGCGAAGAAGAAGCAACTTACGGATAAGAATCAAGAATCAGAAATCAAGAATCAGGAATGAGACGGTTATTCTTGATTCTCCTCACGTCACCAACAGCGACATGAATCCTCGAGCCTCCTCCATCCTCGGCATTGACCTCGGCGGCACCAAGACCGCTCTCGGTCTCTATGATCTGGCATCAATGGAACGGCGTGCCATGCAGGTGTTTCCGACGCGCGCGGAGCGTGGTTTCGATGCAGTTCGTCAGGATCTGCGTCAGGCAATCGATGCGCTCATCGCGGAAGATACCGTTGCGGTGGGCATGGGTGTGCCGGGACTCATCAGAGCGGAGACTTCCCGCATTGTCACGATGCCCAATATTCCCGGTGCGGAAGGTGCCGATCTCCGAGCGGATATCGCTACTCATACGGGTCTTCCCGTGACGATCGACAATGACGCACGGTGTTTCGCTTATGCGGAGGCGCTTCTCGGTGCGGGGAAAGGACATCGGATTGTTGTCGGTGTGACACTGGGAACCGGCGTCGGCGGCGGGATAGTCATCGAAGGAAAGCTTTTCCATGGAGCTCACGGATTTGCAGGTGAAATCGGTCATATGCTCCTGATGCCGGGAAAGCCGCCGTACGCGACTCAAGACGCACGAGGAGACGTGGAACAGTTTCTCTCCGGGACGGCGCTCACTGAGCGGACGAAAGGAACAGGACATCCGCGTGAAGTCCTCGAAGGAGAGGCTGGAACAAATCTTCGTCCAGCGATATTTCAGGAACTGGCATGGTTGATTACGAGCCTCACACACGCACTCGATCCCTCGATCATCGTGTTTGGCGGCAGTGTCGGGCGTGCACTGAAGCAGCATCTTCCCGCAATCGAACGAGAGCTTGGCACATGGTTGCTCAAAGGATGTACGCCTCCTCTTCTCGCATGTGGCGAACTGGAGGATGCGGCACTCCGGGGAGCGGCGCTCTTGGCGCGGCAATTGAAGAGCGAGTAGGATTCGGCTCCTACCTTTCTCTCTACTCTCTCTCATGAAGCTCGATGAACTTGTGCGGCGAATGGGCTATATACCGGATTTCGAAACCCGACGGATGAATCCGAGAGATCAATTGAAGCACGAAGCGATTGCCTCGGCCGTTCGACGCATTTCGTATGCCGGCATGGCGGATTGCGAACTGGATTCTGCCGCTCATCTCCAGTGGGTTCGGCTTGCTTTCCAGCAAGCCTTCGCGAACGTTTTGAGTGATCTGTTCGACACAGAAGTTCGTGCGCAGGTCATTCGCGAACACGAGGAAATTTTGCGTGTTCTCGATGACATCCTTGTCCCCAATGAACGCGGGTAGATACCCGCTCCCTTGAATAGAAAACAATAATAAAATAGGAGCAGGTGTCTACCTGCGGTTTGCTCGTGAAATGGATGCAGATTCATTCGATATTACACATATTTCCGCATTAGTTTGAAGATGATGATAGT
>Ga0172379_10010728_pt1 | contig 11037 bp, 10 predicted proteins | sample GrowelOW334metaG_FD_119756 | JGI IMG/M metagenome (GOLD analysis project Ga0172379, IMG submission 119756) | Groundwater microbial communities from an aquifer near a municipal landfill in Southern Ontario, Canada - Groundwater well OW334 metaG | ecosystem: Environmental > Aquatic > Deep... | reverse complement strand
TGCTGATCGTACTCCGTCAGTCCGCTGTAGATCATGTTGTGGCGGGCGTAGTCGGTGGATAACGCAGCCTTGGCGGGATCCAGCGTATCGGCAGTCGAGCTCGATACGCTGGCAACGCGAATGCGCCCGCCCCGCCGAGGTGTTTGGGCCAACGCGGCGTCGGAGCCGACCAGCACGCCGCCCGCCGTCGCCATCAGGCCGGCGCCCAGCAGAGTGCGCAGGGCTTGCCTGCGCGACGGATCGGTCAATGACATAGGTGCTTAGAGCCCGACGATGGCCGGGAGACCGCCGATATCCTTGATTTCGTGATAGCCGTAGTAGGAGGTCGATGGGCCGTGGCCGCGGTCGACGTATACCGTATTACGGATGCCGATATCCGAGGCCGACATCAAATCGTAGCGCAGGCTTGATGACACGTGGAGCAGGTGCTCCGGTCCGCAGCCAAGCTGGTCGAGCATGTACTCGAAGGCCTGCAACCGGGGCTTGTAGGCCTGCGCCTGCTCGGCGGTGTAGACGGCGTGGAAGGGTGCCCCGAGCAAGGCGACGTTCTTGTGAATCTGGTCGTTGGAGGCGTTCGACAGAATCACCAGGGGAATGTGCTTGGCGATGCGCGACAGCGGTTCGGGGACGTCCGGATGCGGACCCCAGGTCGGCACCGCTTCATAGTAACGCATGCCCTCGTTGTCGCGATACTCGACCTTCCAGCGCTTGCAGGTGCGCCGGAGGGCGTTGCAGATCACGTCCTTGTAAGGCTTCCAGGCGCCGAGCACCTCGTCGAGCCGGTACGCCGCGAAGTCCTTGACGAACTGCTCCATGTCATCCTTCGAGACCCGGTCGGCAAAGATTTCCCGGGTCAAATCGGACATGCGGAAGCGGGTCAACGTGCCGTAGCAATCAAAGGTGATGTACTTGGGTCTGAAGCTGCTCATCGTGCTGTTTCCTTTTCGTGTTGAATTTTGTAAGCCGGCTGCGTCGGTGGTCAGTGCAATATGTCCTGTAGCCGGTAATAAGCGCCCACCAGGGGCAGGAACCAGGGTTTGCCGAAGTGGCCCGGGATCGCCGGCCACTTGAGTTGCCGGAAGGGATTGGCGTCGCCCCTCCCCTCCATGATGTCGGCCATGGCCTGCCCCATGTGCACCGACATTTGCACGCCGTGACCGCTATAGCCCATCGAGTAATAGAGCCCCTGATGCTCGCCGACACGGGGCAGGCGATCCACGGTCATGTCGACCAGGCCACCCCAGCAATAGTCGATGCGCACCTTGCTCAGTTCGGGGAAGAACTGCGTCAGGGACCGGCGCAGGATGTGTCCGCACTCCTCGTCCGAGCGTGGATTGGACATGGTGAAACGGGCGCGGCCGCCGAACAGCAGGCGGTGGTCGGGGGTGGTGAAAAAATAGTTGCCGATATTCTTGGTCGTCACATAGGAACGGCGCGTCGGCAGCAATCGCTGTAGTTGTGCCGGGTCCAGCGGCTCGGTCACAACGATGAAGCTGCCCACCGGAACGATGCGGCGCCTGAACCACCCGAGGGGGCCGCGCGAGGTGGCGCCCGTCGCAACCAGGACCTGCTTCGCTTCCAGCGTTCCCCTCGCCGAGGTGATCCGGTAGGCACCGCCCGGCAGGCGTTCCAGCTTGGTGACGGCGGCGTTCTCAAAGACGCGCGCGCCGCTGCGGGCGGCCGCCTCGGCCAGCCCGACGCCGAATTTGCCGACGTGCATCTGGGCACAGCCGCCTTGAACCAGGCCACCGTAGAATTTGCCCGAATCGATCTCGTCACGTATGCGTTCACGGGTGACGAGCTTGACGTCAGTGTCGACATTGGCGCTCAGCATGTCGTGGGTGCGGACCAGTTGTTCATAGTGCCCGGGCTTGACGGCGAGTTTTATCTTGCTGGTGCGCCGGAAGTCGCATTGAATATGCTCCGTCTTGACGATGTTCTCGACCGTGCCGACCGCATTGCCGAAGGCCTGATAGTAGGAGCGGGCACGCTCGAGGCCGATCTTCCGCGCCAGTCCGCCGAAGTCTTGTACCAGGCCGGAATTGCATTGCCCGCCATTGCGCCCCGAGGCTTCGCCGACCACCCCGCCCGACTCGAGCACGGTGACCGTCGCCTTGCGTCGCGACAAGGCCAGTGCGGCGGACAGGCCGGTGAAACCGCCGCCGATGATGGCAACGTCGACACGGCCATCGACCGGCCCGGCGGCGGCTCCGGCGAACTTGGGGGCCGTTTCCAGCCAGTAGGATTCGAGTTTCATGGCGAAGTTAGCGGTGACAAACGCAAGAAATGGGGTGGGGCTGATAGCGGCTCATGATCCTCTTTCTGGTCCGGCATGGCCGGTCGTTACTGGCCCGACAATTAAAACATGAGGGGACTTTGGAATGTCCTTTATTGAAGGTTTAAGGACCAACAAAACGCGGTTTTGTCAGGGTCAATCAGCATAGTTTGCCGTGCGCGCCGCATCGGCCACGGCCGGCGTGAAATTTTCAGCGCCGGCCTCGCCAAGGACGGCAATTTGTCGCCTGGCGGTGAATTTACCCTCCAGCACAATATGCCAAGGCCGCGATAAATACAAAATCCGCTTTGCTTCGAACCGCCTTTTGTACAAGCAAACACTTCACACGGCCGGCTAACATTCCCTCATCGTCAAATCGGCCTCCATCATGTCTAAGTCATCGCTCGTTGCCCTCGATCGGGATCACCTCATCCACCCGGTTTCATGCTTGCGTAGCCACGAGAATAAGGGCGTCACGATCCTCGAGTCCGGGCGCGGTGCCTTTCTTCGCGACATCGACGGCCACGAATTGCTCGACGCATTCTCCGGCTTGTGGTGCGTCAACGTCGGCTACGGCCAGGAGAGCATCGTGCGCGTCGCCGCCGAGCAAATGAGTCGCCTGCCCTACGCCACGGGCTACTTCAGCTTCGGCGCCGAACCCGGCATACGCCTGGCGGCGCGGCTGGTCGAACTGGCGCCGGCGGCGCTGCGGCATGTCTACTTTACGCTGGGCGGTTCCGATGCCGTCGATTCGGCGATTCGCTATATCACTTACTACTGCAACGCCCTCGGTCAACCCGAGAAGAAGCATTTCATCACTCTCGAGCGCGGCTACCATGGATCTTCCGCGCTGGGTTCGGGCCTGACGGCGTTGCCGACGTTTCATCGCAAGTTCGATGTGCCGAAAGAGAATCAACATTACATCGCCTCGCCCTATCCCTACCGCAATCCGGTCGGCAACGACCCGCAGGCCATCATCGCCGCGTCGGTGGCGGCATTGCGCGCCAAGGTCGCGGAGATCGGCGTTGAGCGCGTCGCCGCTTTCTTCTGCGAGCCGGTGCAGGGATCGGGCGGCGTCATCGTGCCGCCCTATGGCTGGCTGAAGGCGATGCGCGAGACTTGCCGGGAGCTGGGCGTCCTGTTCGTCGCCGACGAAGTGATCACCGCCTTCGGCCGCACCGGCCCGATGTTCGCCTGCGCCGCCGAGGATGTCGAACCCGACCTGATGACCCTCGCCAAGGGACTGACCGCCGGTTATGCGCCGATGGGCGCGGTGCTGATGTCGGACGCGGTGTACAACACCATCGCCGACAGCGACGGCGGCAAGCTGGTGGTCGGCCACGGCAATACCTACTCGGCGCATCCGGTCAGCGCGGCGATCGGCCTGGAAGTGCTGCGCCTCTATGACGAAGGCGGACTGCTGGCCAATGGTATCGCCCAGGGGCCGTATTTCGCCCAAGTCTTACACCGGCTACTGGAACATCCGCTGGTCGGCGACGCACGCCAGCGCGGTCTGCTGGGCGCATTGGAACTGGTCGCCGACAAAGCCAGCAAGCGGCGCTTCGACCCGGCCCTTAAGTTGAGCGAACGAATTTCGTCGGCCGCCTACCGCAACGGCATCATCTTCCGCGCCTTCGACGACAATATTCTCGGCTTCGCACCGGCACTCTGCTACAGCGCGGAAAACTTCGACCTCCTGTTCGAGCGTGTCCGCAAGACCCTGGACATGGTTCTCGAACAGCCCGACGTTCGCGGCGCCTTGGCCTGACACGCCGCCACGCTCCCGCTACGGCGGGCCTGTCCATTTCTTTGAGTCGATAATCATGGTCTCACCATTCAAGATCGCGGTCATTCCGGGCGACGGCATCGGCCGGGAAGTGATGCCCGAAGGTTTGCGCGTGCTCAATGCCGCCGCAAAGCGTTTCGGATTCGGCCTTCAGTACACCCACATCGACTGGGCGAGCTGCGATTACTACGCCAAGACCGGGCAGATGATGCCCGACGACTGGAAGGTGCAACTCGCCGGCATGGATGCGATCTATTTCGGCGCGGCGGGCTGGGCGGCGACCGTGCCCGACCATATATCGCTGTGGGGATCGCTCCTGAAGTTTCGCCGCGAATTCGACCAGTACATCAATCTGCGCCCGGCCCGGATCTTCCCCGGCGTCGCCTGCCCCCTGGCCGGCCGGGGACCGGGCGACATCGACATGCTGATCGTGCGGGAAAACACCGAAGGCGAATATTCCTCGGTCGGCGGCATCATGTACGAGAACACCCCGCGCGAGATCGTCATGCAGCAGTCGGTGTTCTCGCGCAGCGGCGCCGACCGGGTGCTGCGCTACGCCTTCGAGCTGGCGCAACGACGACCGCGCAAACACGTCACCGTGGCGACCAAGAGCAACGGCATCTCGATCAGCATGCCGTGGTGGGACGGGCGCGCCGCGGAAATGGCGGCAGCGTATCCGGACGTCGCCTGGGACAAGCAGCATATCGACATCCTGTGCGCACGCTTTGTCCTGCAACCGCAGCGCTTCGATGTGGTCGTGGCCTCGAACCTGTTCGGCGACATCCTGTCCGACCTCGGTCCGGCCTGCACCGGCACCATCGGCATCGCGCCGTCGGCGAACCTCAACCCGGAACGGGTGTTTCCTTCCCTGTTCGAACCGGTGCATGGCTCGGCGCCTGACATCTACGGCAAGAATATCGCCAATCCGGTGGCCATGATCTGGTCCGGGGCGATGATGCTGGACTTCCTCGGCCGCGGCAGCGGACCGGCGCATGACGCGCATGACGCCATTCTTTCGGCAATCGCCGGCGTGCTGGCCGATGGGCCGCATACCGCCGACATGGGCGGCAGCGCCTCGACGACCGAGATGGGCCGGGTGATTGCCGAGCGGGTAGCCGCGCAGGCTTGACGCGCTGACCGCGACATGACGAGGCGCCCTGCGACGCCGACCGCTTACCCGGTGGAAGTCGTCTTCCCCGATCTCGGCGATTATGTCGAGGGCAACGGCGGCATCCCTTACGTGTATTCGTTTGCCAGCGGCGTCCCGCCGCGTTGATCAGGATTTCAACCGGCTGTGGACGCCGGCGTTCCGGTCCTGACTCCCTACCCGGACTGCGTCCTGGTGATGCCTTCCTTGCGTCAATTGCGACCCGGCGTCACCGTGGCAAGGCTGGGGCGGTTAGTAGTCCCCGCCGCTCCCCGCTGACGGCCGGATCGGGCTCACTCGCCGCGCGACAAGGCCGTGAAGTCGTTGATCAGGTCGCCCAGTTTGTGCCGGGCATGGGCGCGTTGCCCCGGCGTGGTCATGGCATGAATGGCCACCAGCAGGGTCGCCGAGTTTCGCCGCAGCGCCCGCGCCTGGGTTAGGCGCGCGGGATCATTGGGCAGGTCGAAGTGCGCCGCGTACTCGCGGAGCAGCTGCACGATCCGCTCGCGCGGCGGGTGCTGACGCTGCACCAGGCGCATCAGCGCCAGCCAGTCGCGTTGCCGCCGCAGTCGTTCGTCATACCAGAAGCGGGTGGCCGGCGGCTGTCCGGCAACCAATTTTCGCAGCGCTAATCGCTGGTCATCGCTGAACTCGCCAAACCAGTATTCGGCGCGTTCCAGTTGCCGCTTGAATTGCGCATCGTGCTGCCCGCCTTCTCCGTCGGCCAGCCGCACCTCCCTGGCGTAAGCGGCGTCGTTCCGCTTGAATCGGCTGGCCGCACGCGCGATCTGGTCGGGCGTGGCAGTCAGCAGCAAGTCCGCGATGTCCGGCGCCGCCTGTTCGGCCAGCGTCATGCCGGCGTGGATGATTCCATCGGCCAGGGTCAAGGCATCGCCGGGCGTTGGCTGGCCGGCGACGAACTCCTGGCCTTGACGGACCAGACGAATGTACTCGGACAACTGGGTCTGGCGATGCCAGGCATGAAAGCGGGTGAGCCGCTCGCGGACCAATTCATCCTGCTCCGGCGACAGCTCGACATACTGGTCGATCCACCAGCGGACCAGACTGTCGGCATTGTCATAGCTGAGGCGCACGGTACTACAGCCAGTCAGCAGCAAGGCCGCGCAGAGGACCGACAGGAGACGAAAGCAACGGCGCATGGCACTCAAATGAACCGCAACGGAAGCTTATTATCGCCCGGATTCTCCAGCCGCCTGGAGATTTGTCGCGACTATGGCTATCCTGTATCGTTGCCACGTTGAAATCCTCGGTATCCCGTTCGAACCATGCCGGTGGTCGTCAGAAGCATTTCAAGAATCATCGTGCCGTGTCGTTGGTGAAAAATGAGCAAAACCGCGAGATATGCCCAGAGTCGAACCGATACCCTGATCGGTGCCGGCATGCACGTCCATGGTCAGATGGATTTCACCGGCGTTTTGCGCGTTCAAGGAGCTGTCCTCGGCAGCATCGCCTGCGACGGTGATTCAAACGGAACGATCGTCGTTGGCAAGTCGGGAAACGTCACCGGCACCATCAACGCACCGTACGTCGTGGTCGGTGGCCGTGTCGACGGACCGGTCAGTTCATCGGAGACCATAGAAATTCAGCAAGGCGCCTGCCTGATCGGGGACGCCGACTATCGGGCCATTGAAATCCAATTGGGCGGCATCATCGAAGGCGAACTGAAGCCACGGATGCCAATCGATGGTGAGCGAGCGCGGCAGGAGCCCGATAGTAATATCCCGGCGCCGCCATCGCTCGGGGAACGTCGCATCCCGCCCGGCGGCGGCTATTGGCGGCGCCTGAAGGGCCGGCGCAAGCTCGGCGTTGGCGTGGCGCTGCTCGCCGCCATGACCACGGCGGTGCTGGTGTACCGGGGTTCGACGCCCGTCGTGCCGCCGGAGACGGATGTCGTACTCAGGGCCGAATCGTCCATGCAGGCGGCTGCGCCGGCGCCCACCGTCGCGGCAGGCAGTGGCGAATCGAAGGATGGCCCGAAAGAAACTGCCGGCCATGCGGTTGTCGTGGCGCCAGGCTCGGATCCGGATGCCAGCAGGGATCTGCGCGTGCCGCCCGCCGCTCTTGCCGAAACCGACGCGGAAGCACCGCAGATCGTGCAAGGAGTCAATCCCGGCAAGCCGGCGGGCGTCTTTTCGGTGATCTGCAAGGAAGCGTCCGTGCTGATCAGGAAGAGGCGCCTGGATCCCGGCGAGGGAACGCGTATCGAAATTGCCCGGGGGGCGACGGAAAACGTGGCGTTTGCGGAAAACGAAATCTTTCGGGTCGCGCAAGGCCGCAACCTGATAATTTTCTACCAGGGGCGGAAGGTGGCGCCGAAAACCATCGAAAGCGGTGCCTGGATGAGTTTCGTCCCTCACCCACCGGCTGGGGCCAGCGACAAAAGGTAGCCGCGAGGCCGGCGGAAAGCGGGTAGACTCACACAACCGCTACGCAATACTGCCATTGGCAGGGAAAATCCATGAACCTGATCCGACTGATGTTCACCGCGCTACTGCTTGCTGCTGGCGCTTTCGGCGCCGCGCAGGCCGAGGATTTGTGCGGCAAATCCGCGAATCCGCTGGTGGTCGAATATCCCGGCGGTGGCAACATCTCGCTCAGCTATCGGATTTGCATCACCGATTTGAGACACCCATCGCTCTACTGGGAAAGCAACATGACGTACAACAACGTCAGCTTCGATGGCACCTATCAAATCAACGGAACGGTGGACATGCGGCTGGACTGGGCCAGCGACGCCATCGGCGCCCTGGTTTTCAGGAATGGGCCACTGACGTTTACGGTGGGAGGAAAGTCATTCGACGTCGTGTTCAACGACCTGGCTTTCAATTTCAACGATAAGTTCCAGCTCCAGAATACTACCGGGTCGCTGACCATCAATGGTGTGACGGCAACCGCGGACAACGCCTACCTGGCCTACCTGCTACGCTAGTGCCCGGTTCTGTTTCTGGGCTGCCAGCCGGCCGCCGGAGACGCGGACGATTCCCGCCAGGTCGCGGTGTTGCTGGACGTCGGCGTAGCCGGCCCGCTGCAGCAGAGCGCGCACACTTTCCGCCTGGTCGTAGCCATGCTCGAACCACAGCCCACCGCCCGGCAAGAGGCGAGGCAAAGAAGCTTCGACGATGTGGCGGATCGCCGCTAAACCGTCGTCACCGCTGGCCAGCGCGCGCTGCGGCTCGTAACGCAAATCACCCTGAGTCAGATGCTGGTCCTCGGCACGAATGTATGGCGGATTGGCGACGATCACGTGATAGCGCTCGTCACCCAGCGCCTCGAACCAATCGCTCTGCACGAAACCTATGACGGCACTGTGCCGGGCGGCGTTCACCCGTGCCAGCGCCAGCGCATCGGCAGAAAGGTCGACGGCCGTGACTGCCGCAAGTTCGGCTTCGAGCGCCAGGGTGACGGCGATACAGCCGCTGCCGGTGCCCAGATCCAGCACGCGAGCGCGTGAAACTCCGCGCAGGCTTTCGATGGCAAGGTCGACCAGCAGTTCGGTTTCCGGGCGCGGAATCAGCACTGCCGGCGACACCGCGAAGTCGCGGCCGTAGAACTCCCGCAATCCGGTCAGGTAGGCGATCGGTTCGCCCGCGGCGCGGCGCCGCACCAATTCCCCAAAACGCGCCGCCGCGTCGGCAGGCAACGCGTCATCGCAGTGTGCTGCCAGATAGGCCGCCGAGTGGCCCAGCACATGTCTCAGCAACAGACGCGCCTCGCTAACAGGGATGGCTGCCCGCGCCTCGGCAAGAGCGCCGGCGATGCTGCCGGCACTCCGATCGCCGGTGCGGGCACTGGTGCCCGATGTTGGTTCTGGGGTACGGATCATTGGTTTTCCGACAGGGCGGCGAGCAGTTCAGCCTGATGCTCTGCGGTCAGGGCGCCGACCAGCTCGTCGAGGTCGCCGTCCATGATGGCGTCGAGCTTGTACAGGGTCAGGTTGATGCGATGGTCGGTCATTCTTCCCTGAGGGAAATTGTAGGTGCGGATGCGCTCGGAGCGGTCGCCGCTGCCGATCAGGCTCTTGCGCGTCGAGGCGATCCTGGCCTGCTGCTCGCGCGTCTGCTTGTCCTTGATGCGCGCCGCCAGGACCGCCAGGGCCTGCGCCTTGTTGCGGTGCTGGGAACGGTCGTCCTGGCACTCGACGACGATGCCGGTGGGCAGATGGGTGATGCGCACCGCCGAGTCGGTCTTGTTGATGTGCTGGCCGCCGGCGCCGGAGGCGCGGAAGGTGTCGATGCGCAGCTCGGCCGGGTTGATATTCACCTCGGCCAGTTCATCCGCTTCGGGCAGCACCGCCACGGTGCACGCCGAGGTGTGAATGCGCCCCTGGGTCTCGGTCTCGGGAACGCGCTGGACGCGGTGTCCGCCGGACTCGAACTTGAGCCTGGAATAGGCGCCGTTGCCCAGCACGCGGGCAATCACTTCGCGGTAGCCGCCGAGTTCCGATTCGCTGGCCGAGATCACCTCGACCTGCCAGCGTTGGCGCTCGGCGTAACGGGTGTACATGCGGAACAGGTCGCCGGCGAACAGGGCCGATTCGTCTCCGCCGGTGCCGGCGCGGATTTCCAGGAACAGGTTGCGCTCGTCGTTCGGGTCGCGGGGCAACAGGGCTTTCTGCAAGGCCTCTTCGACGCGCAGCATCTCGTCACGGCAGCGCGGAATCTCATCCTCGGCCAGCGCCTTCATTTCGGCATCGCCGAGCATCTCCTGCGCTTCGTTCAGCCCGTCCTCGGCCTTGCGGAATTCCGCATAGAGCGCCACCACCTGCCCGATCTCGGCATGTTCCCGGGTCAGCTTGCGATAGTTGTCCATGTCGCGGGCAACGTCCTGCTGGCCCAGCAATTGGTCGAGTTCGGTCAGGCGGCCGCTGAGCTGTTCAAGTTTGGCGCGAATGCTTGGTTTCATAATCACCAGTCGAAATGCCGCACGGCGCCCTGGCTGCGGCGCGGCGCGGTCACAGACCAGCTATTCTCCGGGATGCAGGTGGTAAATGCGCGAGATCAGTTGCGCCAGCTGGTCGCGCTCGTCGCCCTCGGCCTGATTCAGCGCGTGGGTCGGCGCATGCAGCAACTTGTTGGTGAGTCCTTGCGACAGCGCTTCCAGCACCTTGGCCGGATCGTCGCCGCGGGCCAGCAGCTTGTGCGCATGCTCAACTTCGTGGCGGCGGGAACGCTCCGCGGCATCGCGCAGCGCCCGGATGGTCGGCACCGCTTCGCGCGAGTCCATCCAGTGCAGAAAGTTGTTGACGCGCGTGGCGATGATTTCCTCGGCCTCGACCACGGCGGCCTGGCGCGACTCCATGCCGCTCTCGACTATCTGGCCGAGATCGTCGAGAGTGTAGAGAAAGACGTCGTCGAGCTTGCCGACCTCGGCCTCGATGTCGCGCGGCATCGCCAGGTCGACCATCACCATCGGCCGGTGACGACGCACCTTGACGGCGCGCTCGACCATGCCCAGGCCGATGATGGGCAGCGGGCTGCCGGTGCAGGAAACCACGATGTCGTATTCGGCGAGGCGGCCGGCCACCTCGTCGAGGCGCAGGGCGTCGCCCTGGTATTTTTGTGCCAGGGACTCAGCGCGTTCCAGCGTGCGATTGGCTATGGTGATGCGCTTCGGCCGCTGTCCGGCGAAATGCGCGGCACACAGGTCGATCATCTCGCCGGCGCCGATGAACAACACTTTCTGCTCCGCCAGGCTCTCGAAAATGCGCGCCGACAAATGCACGGCGGCGGCGGCCATGGAAACGATATTGGCGCCGATGGCGGTGGTCGAACGCACTTCCTTGGCCACCGAGAAGGTGCGCTGGAACAG
>Ga0172379_10010726_pt1 | contig 11039 bp, 2 predicted proteins | sample GrowelOW334metaG_FD_119756 | JGI IMG/M metagenome (GOLD analysis project Ga0172379, IMG submission 119756) | Groundwater microbial communities from an aquifer near a municipal landfill in Southern Ontario, Canada - Groundwater well OW334 metaG | ecosystem: Environmental > Aquatic > Deep... | reverse complement strand
TGGATGAACCGTATCGCCCGTTTCTATACCGCCCGCGCTCCAGGTGACCGACGCAACAGCGGGAACATCCTGCCAGACGTTTTTGGACTTGTACATATTAGCCGGGAAAGATACCAGACTGCCGGACACCAAGCCCACGCCTGAAGCGTCCATATGCAGTCCTATAATGGAATGCATGGCAAGGCTGCCGGGCGTAACGCCGAAACAGAACCGTTCCGGCTGTGCCGTGCTTATTTCGATTGGCCTGAAATTGATATATAAAGCCTCGGCGGAGGACGAACTGTAGTACATGCCCAAAAACTGGTCCGAGCTGTCGCAACCGTTATAGTTGCTGTCGCGCAGAACCGACATGTTATATGATCCGCCGTTAAGAGCCACCGTGGACTGCACAGAGAAATAGGAAACGGACGCCGACCCGGAGGATGCGCTCAAAGTCAGCGCGAAGTAAGGATAAAGCTGGGAAGCCCGCCCCATTATATCCGCGCCGTCATAAGCCACAGAGGCAGAAACGCTGCCGCCCGAAGAAGCCGTGCCGCCGGTAAGGCTCATGGAGGACAAGGACAGCGTTGTCAGCCCCGCGGCGTTGATGTTATTGTGCCAGGCCGACGCTTCATACGTGTCATAAGTCTGGTTGCCGTTGAGGTCAATATAGGCGTGCAGGTTATAAGTGCCGGAAGGAACGTTCACGGACCACGGCAGGGAACTGCCCTGGGAAACACTGCCGAGCGTTTCTTTGCCCACCAGAGTTGATCCCGAGAAAATTTCCCCGATGACCGTTCCGTTCTGCGTTGTGGAATTGCCGATGGTGCCGTTTACAATCGCGTAATCGTAAAGCTGCACGGAAACTGTTCTGCTGGAACCCGCTTCAAGATAAACTTCGCTGCGCCCGCGCGGTTCATAGCCGCTGGGCGCGTAACTGCCGTCCGTGTCGCGGTACGCCACGGCGTAATAGGTCGCCGGAGCGTTCAGGCTTTGGAATGAATAAGGATAGCTGCTGCTCTGTCCGGAACTCTGCACGGTGCCGCTGGCATTAAGCACGGCGAAATAATACATGCCGGTCTGGCTGCCGCTGTAGGCTATATTCACGTTTAAATTCGCGCTGGAGCCTCCGTCAGGGAACCAGCGAAGCGCGCCGTCCGCGTTCACGCTGTGCACACTGCCCATATAGGTGCCGCCTGCGTTGGCGAACACAAGCGAAACGCCCTGCGCGTTGCCGGATGACAGCACGTTCGCCACCGCCGTGGACTTGTAATTATTAAACGACCAGTTGTTAAACGCCGCATTCTTTGTGAACCCGCTTAAAGACAGCATACTGCCGGATTCCAGGCCGTAATTCCATATGCTTACGTTATCGAAACGCCCAACCGTCAGGTTGTTAAACGCGATTCCGCTGAACTGCGAAAACCCCATGCTGCTTATATTGACGAAAGCGTTCGCAATGGAAACAGGCACGAGCGCGCCGTTGATAGAAGAAATATACCCGTAATAATCGCTGGTGAAAGCCAGAGTTCCGCCGGTGATATTAAACCCGCCGGAACCGAACATCAAACTGCCGGGGTTGGTAAAACTGAGGTTAGCAGAGGAAGTGAATCTGTAAACGTTAAGGCTGGGCTGGCTGCCCGACACTTCTCCCGAGAAAAGCCAGGAACCGCCGTAGAGAACCGCTTCATTCGCGACGAAGCTCTTGTTTCCGGAAACTGTCACGGTTCCGGCAAAGCCGGAAGTCGCGTATACTTTTTTCAGCGACGAATACAAATCCCATACGCAGCTCTTTGCGCTGGCGGAGGTAAAATAAACGCTGTCGCCGCCGGCGGGCGTTACCTGGGGATTCCAGTTGGCCGAGTCGGACGCATTGCTGGTGTACCCCGCACCGGTCCAGACAAGGTCGCGGGAAACTATTTCCGTTTCTCCGTAGAGCGCGCCGGAATTATTGCCGTAATCGTAGTCGTTCATCAGCAGGGTGATATTGCCGCTTTCGGTACCAGCAGCAGTAATAACCGAGCCGGTGGAAACACTGTGATAGGAACTGCCTGAACCTATGCGCGCTATCAGCTGCCCACGGGGAGCTGACGGAACGGGACAGTTGGCTCCGCACACCGTGCCGGTCGCGCCGGCGGGGCCGCAGTAAAGACCCGCCGCATAGGACCACGTTCCAGAACCGTAGACAACCGCGCTCTGGCCCTGATTAAGGAACCGGTAACTCGTAACTCCGGTCTGGTCAGGCGTAACCTTTAGGGCGGCCTTCACCTGCTCGCCGTATAACACGAAAGACGCGTTGGAAATTCCCGTAAGAAGCGGCAGAATCTGTTTTCCTTCCGCGCTGCTGTTGGTCCGCACCTTTATAATAAAGTCGCGGTCGCCCGTAATAGTTACGTTGGGGGTAAGTCTGGCGGCAAGATAACTCGGATAAGCCTGCGCCAATTCAACATCGTTTTCATAGAGGCTCACGCTCTGGAAATCCGACATAGATACGCCGGTCTGGGACGAAAACGCCACGGTAATGCTGTCCAGCACCGAAGTGCCGACCGCGCTGGTGATGTGAATGGCGAAAGCGTTGTAATTCTGCCCCGCGAAAACCAAACCGCTATTATGAATCACCGACGGCACCACGTTAAAGGAACCCGCGCCCTGAGCGGAAACGGAGAAATTCATCCCGTCCGCCGCTTTGCCGTTCATCGCCAGAGTATGCGAAGACGGAGAAAAGCTGTGTCCGCTCAAATAAGGAGTCAGCGTGTAGGTTCCGAAGGAAGGAATGGCGCCGAAATAGTAATACCCATGCGCATCGGTCAGCGCTATATAGTTAACGCTGTTGCCGGAAATCGTGACGGAAGCGCCGGACACTCCGGCCCCGGCATTGCTCACATAACCGGAAACAGGGAGATAAGACGGAGTGGCGGTATCCCTGTAGACAAACATCACCCGTCCGTCGGGATAGGCTGTGGAAGTGGAAATGAAAGACAGTATTTCCGTTCCGGTTTCCGTCGTCAAATAGCGGATCTGGGACGCGCCCATCCCCAGCACGCTTGAGGTATTCCAGTACTGCGTTTTCACCGCCTGGTAAATCGCCGATTCCGTTGAGAACATGAACTTCATGCTTCCCGCCACGGAGGAGGAAAGCGCGAACCGGTAATCGCCCGCCAGACTTGAGGATACCAGCTCGTTCGTCCACGCGGACGAAGAAATAGGCACCGCGTGCCTAAGATGCGCGGCGCCGTAAACCTTTTCCACATAGCCGATATGCGGAACCTTTGACGAGCTAAACGCGATCTGAACCGGCCCGTAAGTATTCGTGGTGGAAGCCACCAGCATGGGCGTTCCGGCAACTCCGGAAGAAGACACGCCGAACGCGTAAAGACTGCTGCCGCAGGTATACGCGCCGAAAATTCCGCCGTCGGAATCGGTCAAAAGGTCCGCGTACGCGCCGCATCCGTAAGAACCCACGGCACTGCTGGACATAAGCATTCCGTAAGGCGCAAAATTGCCTAACGTGAGATAACCGCCCGAGTTGCGGTACAAAGCGTAAAGGGAAGCGTTGTCCACCGCTAGTTTAACTTCGGAACCCGGGTAAACGTCGCCGAGCTCGCTTGACATCCAATAGGTTCCCTGGGCCATTCCAATCCGCAGCACTGCCGTGTTTGCCGTGCTTACCGCCAACGCGTAAATATGGGACCCTATTCCGAAAGCCGGAGTGCTGACAGCCACGCCGGAGGGCAGCAGGATACGGTTTTCAAAACCGGAAATTTTGGACGCGCTGCTGTAATAAATATTGCTGTCGGCGTCAGTGTAAAGAAGAGCGGGATCGCCCGCGCCGTCCAGAGCCAGGGCAACGGTTTTTCCGGCGGGGAGAGGAAGAGACATCCAGTCCTGCAAAGCGGAACCGGTGCCGGAAAAAGTATAAGTTCCGGAAACAGAGGAACTGGACTGGCCGACCGTACCGTAAGCCATCACGTAGCGCGCATAATAGGTGCCTGGCAGCAGGCCGGTTTCAGTCCACTGGTTAAAACCGCCGCCCAGTTCGGCCAGAATACCGCCGGTCGAGGAATAAACGCGGTAACCTGTAGCGTTTTCAGCCGGGCTCCAGCCCCAGCTGATGGAAGATGCGCTTTCAGCGGAACCGTAAAAATTGGATACGGGCCCTACAGGCACGCCGGAGGCCGCGGTTCTTATTTCTTCATAACCGTAAGACGCTTTCCCGTTTTCGTTGTAAGCGGCCACCCTGACATAGTAAGTGGTGTCCGCGGACAAAAAGTTTACTGTGCCACTCAGGACCGTGGTCGTTGAAGTGCCCGGCTGTTCATTGTAGCCATAACTTATCGTAGACAGCAAAAGCTGGTACTTCGTCCAGCCCGGATTGAAACCTTCAGTTAGCGAACCGGAAGACCAGCTGAGCGTGAAACTGGAATAATAAACCGCCGCTTCCAGTTGGGCGGGCGCCGCCGCCTTGGTATAAAGCGAAAGCGCGGCGGAAGTGGAAACACCCACATTATTGGCAGCCACAATACGGCTGGAATAACCCGTGTTGGGCAAAAGACCGGTTTCCACCCACGCTATGGAATGCTTGGGCACATCGGCCTGTTTAACCGCGCCGGTGTCGTTGATAACGCTAAGATTGAGCGCGCCCGTGGAAAACCATACCCATGCTATCGAGTTCGCGCCAAGAGCCTTGCTTTCCGCCGTGGAAACCGACACCGCCGGCATGGATGTGAAACAAGTCTTAACCCCGGAATTAGCCCACTGCCCGTCTCCGAAATAAGAAGAATAGGCGGAAACGTAGCGCGCATAAGCCGTGCCGGCGGAAAGGCCGGTTTCCGTCCAGTACATCGTCGAAGGCGAAAGCTCGCCGGAAACGGGCTGTTTTGAATTTATATCGAACACCGTGAACGAGGATATGGTGGGGCCGCCGTAACTCCAGGACCACTGTATGCTCGAAGTGCTCAGAGCGGTGCAGGAGAACTGGACCGGGGCGGAAACCTGCGTCAAAGCGTTATAGTAAGGAAATTTCATTTTTCCGACGCTGCCGTAAGAAGACGCGGCGGTGGCGTAAATCAGACTGAAAACACCGTCGCCGTCAAAATCGCCCGGCGCGGGTTCGTCCACCAGCCCCGTCATGATTCCGGTTCCCCATTTGGGTGAACCCTGGGCAATGTCATAAAGATAAAAAGCGGCATCTACTGTACCGTTCACATTATCTTTGCCCCAGACCGCCAACAGATCCCGCTTGCCGTCGCCGTCCATATCAACGGTCCGGTATCCGTTAGGCACCGGCATCATACCGCTGTGCATGGGAAAGAATGCCAGGCTTGTGTCATTGCCAGGCGGTGCGGAAAGGAGCGATACCTTTTCGTCGCCGTTCGCTCCGTTTAAAATGCGGCCCATATAGGTCAGTTCATTCACACCGTCGCCGTCATAATCGGTTCCGAAGGAAAAAATCTCTTCGTCGTTGAGGATCATATCCTCGGTTATCATGGTGGAATCGGTAAAAGTCTTCTGCCACAGGCTAAACTGCGGATAATTGAGATACTGGGAGGTGTTTTCCCCGTCAATATCAACAACGCGGACTGTTTTGGCGTAAATCCCGCTGCTCACCATAACCTGCGTGAAATAAGCCAGCTGCCAATTACTAGAATTTCTGCCTTTGCCGACAACAACATCGGTGTTATAGGACTTTGAATCAACCGGGATCTCGCCCAGATTATAAATCAGGTTGGAAGCGAAAGTGGGGCTCTGCTCCGCGCCGAAGAAAGAAGTTATATCGGAGAAATATTTTATTTTGCCGAACCGCGTTCCGTAAGCGGGCGCGGAAGCGAGCGTTACCAGAAAATCCTCTTTGCCGTCGCCGTCCATATCGTAAAAACCGACTTTGGGATAAATGTCGCCAAAATTGCCGTAGTTCATCTGCAGCTGTCCGGCGCCCCAGCCTTCCTGAGCGGAAACAAGCGGAAGAATATATTTCCTTGTATACGCGCCGCCGTCCCACTGATAGAAGGAAAGAGTGGTAATGTACTCGCCGTTTACAAAATCCGATCCCTGCGCCATGAATTCGCCGTAGGTCTTGCTTTTGTCCAGATGCGAAGCGGCATACCAATGATACGGAAGCATGGCTCCCGGTATCTGGGCCAGCAGATTTCCAGCCGAATTAAGCACTTCCACTCCGCTGAAGGTGTAGGTGCTGTACTGGTTAACAATAATGCTGGATGTGGTGTAATGCAGTTCGAAAGCAGCATCGCCGGCGGTATCGGCAATCAGCATGTTTTTCGTAAATTCGGAATCGGAGGAGAAATACGGTGAGAAATCGTCAAGCGTTTTTTCCCATTTAAGCACGGCGGTGCTCGCACCAACCTGATACATGCGGAGCACGATCTCGCGCCTGAGGGAATTCCCCGGATCCATCCGGCTGAACACCGCGATAAAATCGGGACTGCCGTCGTTATCAATATCCCGGAATTTCTTTACAAGGCTGTAGTCCGCCTGCACCGTGTTAAACTCGGAAAACTTTGCGCCGGAATGGCCGTCCGCTCCTTCCAGTGTCCAGCCGGTGCCGCTCGGAAACGGAACGGAAAAAGACCACGTCACCGTGCCTGAGGAGTTTATAAATTTCATGCTAGCGTTCGCATCGAGCAGGAAAACGCCGGTGGTTCCGTTGCCCAGCAAATCCATCACCGCCACGGACACGCCGCTGGAAACCGTTTGGGTCCAGTTTACGCTGGCGGTGCCGATCAGGTGGACATAATCTGCGGAGTTTTTTGCCGTTGCGGCGGGCGCGAGCCCGGCGGCGAAAAGCAAAATACCCGCGAAAAAATTTCTGCTAAAGTTTCGGACGTTCATTTTAGTCTCCCCAAAAACCCTTACTCAAATTCGTAGCGCACACCGAACAGATAAGTGAAAATATTGAAGTTGTAAGCGTAAAGCTTTTCATACTGCATGTTGGATGTCTGATTGCCGTAAACAATCGAACTCACCAAATCGAACTGTTTGCCTATCGGGTAAGAACCGTTCGCGCGGACAATGTATTCGTTGAGGTAAACCGTGTCGCTGCTGTATACCCCGGCGGCGCTTTGCACAAGTCTGCTGCGATAGTTGGTCCTTCCATAATAAAATCCGGCGGTCAAACTCATGAATTTGTTGTCGTATCCGGGAACAAGACTTCTGTAATTTATGTCAGCTCCGCCGTTAAACTTCACGTAATCATAATAAGACGGCACGAATTTCGACTGGGTGGCGTCATAGTCATTCTGGTTGGAGTCGTTGTAATTGACTCCGAAGTTAACGCCGGGGCTGAGAATGGATTTCCCGGAAACCTGAACCGGCATCTTAAGCACAACCGACCCGGCAAAAACGTTATCCACTCTGGTGGGGCTGTTGAACTGGCCCTGGGCGTTGATCACGTGCTGATTGTCGAAATAGGCCCGCGTGCCCGAAACCGAACCGTCCCAGAGGAACCGGCCCGCACGTCCGTTCATCGCGGCGGTAAAGGCCAGATTGTTCGAATTGATAACATCCGTCCCGTTAAGCTCGCGCGCCATTCCGCCGCCAATCTGCGATTCGAGCGACTGGTAATTCGGAAACTTCAGACTGTACGCGTCCAGCGTGAAACGCAGGGAGAAAGGATCCGAATACGTGTGCTCCACAGTCAAAGAACCGTTTATCCGCCTGTAATCAAACAACCCGGTGCCCCAAGATTCGTCCGTCGTTTCATTCAAAAAGTAGTACTTATAACCGGCTTCCGGCTTGAACAACCAGCCGTAAGCGAACTCGTAAACACCTTCCACCGACACCCGGTGGCTCATCATCTGGCTGAACAGCGTGCCGCCACCGGTTAAATCGAACACCTGCTGAGTCGTCTGGTATACGCCTTCATAAATCGGCACTATCATCCAGTTGCCCAGATCAAACGAAAGCGAACCCGTTAAATCCCCGTTGGCTGACATGGAACCGCTTTTCCCGTTGTAAAAGTACTGCCCGCCCAGCAAATCCGCCCTCAGATAAGGCACAACCTCCGCATGCAGCTGGCCCGTAAAAAGCAAAACGCACAACACCGACGCGAGTTTCCTTAAAACTGTTTTCATCAAAACGGTTCTCCTCTAAAAATCACTTAAGCAACCCGGACTGGATAAGGGTTTTAGGCTCGATCACAAGGTCAATTTTGCGGCCCTCAAACAGGTTGCAGGTTATCACCTGCTCGAAATTCCATTGCAGCATCGTCTGGTTGCCCGCGGCGGTGCCGGGCCGGAACCCTTCAAAATCAGAAAGCGTGGCTATTTTGCCCTTATCGTTAACCAGATAATTATCATATTGCTCCCAATACTTTCCGGTCCCGTAAGTCAGCTTTATCTTTTCATGGATAAGGTCACCGTCGGGATTCTTGTCGGAGTTCACGCCTGGCGAACCAGTGTTAAAAGCGCCAAGCGTGCCGTCGTTTTGAATGTAGCGGTAATTGATGCCGCTGGCGTCGCCGACCAGATAGCTTTGCACATTACTGCCGGACACGGGAGCCCAGTTTAAGAAGGTAACATCGTTATATTTTATGGCGTAATTATCATAGAAAGTCTTATAAAAACTGTCGCCCGAGCCCAAGGGAAGATAAGCGTTCATATTGCTGTCGAAATACGAAGCTACGTCATCAGCCGAGTCACTGTTATTGTTCACATCCACCATATGCCCACCGGAAGCGAGTTCATGCACGGAATCAATGGTGTTCGACCGGCCCGTTTCATAACCGGTCATAAAATATTCGCAGGCGGAACCAGCGCAGCCGGTCATCTGACCCAGCGCGATGCTCATATCCGCAGGAAGCGTTTTGTTAAATGAGCCTAAATAATAAAAGTAATCCAGCCGGTCATTGCGCTCGTTAAGGGTGACAAGCTTGAACTGGTTGTCGGCAGGGCGCATAATGTACTGTTCAAGGCGTACGCGCGCACCGGACACGTCCACCATAACCTTGCCCTGCTGATATTCGGCCACCTTTATTTCCTCGGCCGCGGCTGACAGCACGGCTTCTTTGCTCATGTTAAGGCCGACTTCCCGCTTGAGGTTATTTATCGCGCCCGTATCGCGGGGCGCGTTCTGGTTTATGCCGCGAGGAGCGCCGAGTCCGTTGGCGCCCACACCCATGGAATAGCCCTGCTCAAGCAGACGCTGATTGCCCTGCTGATCCGAAACGGCAAGCTGGCCCTGATAAAGGCTTACGTTCGTGAAATTACTGCGAACCTCCACTTCAAAAACCGTGCCGCGCACCGCACAGACCGCGTTGGGGGTGGACACTTCAAATTTCCGTCCCAGCATTTTGTTTACGGTGGCTTTGAGTTTTCCGGAAAAAAGCTTCATGCCCACGGAAGTATCCGCGTCGTCTTTTTCAATGCGATAAGACGAATTCGCCGCCAGTTCCACTTTTGTGCCGTCTTTCCAGAAAATCATGGCCTGGGACCGAAACCCCGTGCGCACAAAAGTACCCGCCCCCGATTCTGTCGCCTTGTCTATCCGTGTCCAACTTCCGGAACCGTCGCTTTTTATTTCGACACGGCCTTTCTCCGGGGTTATTTGGGCGCAATACGCTGTTAAAGGAAATATAGCAAGAATCTGCAGCAAACATAAAACACGAAAAAATCGCTTTTCTCGCATAGGAATATCCTCCCCTCAAATCCGTGAGCAATTAAATAGGAATTCATGCTCAGCCCATATTATATTCATTAATACCCTGATATTCAACCAGCAACGCATGTGACTTCTATCACACACGCCGAGCCCGCGGGCGGAAACATGACACAAGTCACACCCCCCAAAAAGACTAAGCGGACCCGGCCATCAGCACTATTCCACCATTCGCGGAAATTTAGGGAACCAGCAAATGCGGCGGCTTTAACTGTATCGCAAAACTGACTGTTCCGGCTTTCAACAGGCCTCCCGCAATTGCGCGCGGGTAATAATTGCTATAATTATAGCCCGACTATGAGTAGAAAGATATTGGTTTACGGCGGCAGTTTCGACCCTCCGCACAAAGGACATTTAAGCCTGCTGAAAGCGGCCGCAAAGGCCATAAAGCCGGATGAAATACGCATTATGCCGGCTTATCACTCCCCTTTCAAGCGCAAATCCGCCGTTTCCGCTGATTCGCGGCTGGAGATGATTGAAAAAACCTTCCGCGCGGCTTTTAAAAACCAGCCGTTAACGGTAGACCGTTTCGAAATTTCGCAAAACCGGAAGGTCTACACCTATCAAACTTTAACGCATTTGAAAAAACTTTTTCCGCAGGCGGAGCTGTTCTTTCTGGCGGGAAGCGACTGTATCGGCGATTTCGCTAAATGGAAGAAACCGGACCTTGTGAAAAAACTTGCCAGGCTTGTAACAGGCGCCAGACCGCGTTCCCCGCTAAAAAACGGCGATTTTCTGCTGCTGCCGGGCACTTTCCCGGACGTTTCTTCCACTCAATTACGGGAAAAACTGTGGTGCGATGGCAAAATCCCGGGCTCAATTCCGCCGCAGGCACGCAGATTTATAGCGGAAAAAGGACTCTATTTTCAGGATATCCACCGTTTTCTGCGCGGCGCGCTTGCACCGAAACGCTATAAACATTCGGTAGAAACCGCCAAACTGGCGCTGGAACTGGCGGATATGTACGGAGCCGATCCAGCAAAAACCGTCGCCGCCGCCCTTGTGCATGACTGCGCCAAGGCCATGTCCGCAAGCGAACTGCTAAAATACGCCCTGGAACATAAAATAAAAATCCCCCTGCCGCGGGAAATAGCGGAACTGAGGCCCGGACTCCTGCATTCTTACGTAGGCGCGCACATCGCGGCTGAAAAATTCGGCCTGACGGACCGGGATTCCCAGAACTCCATAAAATTCCACACGACGGGCCACGGAAACATGACCCTTTTCGAGAAAATCATTTACGTGGCCGATTCGTCCGGCCGGGACCGCGATTACCCGGAATCCGCCCTGATACGCGAAACCGCGCTCTCCGGCAGGCTCGATGAGGCGGTGTTTATGGCAGTGCGGACGAAACTTATTTATGTGCTTCGCACAGGCAGATGGGTTTTCCC
>Ga0172379_10010725_pt1 | contig 11039 bp, 5 predicted proteins | sample GrowelOW334metaG_FD_119756 | JGI IMG/M metagenome (GOLD analysis project Ga0172379, IMG submission 119756) | Groundwater microbial communities from an aquifer near a municipal landfill in Southern Ontario, Canada - Groundwater well OW334 metaG | ecosystem: Environmental > Aquatic > Deep... | reverse complement strand
GGGCGGAAGTCTGAGCCCAAACGCCGTATGCACAGGCGCAATCTGTGACAAGGCGAATACTTCCCCCCAATGGTTTTGGTTACTTTTTCCACAAAAAGTAACTCGCTGAGAAGCGAAACCTGTGGAAAAGAAAAACCAGTAAGACTGAATGTGTAATATGAAGTGTATCCGTGAAGAGCGTAATGCCTCGCGCCGTATAAAATAACCCGAAAAAAAACTTCCCGCTTTCGCAGGAAGTCTATTTTATTTATTCATTCACTCTTTCCTGATCCTCCCTTACAATCTGATCCACAAAATCCGCCACAGGCATCGCTCCCAAATCCCCTTTTCCATGCCGCCTGACCGCAACAGAATTATCCGTCATCTCTTTTTCACCAATAACCAAAATATATGGCACTTTGGCTTTTTCCGCATTGCGAATACGCTTATTCAATGATTCCGATGAATCATCAAGCACCACTCGCAAATTATTTTTCTTTAATTCATTAAAAACCGTTTCCGCATATTCATTAAATTTTTCAGAAATCGGTAACACCCGCACTTGTTCCGGTGATAACCAGACAGGAAAAGCCGCCGCATAATGTTCTATCAATAAACCGATAAATCGTTCGAACGATCCCATCAACGCTCTGTGCAACATATAAGTCTGCTCTTCTTTTCCTTCGGCATTCACAAAAGTCATGTTAAACCGTTCCGGCAAATTGAAATCAAACTGCAAAGTCGCGCACTGCCATTCGCGTCCGAGCGCGTCTTTAATTTTATAATCAAGCTTCGGCCCGTAAAAAGCGGCCTCGCCTTCTTCTTTTTGATATTCAATCCCCAATTCTTTCGCCACTTTTTCCAAAACCGCTTCCGTAAATTCCCAACCAGCATCATTACCCGCATACTTGGTCTTATTATTCGGATCCCTGAGCGACAAATAAATCTTATAATTTTTAAATCCGAACGCGTTGAAATAATTTTTTACAAAATTCGCAACTCGCTTTAATTCTTCTTCCACTTGCTCTTTCGTGCAAATAATATGAGCATCATCTTGCGTAAAACCGCGAACGCGAGTCAAACCCGAGAGCTCCCCTGATTTTTCATAGCGATAAACGGTGCCGCATTCAGCCCAACGCACAGGCAGATCTCGATATGAACGCTTTTCCGCGTTATAAATTTCAACATGAAACGGACAATTCATCGGTTTCAGCAAATACTCTTCTTTCTGTTTTTCCTCGGCCATTACACCGGTTTGATGTTCTTTTAAAGATTTGCTGACTTCGAGCACCGGATACATACTCTCATTGTAAAAATTCCAATGGCCGGATGTTTCCCAAAGCACTCTATTGCCAATGTGCGGAGAACGCACAAGTTCATAACCGTTTTTGAGATGTTCGCTATACCAAAAATCTTCGATAATCCGCCACAATCGCGCACCTTTCGGTTTCCAAAGTGGCAGACCGAGACCGACAACAGGATCGAGAATAAATAAATCCTTGCCGATAATGCGGTGATCTCTTTTTTCCGCTTCTTCCAGCAGTTTCAAATAATTTTCCAATTCTTCTTTGGTTTCAAAAGCCAAACCGTAAATGCGTTGCAACATTTTATTTTTTTCGCTGCCGCGCCAATACGCGCCGGCTAATTTCGTCAATTTGAACGCCCCGGATTGCTTTGTGGATTCCAAATGCGGTCCGCGACACATGTCCGTAAAAACTACCGTGCCGTTTTTATCAACATTGTTATAAAAACTAATTTCAGTCTCACCTTCTTTTTCCAAATCCACAATCATTTCCGATTTGTACGGATTGCTTTTCATTTTTTCTTTGGCGTCGGCAACCGGCAATACGAACTTTTCAAACTTTTGATCGGCATTGATAATGGAACGCATCTCCTGTTCCAATTTTTTCAAATCGCCGGGAGAAAGGGTTTGCTCGCCCAAATCAATATCATAATAAAAACCTTTATCAATATCCGGTCCGATAGTCAATAACGCGTTCGGATAAAATTTCAACACCGCCTGCGCCATAATATGCGACAGCGAATGCCTCATCGTTGATAAATTCTCGTTTTGCATAAATATTTCTTTATTAATTTATAAAAAAAAAACAAGGCTTTCGTATTAAACCTTGGGATCCATTCGTCAGCAGACTTAAAACAGCCTGCAATCCGAAGCTCCACAGAGCAAAGGATGGTTCCACCCAAATTTTCTCTTGCGAGAACACTTTCAAATTGTCCGGAAGCTTAGCTTGAGTTTTTCAAGATAAATATGCACTGTTGGTAGCAGCGCCAATCGCTTCAACTAGATTATTTTTACACGAAAATTTATTAATGTCAATTACTTTTTCTGCTGCACAAAAGCCTCAATGTTTTACTGAGTCTGATTGACCACCGTAATAAAAATATGATCCTTCAGATTCGGAATACTCTTGACCCAAAACGGAGACAAATTGACTTTTACGGATTTAACACTCTCAAAGTTCGACAAATATAGCTCCACTGCTTTGGGATTCAACCCCGCAAATCTATCTTTGTCAAAAATCTTATTATCCGCCTTGAGTACCACATCGCCCTCGACATGCACGCGGATATTGGCGGTTTTCTTTTCTTCATCGAAATTTTGGACTTTATACGAAAAATTCTGCATGTTCAAACTCAGGAGTTGCTGGCCGGCAACGACATTCGCCTGCAATTTGGCGGCCGCGAGCTCGATCACTTTGTCCTGTTCAAATGCAATCAAAGTCAATTTCACTTTTTGCGTCACGGTGAATTTGTCTTTGACCGTATCAATCGAGTCGGAAACAGATTCTGACAATACTTTCTTGGATACAACCATGACCGTGTATTTCTTTTCACCCAAATCTTTTGTCCACTCATCAATGCCTTTGGCAAAAACCTGTTCGTCGATTTTGTCTTTGGCTCTGGCGATATCCACAGCTTTAATCACTTTCACGGACTTGCCGGTGGATAACAAAGTGGCTTTGATTTCCGCGAAAACAACTTGTTGCATGCTCGGAGACAAACCCGGAATCGTTAATTTGACCGGAGCAATGGAAGTAAAGGCGGCAGAATCGTCGGCGTAAACATCAACTTCCAATTGACCGCCGGCCGGTATTTTTACACTCTCAACCAAACGCAACATCACATTGTCAGGCGTTAATAAACGGGTTGTCTTTACCAATGATTGTTCCTCCGGACGCTTGTTGTATAGCATGACTTTGCCAATGGAATTCCCCTCCAAATCTTTCAATCCGGAAGATTCTTCCTCGACACTGCCCTCAATTTCCACTTCCTTGACCTGCGCGACCAATCCGCCCGAAGCATCCGCGTCCGTGGTAACATCAGCGACAAAATCAGTCTCCACTTTCGTCGCCTTCGGCGTAACCTCGACAACAGCCTTGCTGGCGGAAAAATAAAAAATTATACCGACAAGCAAAACCGTCACCAACACAAACCCCAACACCATTTTTTTATAACTTTCACCGATATTTGTTTGATTTGCTTTTATATACATAAAATATGAGAGCGATTAATTCTCTTTGAGATATCAACAGTTTAGCATATTTTATTATTCAGGAAAAGCGCTTATCAGAATCCTAAAAAAACTTATACATTTTTCACTTCCGCAATCGCATTTTCCCCCAGCAGTCTTTGCAATTTTGATTTATTCTCTTCACCTATTTCAATTCTGAATTCCGTTTTTATCATTTTGTCCCCGATTTTCAAAAAAACCTGATAATCACCGCCAATCGCCATGAAAAACATTTTAACCTTTTCCGCCAATTGTTTGGTCGCGCCAAGAGGATAATTGATAATCACATCGCCCTTTTTCTTTTTGGGCACATCAAAACCGCCGTCGCCCGAATCTTCCCGTTTGAAAAACCGTCGCTTTTCTTGATAAGGCGTACTCGCAATTGACTTTACCACTTCAGCGATATTGGACTCATCCAAATCCCAAATTTTATTGCCCAAGACTTTTGACTCGCCGTCTTTCAGTGAAATCGTGCCCTCCACGACAATTAATTTTTCTTCTTGCCACAAACTTTCACGCGATTTGTACAATTTGGGAAAAATCAAAACTTCGGTATTTGTGATTCCGTCTTCCAGCGTGATAAAAAGCATAGGATCGCCTTTTTTCGTAATAATCTTTTTCATGGCCGACACGACGCCACCGATTCTGACCATTCGCTCGTCTTCATTTATTTCTTTGATATTTTTCATGGGAATAATCACCTCCGCCAGTTTGCGTTCAAAAATTCTAAACGGATGTTCGGATACATACAACCCCAAAAATTCTCGTTCCCAAGATAATACTTGCGATTTATTTGCGGACACGCCTTCTTTCAAATTTATTTTCGAAGTAGCAAAGACGGAACCGTTCGCGTTCGGCGCGCTGAACATGTCGACTTGCTTTGTGTTTTTCGCTTTGTCGGTTTCTTTGACATACGATTGCATCACTTCCTGATTTTCCAATAATTTATTGCGCTCGGAAAACAAATCCAATGCCCCGCTTTTAATCAAGCCTTCAATTGATTTTTTATTGAGCACATCAGCGCCAAGTCTGGCTAAAAAATCTTCCAAGTTTTTGTACGGACCATTGGTTTTTCTTTCATGAATAATTCCTTTTACGACATTTTCTCCGACATTTCTAATCGCATTCAATCCGAAACGGATTCTCGGTTTATTGGCTTTCAATGAATCGGCCACGACAGTGAAAGTCGTGTAGCTTTCATTGACGCTCGGCGCCAAAATTTCAATTCCCATTTTTCGGCATTCGTCGATTTCAATCGCGACTCGTTCCATATCTCCGTGGTCAGATGTCAATAACGCAGCCATAAATTCCGCCGGGTAATTGGCTTTCAAATACGCGGTCTGATACGCCACCAACGCATAACACGCAGCGTGCGATCGATTGAAACCATAACCGGCAAACGGCTCGATAAACGCAAAAATATTTTTGGCCGTGTCTTCGGAAATGCCTTGGGTAACGCAACCTTTGATAAATTTTTCTTTTTGTTCGGCCAGCAAAACAGCATTTTTCTTTCCCATGGCTTTGCGGAGCACATCAGCTTCTCCCAATGAGAAACCGGCCAAATCGCGAGCCATTTGCATGACTTGTTCCTGGTAAATCGCGATACCGAAAGTTTTTCCCAAAGAATTGGCCAACTTCGGATGAATGTACTCGACTTTTTCACGGCCGTGCTTGCGTTCGATATAAGTGGGAATAAGATCCATCGGACCCGGACGATACAAAGATACCATGGCAATCAAATCTTCAAACAAAGACGGCTTCAATTGTTTCAAATAACGCTTCATGCCGCTGGATTCAAACTGAAACACGCCGGTCGTCATGCCGTTTTGAAAAAGTTTGTATGATTTTTCGTCTTGAAGCGGAATTTCATCGATTTTCAAATCATTGCCGGAAATTTTGTTGATGATATTGCACGCGTTTTCAATAATCGTTAAATTTTTCAAACCGAGAAAGTCCATTTTCAAAAGCCCCAAATCCTCAATCGGATGCAGCGAATATTGCGTTACAATGGCGTCTTCCTTATCCCGCGAATACTGGCACGGACAATATTCATCCAACGGTTTTTTGGAAATCACAACGCCGCACGCGTGTGTGGACGCGTGACGCGCGACGCCTTCCAATTTTTTCGCGTAATCAATAATTCTCTTCGCGTCCGGATTTTTATCGTATAATTCTTTGAGCTCAATCGTGTTCGCCACAGCTTCTTTGAGTTTTAATTTGTCCGGAATCAATTTGGAAATCTGATCGCAAAAACTGTACGGCATTTCGAGCACGCGACCGACATCGCGCACCGCGGCTTTCGCGGCCATTGTTCCAAAAGTGATGATTTGCGAAACATGATCTTTGCCGTATTTGCCTTCCACATATTTCAAAACTTCATCGCGTCTGGTATCCGCAAAATCAGTATCGATATCGGGCATGGACACGCGCGACGGATTTAAAAATCTTTCAAATAGCAAATCATATTTTATCGGATCCAAATTGGTGATGCGCGCCAAATACGCGACCAAACTTCCGGCCGCCGAACCTCTGCCCGGCCCCACGACAACGCCGTTATTTTTCGCCCAGTTGATAAAATCTTGCACGATTAAAAAATATGACGCGTAACCGGTCTTCTTGATAATTTCCAATTCATATTCCAAACGCTCGATGACTTTTTGTTCTTCCGGCGTTTTGTTTTCTTTATTTGGAGAAAAACCAAAACGCATTTCCACATTGTTATAACAAAATTGCGTTAAAAACTCGAAATCATTCATGCCTTCGGGCAATTCGAAATGCGGCAATTGAATCTGACCGAGCGGAATTTCCAAACTGCATTTTTCCGCGATCAAATTGGTATTTTCCAAAACTTCCGGATTATCACGAAAATTATTGGCCATTTGTTCGGACGAAAACAAGGAATAATCTTCACCGAGATAACTCATTCGATTTTTTTCGTTGATTGTTTTTTTCGTTTGCAGACAAATCAAAATATCATGCGCTTCCGCGTCTTCGGTATTCACATAATGAGTGTCGTTTGTCGCGATTATCGGCAAATTATATTTTTTGCCCAATTCAAAAAGCCGGTCATTAACTTTTTTCTGATCCGGCAAATTGGGATGATGCTGAACTTCGAGAAAATAATTTTCGGCGCCAAAAACAGTGCGATACTTTTCAATCACTTCCATTATTTTTTCCTCCGAAAAACCTTTTAAAATGGCACGCGGCACTTCGCCGTGCAAACAAGCCGACGAACAAATTATTCCTTTGTTGTACAAATTTAAAATTTCCCAGTCAATGCGCGGTTTGTAATAAAAACCTTCAAGATGCGCGATCGTGGTGAGTTTGATCAAATTGCGATAACCTTCATAATCTTTCGCCAAGAGAATCACATGGAAACGCTCTTCTTCGGCCGCGATTTTTTTCTTGCGATCTTTGACAATATACGCTTCAACGCCGATAATCGGTTTCAAACCCGCGGCGCGGCATTTTTGATAAAATTCAATGGCACCGTGCATCACTCCATGATCCGTCAACGCGATCGCGGTCATGCCGTCGGCTTTGGCTTTTTGCACCAAATCTTCGAGCTTTGACAAACCGTCCAGCAAGCTGTAATGACTGTGGACATGAAGCGGCGTATATTTCATAAAAAAAGGAAATCAGACAATTTTAGGCAACGACCGTAACGGTTCGTTGATAACACTCAAATGGGATTTTAGCACACTTAAAACCAAAACAAAAACCCCGCTGTTTTTCGGGGTTTGGGGATAATTATTATTATTTTTTTAATTTCGACATTACAAAAATCATTCCATTCTGACCGAAAAAGATTGATCCTGGCGCAACTCTTCCGCGTGCTTCACATGACCGTCGGACACATCGAATTTGATATTTTCTTTTTCAATGATTGATTTTTGGAATTGTAAATCCAGCTGCAGATTTAATTTCGGCAAGCCCGGTTGTTTTTGTACCAACAAATTGTATTCACCTCGCCTCAATTCTTGGGCAATGTCATCCGGCAATTTGTATTTCCAAGAAATTTCTTTCGCGGTTTGCGGTTCGACTTCGAAAAACAAACCGAAAACTGTTTTATCGAATTCTTTGCGGAGTTCGGCTTTGTCTGTCTTCTGTCCCTCAATCAAAACTTCAATCAATTCACTGCCTTTGGGCGCATACAACCTCGTGTATGTCCGGTACCTTGAAGTTTTCCAAGAAAAATTACCAATGTTTTGATAATTCATTTTCGCGGTGGCGATCAATTCCCCTTTTTCATTTTCAACAACGCTGTAAACCAGTGTGCGATTCATGACCGAGTCGGTTTTTAGCGCCGCCAAATTGGCATCGGCAATCAAAATATAATCGCCGGAAAAGGATTTCATTTCTCCCGCAAATCCCGTTTTGAGCGCGACTGATTGCATTTTCGGTTCGACGAAGTACGCCATCAACTGTTTTTCCACGACATTTGTTTTTACCAAGTCAAACATCTCCGGCCATTTTTCCACCGGCAATGCGTACAACTTTGCCATGAGCAACTTTCCAAGATCGCCGATAATGTCTTTGCGTTCGGAAAACTCTTTGTCTTTGCTCGCGTAACCGTATTCCACTTCATATTCGAGCCGATCCCAAAAATTTTCGGAATTGAAAGTAATGCCATCGACTGTAAGCGGACCAATGACAGCTAAAATATCTTGCATCACATCAGGCGTAATGCCGATGACGCCGTCGAAATTTTCTTTACCGCCTTCACCCCGATAAAATGCCAACGCTTTTTTGGATGATTCCGGAAAATCCGGCCACCAATTGGAATCGCGCAAAAACCATTTCGATTGCTTTAAATATTGCACGATCGGTTCCGGCGGTTTCTCCGTCCAAAACGGCTCAGCCAAAACATCAAAATTATAAATATTATCAGTCAAAAAAGTTTTTATTTCCGCGTCTTTTATTTTTAAAACACCGTAAGTGCCGATAAATCCGCCGCCGGGTCGAAGCTCGCGATTATTTAAAAGCAACAATAAATAATTTTTCTCGTCCGGATAACCGGCCAATGCCGGCGTCAAATCAGTCGCGACCAACGCCGCGTCAATCAGACTTTTCAATTTGGGATAATTTTCATTGAGGGTATTTTGCGCGTCTTGAAAAACAAACAACGGCTGCAAATTATTTATTTCCTCTATTTTCAATCCTGCGGAATCGATTTTGCTTTTCGCGTCCAAAAAAGTTTGCTCGGATTGCATCAACATTTTCAATGCGCGCTGTTTTTGCTCTGGCGTTATCTTGGAAAAAGTCAGGTTGTTTTCACCGACCGCGGTCAGAATATCATTTCCCACGCCACTCAAATCACCGAGCGCGATTGACAAATCCCGACCGGCGGATGCGAAATCCAAGGCAATGACAAATTGTTTTTTAATTCCCGGAGTTTTGAAAACAGTGGACTTCCCCACTTCGGTCAACCGATTTTCCACATCCGAAAAATCCGCGCTCGCGGACTCGAACAAATTTTTGGCTGATTTGAAATCTTGCGTCCGCAAAGCAGCTTCTGCCGCCACTAAATCCGATTGTCCGGAAAGAACGCTCGCATAAGCTGTCTTTAATTCCGCAACATACGGAAAAACGGAAATTACGGCAGCAGCCGCAATTACTAAAAGCACACCGAACGCGGACAACAAAACAAACGGCAAAACCCTGAATGCCACAAAAAGCATATTCAAAACATTGCCTTTTATTTCAGATCGGCCAGCTTTCTTCGGTATAAAATTTTGATGAGATTGAAAATTCATAAACCATATTTATTATACCTGTTTTTTGAACAAAAAAAAAGAACGGTCGGCGGTTGATTAGTTGATTGGTTGACTCCAAAGGAGTCCCTTTGGGATTAGTTTACTGGTTGATTAGTTGATTGGTTGACTCGTCGTCGAAACCGCAACAAACAGTATCAACAAATAAACAAATCAACAAATCAACTAATAAACTAGTCAACTAAGATCCGTCACCGCCACTTCCACCAATATTTCACAAAACTTTTTATGTGTTCACGCATCAGTTTATTGAATAACAGTTGTGAAAAACCGCCACCGGATTGTTTGCGGTGAAGGTGAATGACTTTTGCTTCAGGGAAATAAACTATCTTGTAATTTTCTTTGCGAATCCGACGGCACAAGTCCGTGTCTTCAAAATACATAAAGAATTTCTCATCAAAACCGCCGACTTGATCATATACTTTTTTCGGAATCAACAAACAAGAACCTTGGATCCAATCAGGCTCCAACTGTTCTTCATGATTTTTATCGAGCATCAAAAAACGCTCCACTTCTTTTTTGGCGAATTCATATTTTCCCAAAAAAGTGCGGCGGTAAAGCGGCGTCAAAATATTATGCCAACGATAGCATGTGTGCTGCAATGTGCGATCAGGATTCAAAAGCTGTGGCGCGACAACACCAACGGATTCGTTCTTTTCGGCGAAAGTAATTAACTTTCCGATTGACTCGGGAAAAACAAAAATGTCAGGATTGACGATTAACACATATTTTCCGGTCGCGCGATTGACGGCAAAATTATTGCCCGCGCCCATGCCTCGATTTTCGCCGGCGGAAAAAAATTTAACTTGCGAAAATTCTGTTTCTAGCATCGAACGCACGCCATCATCGGAATTATTATCCGCAACTATTACTTCGAATTCAAAATCCAGTCTGGATTCAAAAATTGCACGCAAGCAATTGCGCACAAGATTTTTGCTTTTATAATTGAGGATGATTATCGACAAGTGCATACATTTTTTTATTTCATCCATTCCTTGAAATTATTCCAATGAACCTTGGTCTTTTCATTGATAAACTTACGCTTTAATTTCATTTTGGCCGAATGCTTGAAAATATCACTCCACGCGCGAAAAAAATTCAGCGGTTCAAACAATAAAATATACCCGCCTTTAAGCAACTCATACCAAAAAAGCTTAAATAGCAATCCGAAATTACTAAACGGGAAATTTTTTTGTAAAAAATATAAATGATTTCGATACGAATAAAAATTGGCGAATTTGGAACGGCGTTTGCGGGCCGCGGCCAATTCCCAATTCGTTGGCGTCGTGCCGGTACTGGCAACGCTTCGCGCGTGATACGCGATTGACGCCGGAATCAACCACGCCGACCAACCGGCGGTGCGCAAACGATGCGCCAAATCAATATCTTCTTTGTACGCGAAAAAATCTTCATCAAAATATTCTTGATTGAACGCAACATCATCGAGCGCTTTTAACCGATACATCGGCACCGCGCCAGATACGCCAAAGACTTCTTCTTCGTTGTCGTATTTGTTTTCATCGAGCTCATTCGCGCCGCGATCGACGGTGCGGTAACTGGAATACAATTTCAAACCAACGGAATCAATATAATTGGTTTTCTCTCCGTCTTGCAATTTCAAAACCTTGCCGCAAACAGCGCCGACGCCGGGATGATCCTCCAAAAATCTCACCAACTTTTCCGTGTATTCCGGCTCGAGTACAACATCTTGATTCAAACACAGCGCGTAATCTGAACGGCTCCAATGCAGTGCT
>Ga0172379_10010724_pt1 | contig 11040 bp, 12 predicted proteins | sample GrowelOW334metaG_FD_119756 | JGI IMG/M metagenome (GOLD analysis project Ga0172379, IMG submission 119756) | Groundwater microbial communities from an aquifer near a municipal landfill in Southern Ontario, Canada - Groundwater well OW334 metaG | ecosystem: Environmental > Aquatic > Deep... | reverse complement strand
GATGTTGAGCCTGATACCTATGTGGCTGGTAATTCAGAGGCAATCATTAAATATACTCTGGATCATGTTCGACCCGGATCAATTATTCTCTTACATCCGTTTTGTGAGGTGGAATGTGCCGCTGATCGTGAAGCTCTGCTCCAAATTATCGACGGACTTCAGTCTAAAGGGTATAAATTTGTTACCGTGTCTGAACTTTTAACTTATTAAAAATATCTGACTCTTTTTTCCTTATTGATTAAATAAAAAAAATCATTTTTAATAGAGTTAATGCCCAAGAGAAAATCTGCATCAGTTAAAAGGAAAAAAACATCCTCGTTACCAACAACCATTATTATTCTTTTTATCGTAGCGGTTGTGAGTCTGATTGGTCTTAATTCCTTAAAAAAATATTCGATGTCTTCTGATCTTTCAAAAACTCTGCAGGAAGAATGGAATGCTTATACGAAAGATAAACCCAATTTTAACGGGGGTCTCGCTATGCAGATCCTTTCTCCCAAGGGAGACTATTTCATTTCTACCGGCATGGGTGAGGGGATGAACAATAGGTATCATTTTCGTACGGCAAGCGTTTCCAAAACATTCACTGCCGCGGCCATCATGCTTCTTCATCAAAAAGGGCTTCTGAACATCGATGATAAGATCACCGATAATATTCCCGGTAAAAATATTCCTTACGTTCCGGAAACGGAAGATTATAATCTGCCCTATAAAAACGATATAACCATCCGAATGCTTTTGTTGCATCGGGCAGGTGTATTTGATGTTGCCAATAATGCTATTCCCAGTAATCAGTTTTCTTACGGCAAACCGTATGTTGGACAGAGTTATATTGATTATGAAGAGGGGATTGATCCAAATCATACCTTTACTTTTGACGAATTGGTTGGGCTTGTTTCCGGTAATCAATTATCTTTTTTTGAACCGGGATCCGCTTATCATTATTCCGATACCGGTTATTCGATACTCGGTAAGATTATTGAACAGGTATCCCAAAAATCATTTGCAGATTTCGTAAAAGAGCAATTGCTGGTACCTAACGGTTTAAACGATACGTTTGTGGTTTATGAAGGATTGGATAAAACCCTGCCGGAACCTTATGTTAAATCCTATTATTGGGCCGATGGTAAAAGTACGGATGCTACGCTTTCAAATATGTCCCCGCATGTTGCCGAGGGAAGTATGACCACAACTCCCCATGATCTGGCTCTCTGGGCGAAGAGACTTTTTACCGGTCAGGCAGGACTATCCAAAGATACGGTTGCCATGATGATGGACGCCTGTATGAGTATGGGCGGAGAAGCAACCACTGCCAGTGAATACGGTCTCGGTCTTGTATGTACCAAAAACGGTTACGGGCATAATGGCGCCCACAAAGCTTATCTTTCAAACATGGTCTATAATCCGAAGACCGGTGTTGCATATGTTATATTTACCAATGCATGGAATTGCCAAACGTGCGAAAAAGATATCGAGTCCATAAAAGGTGAATTGAAAGAGATGGATATGGTCTCCGAAAAAATCCTACAGAAATTAGAATATTAATTATTTCCCCGACGCTTTTCCCAAAAGAAGTCCGATTTTATCCGTGAGTGTTTTATTCCGATAGCAGTAATAAACAGCTTGCTACAATAATCTGATTGTGCCCGCATCCGGTATATGCAATACTAAGATGATGGACAAGAATATTTCCCCTGCCAGGGCGACAGATGAAGGCAATATTTTAACTCCGACACCTCCGGGAAACGTCCCGAAAGAAAAATATAATTTAAAAAGATTTTTTTCAGTAGTCTGTCTGATCGTTATCGCCGCTGCTATCGGAATAGGAGGGTATTATTATTTTAAGACAGGGAAAACTCAGATCGCAGATACCGCAAACAATAAAACACAAAACACCGTAGAGGTGAATCCGAAGATAGAAATTCTGGCGACTTTGCCTCCGGAAGATCCCGACGTACTTTATAATGTTTTAACTGATCCTTATAGCCATACGGCCGTATATAGTATTAATAAATTCCAAGATACCGCCTCCTCTTCCTCTATAGTTGTTGTTAACGGTATATCAGGCAAAACTTACTCCGGAACGGATCATCTCATTATAAGTCCGGACGGTAAGAGGGTTGCCTATATCGCAAAACAGGATGAAAAAGAGTTTATAGTTGTTGATGGAGTTGAAGGGAAGAAATACGACCATGTAAGAAATTTGAAATTCAGTTCTAACGGACAGCACATCGCTTATGCTGCAGGAGAGAGTAAATATTTTCAAGCAGACAGCCAATTCTCAGGGGATTACAAGGTGAAGACGATGTTTATAGTCATTGATGGAGTTGAAGGGAAGAAATATGACGGGACCTATATTGGAGCTAATATTATTGAGACTTACGATCCCTATTTCAGTAAAGACGGAAAGAAAGTTGCCTATGCGGCGATAAAAAACGGCAAAAAAATTATTGTTTCAGACGGCGAAGAATTTTCAGATTATCCCAATCAGCTCTATCCTCAATTTATCGGCGATACCTATGATTTGATATACCTTGCCCGGGAAAATGATAAATACTTCCTGGTCGTCGCCGGTCAGAAAAAAGCAGCCCATGATTATATTTCCGATATAAACGGTTCTCCTTACTACATAGGAAAAGATTCTTCCCAGATTGCTTATGAGGTAACCGATAGCGACAAGCATGAGGTATTGGTAAATGATTTATCCTATCCTATTTCAAGCGGCATACTTCAAAATTTAATTTTTGATAAATCAGGAGCAAATGCGGCTTATCTTACCGGAACATGGATGAGTAACGATTTGTATGTAAACGGAAAGCTTTTCGGAACTATTAAACCAAATGCGACGGTAAATATAGGCAATCTGGTGTTCAGTCCGGATGGACACATGTTGGCGTATTCGGAATTCAGGCAGAAAGAGCAAAACGGAACCATACAAATCCTCACGATAAATCCTCTCCAAAAAATTCTCGAGTATCCTCTGGCAGGATTTAAAGTAATTGGGGAAATACGATTTTCAGACGACGGCAAATATATTTACTTCAAGGGCTGGCAGGATAGAAAAATTGTTTTTGTAACGTTAAACGTTGATCAACTGATGAAGGGTAAGACAGATTCCCGCTGACATCCACGATTATAGTTTCCGAATTATCCGCAGGGGAATGGATTATGGGTGATGAAATTTGCTAATATGTTTTTATATGCGGCATGGTCGTAGTTTTTTGCTATGGATTCGGTTTATAGCTCAGGAGAAAGTAAAACTGTCACTTGCACTATTAATCTGTTTATTTCTCTCTTTGATGTTTATTGCTCCCCGGAGTCCTTCACCGGTTCATGCAGCCGGTGAATCGTGGTTGACAGGATATACTTACAGACGACAGATAACGATTGATCACACGAAGGTTGGAGGAGGTACAGAGAATGAGTCCAATTTTCCGGTTCTGATCTCGCTTACGGGTTTATCCAATATCAATACTAATGGGACTGATGTCCGCTTCACGGCAAGTGATGGTTCTACTCAACTTCCCAGAGAAATTGAATCCTATTCGTCTGCTACGGGGACACTTGTGGCATGGGTAAAAGTTTCAACCGTATCCTACACTGAGAATACGATTATTTATATGTATTACGGCAAGCCAGGAGACACGGAGCCGGCCGCCAGTTCAACCTATGGTAGCGAGAAAGTATGGACGGAAAACTATGTCGGAGTGTGGCATTTGAAAGAAACCGGTACGAATCCGGCAGTGTTAGATTCAACCGCCAATCACAATAACAGCGCGAGTCAGACGTGGACACCGGCAGCCGGAAAAATTGACGGAGCAGGGACTTTCAACGGAACGTCGAACTCTATTAACATAACATCAAACGCAGGTCTCAATCCCACATCAATCACGGTATCCGGTTGGGCAAACGCAGACGTGAATAATAAGTGGCAATACATGGCAGTGAAAAATGTTCAGTGGGATGTCGGTAGAGACAATGATGGGCTTTATTATTTAGGCGTTTGGAATGCTTCCGGAACGGTTGTTGCCGATGTGCATGCGACGGAAGCTACCACGGAAAAGTGGGAATATATTGTATTCACGTATGACGGCTCGCGGGCTAAATATTACGTTAACAACAATGCCGTAATAAATACGCTGGTTACGGGAAATTTGGCATCGACAGATAATATTGTAAGTATAGGCAGTCAGAATGGGACGGGTAATTATTGGGACGGGTCAATTGATGATGTAAGGGTTTCTAATATCGCACGTTCAGCCGGCTGGATTTCAACTGAATATAATAACCAAAACTCGCCGTCTACGTTTGCTACTACCGGTGGACAAGAGACGGAAACTACTCCTACGCCAACTCCTACTTCGACATCCACTCCCACGCCCACATCAGTCCCGTCTGCTTCTTCGAGTAATACTACGTCTTCCTCCTCCCCCAACGGCGCGATAACCGTTCCTTCTTGCAGTGACGATAAACCCACAAGTATACCTGATCTATTCCAAATCGATTCCTCAACGGACAGTATTACGCTGTACTTTACTCCTGTTTCCAATGCTTCCGGCTATTTCATCAGCTATTCCACTAATCCGTCAGCCGAAGAATATGGCGTAGAGGTTAATTTGGGTCGCGAAGGTGTGCAAAGCTATACTATCAACCTTCTTTCTCCCGGGACGACGTACTATGTCAAGCTCCGGGGACAGCATGGTTGTATGCCGGGAGGGTGGTCAGCGATTAAAACCGCCGCGACCCAATCAGTTTCTTCAAATTTGATATCTGCCTCTCTTGAGACAATTAAAGAAAATCTTATCCCTGAGAAAAAGTTAGACATTGTTTCACAGGAATTGACGAGTACAAATTCTAACGTTTGCTCCTATATTGTAAACGCCGGAGACTCACTTTGGTCCATCGCGTTGAACAAACTGGGTGACAGTTCGAAGGTCCAAGACCTCAAGGAATTAAATAATCTTACCGCCAAAGGTCTGTCCGTCGGTCAGGAAATAAAACTTCCCTGCGATAAACAGGAGGAAACCACTACAAAAGCAAAAGAAGAGGTAAAACAAGAAGGGATAAAGTTAAATGTACTCGTGAAGGACAATAATAATCATCCGCTTGAAGGAGTTACGGTAACTCTTCATTCAATTGTCCAGACTGCCAAAACAGGTAGTGACGGTATAGCCAAGTTCTCTGACGTGGAACCGGGGGAGCATAATGTAAATCTTGCGTATAACGACTACAAGGGTGAGCAAAAGTTGACGGTTGATAGTGCTCACAAAGAACAGACTCTGATTCTTCAGGTCCAAATGAATAGCGGTTTTGCATCTCTGCCGGTTATGGCAGTTATCATTGTCATGGCAGGAATGATCATGATTCTTCTTGTCATCATTCTCAATAATCGAAGAGTCTATGTAAAAGTACCCGCGTTTGTAAAGAAGACCTGAATTCCACATCCGGCAAAAATTTAATTTGAGGTTATATTAACATCGGGGAATCAGTCGGCGATTAATATAATCAGAAAAAATTTGACGGGGAAGTATATTGAAAATGTATTATGTATAAAATACTATGGATAGTATGAACAGGAAACTTCTTAAAGACGGATTTGGCTGGGGCTTTTTACTTTGGTTTATCGGATATATTCTGGGCATACTTCTTTTTATGATTGCGCCACAATCGCTTCTTGGTTGGATAATTATGCCTATTGGGATTGGCATCACCCTTTGGGTTTTGCTGAAAAAAATTAAGTCCGGTTCGTTCCATTATTATTTGCTGCTCGCCGGTATCTGGACGCTTATTGCAATTGTTTTTGATTACGTATTTCTCGTTAAACTGTTTAATCCTGCCGACGGATACTACAAGTTGGATGTATATCTATACTACGTTTCCATGCTTGTTCTACCTCTGATTGTCGGGTGGCGTAATAAAATACAGAAAAGTCGATAAATAATAGATCCGTCTCTTCCGATATTCCGCTTGTTTATGTTTTTCGTTTCAAATTGCATATGAACTGATAATAGAATGTTCAGGGCTATATTTGTCTATAATACTTGACATAATGTCAAAAATATATTACATTATCCCTATTATGGATAGGAAAAGATATAACCAATTCCGCGTAATCGTTACCCTTTTCGTCGGTGCAATCGTTTCTGTTGCGGTGATCCGTAACAGCTATCTGTTATCCATTGCCGGTGTGTTGACAGGTATGCTTTTTATGGCGTTCGTACGCTCAAAAGCCAAAATTAAGATAGACGAACGGGAAGCAACGGTGAGAGAGAAGGCAGCTCAACTGACGTATGCCATTTTCGCACCCACTATAGGCATCGGTGCGTTTCTTTTACTAGTTCCTTCTTACAGCGGCTTGTCTGTTTTCGTGAAGGGTGAGTTTGTATATTTGGAATCGTTAGGGATGATTCTCGCTTATCTGGCTTTGTTTTTAATCGCTATATATGCCATCTCTTATCACTTTCTGAACAGAAAATACGGAGGTGGGGGAGATGAAGAATAAATTAAAAATCTATCGGGCTATGCATGATTTGACTCAGGCACAATTGGCGGACAAAATTGGCGTAAGCAGACAAACCGTCATTGCAATCGAAAGTGACAAATATTTACCATCTCTCGGCCTGGCGTTCAAGATCGCCAGACTTTTTAACGTAAAAGTAGAAGATGTTTTTTCCTATGAAGGAGAAACCTATGAAAATTAAAGCCGTCAAAGAAAAACTCTTTCTCGTTGGTGCCGTCGGTCTTAGTATTTTCTTTTTATTCTTTGTCATTGCCTGTTCATGGATCGGTTATGAAGTCAAAAATCAGTGTCAGGAAGCCAAGAGAGAATATAGCGGTGATTGCGTAGAGTCTTTAATCAGTCTCCTTAACGATGAGAATAAAGGCTTCCGAGCGAGAAATGACGCTATCTGGGCACTGGGTCAGTTGGGAGACAATCGAGCTTTACCGGTCCTGCAAAGTTATTGGACGGGTAATATTCCTCCGAGAGAACCGCTTGATAAAATGATCAGTCAGTATGAGTTGAAAAAAGCTATTCAACTCACGAGTACTGGTCCTAATATCACGGCTATTATCTGGAGGGGTATTTCGGGCGAGAAATAGAGCCTGATATTCCGGAAGGTACAGAAGGAAATCCGTTTATTTATTCTTCCAATTCCACCATTTGAGTTTTTCAGGGTTTCGGCCTCCCCGGGCATAATAAACCGCGCATCGGAAGACATAGAGAAGGCATCTGTCTTGGATTGTCCCCGAATGTTGATTTGAAAGCCGGTATAAAAGCTCAGGATCCTTGTCTTTGAGATCTTCGACTGAGTTGATTCCGATTTGATTTAAATCTTCTTTGATGGATTTACCGATTCCGGGTACGGTAGTTAAGGAAGTGTTCATTTAAGTCTATTTTACTTCAACCGTAATAATTTGGATACTATTCCTGGACTTGACACGTACTACAACTAGTTGTAGTATATGAAGTATGACAACTGATGAAAAAAAGCGGTTAACCCTGTTTATTAATCCTGATATTCTTAAACACGCCCGGGCGCAGGCGGTCGTTGAGGAATGTTGTTTAACTACTCTTATAGAAAAAGCTTTGACTAAATATTTACCCCAGAAAACAGTAATTAAGAAGGTTGATATGAAAAAGGATGAATAATAATAAGAAATGACATTATAAGTAATATATCAATTAATTAATCGTTTTATTTAAAATAATAATTTAAGGAGTACTATGAACTACACAACATTAGCATCGAAAGAGATTATTGATAAAACAGTAGAAGCTCTTAAGTCACGAAACACCGAAGCGCTAGTCGTAAAGAACGGCGCCGAAGCTTTCGAAACGATAAAAAAACTTATTCCCCAAGGGGCATCCGTAATGAATGGTTCTTCAAAAACGCTTGAACAGATCGGGTTTGTGGATTATCTGAAATCCGGGAAACACGCTTGGAATAATTTGCATGAAGCAGTCCTAGCCGAAAAAGATCCCGCTAAACAGGCGGTTTTACGCAAACAGGCGGCCCTTTCAGATTATTATCTGGGTAGCGTCCATGCCCTTGTTGAAAACGGTGAATATATTATTGCGTCAAATACCGGAAGTCAGATGCCTCATATCGTTTTCACGTCGCCGAATCTCATATTCGTTGTCAGTACCAAAAAGATAGTGCCCACGCTTACGGAAGCGATGAAACGGCTTGAGGACCATGTTATTCCTCTTGAGGATCAGAACATGAAGAAAAAATATGGTTTCGGTACAGCTCTTAATAAGATTATTATATTCAAAAACGAGAATCCCATGATGGGTAGAAAAGTACGGATGATTCTGGTTGAAGAAGATTTGGGGTTTTAAACCGGAGAATATTTCTGTAGTTATAGACTATGTGTTGTTCCTTTTCCGATGATAGTTTGATTGTGTGACTGTAAATCTACAATTAATGCCGTCTGTTCATCGATTCCCAATACCGACTCTTTCGGAGACAATAGAGTTCTTAACCTGTTAAATCTATCTTTTCCCATAAAACAATAGGATGTATCCAATTTGGGCATCCCTTCCGTGTTATTACAATGGGGGATTAAAGTCGTTTCATTCATACGAGATGAAAAGAAGTCCAATCCTTTTTCCCAGTACAGAGAGGCTCCTACTTTAAATATTTCGTATACGGGTAAAGTGTACCGGGAGAAGGTTAGCACGGCGGCGGATGAAAGAAATATCGATGCGTTATTTTTGAATAATTCGGTAATTTTTTCCAGGAGGAGGGTATTTTGCAAATTATGAAGCGCATACGTAGGACTGCCGGGTCCCATGAAGATGAGATCTGATCCGTTTAGTCCATTGACGATGTTGGGGTCGTTGGCTTTTTGACTATCGTTTGCATAGATAATGGAAACCTGTGGCTGGAAGTTTTTCAGTCCGGTTTTCATAAAGTCCGCGATTTCCTCATGTACGGAAATTACATTGGGTTGGAAGCCGGCTGGGGTCGTGATAATAGAAATATTTATATGTTTCTTGTCTATTTGTTTCAATACGTAATCATACGTGCTGCGGCCAACTGAAGATGTTTCTCCTGATCCGAATAATACTAAGAACTGTTTGGTGTTTCTGTTCTTTATACTTTCTTCCTTCTTAACAACCCGTGTACCGTTTACATCATCGATCAAATCATATCCGAACGATTCAATCTCTTTCCTAATTTCATCCGCTTCAGAATATTTCTTTTCGATCCTCAGTGTTTTTCGTTTTTCTAACAGATTTTGTACGAGTTGTTTATCGTCTTTCATTTGAAAATATTATACGTTCTTACGTTTCACTATTACAAACCTTTGGTATAATTGTCTGATGAAATTTCAAATACGACTTGCTAGGGAAACCGATCTTCCGGACTATACAAAATTTCTGCAGAAAACATATCAGGAAACCTATATCAACGCGCGTTTGGGGCTCACGAGCGCCTGTTTTTCTGAAACAGTATTCAACGCCCCAGGAACACAGAAATATTTGTTGTCAAACCTTCAGGTAAATTCTAACCAAAAAGCATGGGTTGTGCATATAGGGGTAAGGCTGATCGGTTCCGTCAGTATTATTGAACGAGAAGACGATTATGAGCTGCGGGGGTTTTATGTTGCAACCGATTATCAAAATAAAGGAATAGGAAAGGAATTATGGAGGCGCGTTCTTAAGTTCGTAAAGGGAAAAGATATAACTTGTGATGTGTATTTTCATAATACAAAAACGATTGAAATGTATAAAAAGTGGGGATTTGAAATTGATAAAGGGAAGAAAGAATTCTATCGGCATTGGTTGGAATGGCCGGAGCAAGTAAAAGCAAAAAGCATTTATATGCGCTATAAATTAGTATAATAGGTTCAGATTTAGGAAAATAAATCATGGATGAGAAGATATTAAACCACTATCTCGAGTTTAGCCAATATACCGATCCGGGACCCTATAAAGAAATTCTGAAAAAGAGTTTACCGAGTGACGTCAAAGAAATTGGATTACTGCTGAGAAAACAAATTATTCATAAGATGACGTTTAAAAATGGAAACACAGGATCCAATAAAGACTTGAGATACGGTGATATGACTCATGTTCCGTGGTATCGGCAGCCGGAAGACGATATTTTTGTTACCGCACCGGCTATGTTGGCGGAATTATTCAGAAGAGATCCCCGGGGCTTAGTGTCAGATAGAGGAGCGGAAAACAAATTAATTCTCACGTGTAGGTTTGTGTCCATTCTGATGTCTACGCTTTTGAAAATTAAAGGAATTCCTGCGAGAGTCCGTTCCGGATTTTCTTCCTATTTTGACGTAACGGGTTTGCCGGGTGGCAAAAGTGATGACCATTGGATTAACCAATATTGGAATCAGGATAAATCCCGATGGGTAACTATCGATGTCGATGGGAGTATTGAAGGGAATTTGAAGTTTGATCCTTATGATATTCCTGAGGGAACATTTGATTTTTCCGCTGATGCCTGGCTTTCCGTTCGAAGAGGTGGAATTGACGGTAATCATTTTTGGAATGCCGGGGGACACGGAGGTTTGATCGTAATCGCATGGGAGTTGTTTTATGACTTCCACTGTTTGATGAATGATGAAATTATTTATACACATACTCCGGAGATAACCAACTTCGGGAAATTTGATAAATTGACTACGAAACAATTGGAAGATATCGACCATTTAGCCGAACTGATGCAAAATCCGGACAAGAATTTCGACAAACTTATGACTATTTGGAATACGAAAAAAGAATTCAGGCTTTTGAATGGCGCGCTTTTGTAAGTATGTCGCTTTTAGTAAAATTGAGAACGAAAACCATGAATATTACCGATAGACAAAAAGAATTACTTCAGGAAGAAGCCGTTGCGGTTGCTTCGGTAAATGACGACGGAAGTCCCAACCTAATAGCGGTAGGGTATGCGAAAGTTGTATCTCCGGCTACGATAGTTATTACCGACAACTTTATGAAACATACCCCGGAGAATATTGGAAGGGATCCCCGTATATGTTTGGCGGTATGGACTAAAGATTGGGAAGAAGGGT
>Ga0172379_10010723_pt1 | contig 11040 bp, 17 predicted proteins | sample GrowelOW334metaG_FD_119756 | JGI IMG/M metagenome (GOLD analysis project Ga0172379, IMG submission 119756) | Groundwater microbial communities from an aquifer near a municipal landfill in Southern Ontario, Canada - Groundwater well OW334 metaG | ecosystem: Environmental > Aquatic > Deep... | reverse complement strand
TCGATCAGCAGAGCCTGTCGAGCAGGGGCCTGGAAGTCGGCCGTGTTGAACGGCAACAGCTTGCCGGCGCCGGAAGTCGAGTTCACCTCTCCAGTGAGCAGCAACGGGGTGCCGATGTCGGTCTTCACAGGGAAACCTCCCGCCAACCGTTGAGGCTGAACGTCGCGAGCGCCGTGTTGTTCGCCACAGCGGTGCCTCCACACTTGAAGGTCATCGAGTAGAACGCCCCGGCCGGAAGGACGTGGGCCAACTCGATGGTGTGCGACGTGAAGTCGAACACGTTGTAGAAGTACGCATCCGCCCGAACGACCCGGTTGCCCAAGCTGTCGGAGAGCCGTACCTTCGACTGCCGCCAGATGGCGTTGGTATCCGTCGCCTCAGCCTCGAAAAAGTGCAGGAAATCGACGTAGCCTGTCTGATACCTCGTCCGGTAGAGCCGCCCCATGAGCCGCTCGACGTACAACGGGCCGCCGTGAGGGTTGCCGAGATCCTTCTCGTTCGAGGTGTAGACCGACTCCGTCCCCGAGAGGCTCACCACAGGAGGCGTCCAAGGGGAGATCCAGGGCAGCATGAGCTTGCGGGGGAACGCGAAGTTCTTGTGCAGCTCGTTGCCGAGGTAGGAGATGTTCAGGGTGTAGGACTTTCCCAGGTGCCCGAAGTGTGTAAACGTCGGCTGGAGAATGGCCCCTGCAGGCACCAGCAGCGGGCGGCTCAACCGCCAGACATAGGTCGAGTAGATGTAGCCGATGTCGTTGCTCGTCTCCCTCTCGATCCCGTGGTCGCGAATCTTGTCGAGCAATCCCACCGACACAGGGGCCGCCATCAGAGGCTGCCCCAGCAGCGAAAGAGAAAGCCCAATCACTGGGGCGGCCACGCAGTTGGGAAGATCCCCCGGGGAATAGCTGCTGGATGTTATGGACATCCGGCAGGACACCCGGATCTCGCGGATGACCATCGCGTACTTGTGGCGCAGGGAGACGACGTTGGGCGACCGAGACTGGCCGGCTTCCAAGGTCGCGAGGCTTGCGTGGAGCAGAATCGGGTTCCCGATCATGCTGGCAAGGGCGGGTCGTGCTGGCTTCTTGAAGGGCATCGCCAATTCCTTGATCTGAGAGAGGCTGTGAAAACGGTGCGAGCCAGGAGCCAGGAGGGGGAGAAAGCTCCTGGCTCGCACCTTGTGTGAGGGGTCACCTCACGACATCGCTACTACCCGCGCCCGCGCACGTCGCCACGGATCAGCGAGTCGAGGCAGCAGTACAGGAGGTACGGCTGGCCGGGGGTGCTGGACACGCTGTGGACGAGCGAGGCACCGTTCGCGGTGTTGACGACGGCCGCGATGGTGTCGTTGCGCGCGATCTGCAGCGGGATCCGCTTCCGGGGCCAGCCGGCCATCGGGCCGTTCGAGCCGAAGCCCGTCACCTTGACCGCGTCGTTCTTGGTCGAGGAGATGCTCATCCCGCCCGAGAACCCGTTGAACTGCGGGAAGACCCAGAGCGGGCCCTGGCTCGCGATCACGCCGCCGATCTTGAACTGCATGTACATCTTCGACAGGGCCTCGGCGACCTCCTGCGGCGTGGCGCCGTAGGTGGCGAAGCTGCCCTTGTTGGTCGAGTCGTAGAGCGGGGGCGCCGCCTCGAACACGACCGAGATGCCCCGCACCGACACGTCGCCGATGCCCGTGCCCAGCTCGCCCGCCTTCTCCTGAGAGGTGGTCATCTCGGTGTGGGTGGTATGGTGGGCCTCGGTGATCGTCATCGTGCTGCCCTTCATCGCCAGGATGCTCTGGCCCTGGGGCACGGTGAAGAGCTTCTGCTGCGAGCTGCCACCGTACGCCACGACGATGGAGCTGAAGATCACGTCGTGGATGATGCTGACCTTGCCCTTGGCGGCGGTGGCCGACATGGCCGTCTTCGGGAACATGATCTTGTGGAGCGGATTGAGCGACATTGCTGGTACTCCTTCGAGGCACTGGGCCTCTCTCGTTGCCGGACAGGAAACCTGCCGGGTGTGGCCGACCCTCAACGCTGCCCAATGCAGCAGAGGGCCGAACTGCTCTCGAGGACTACGAGGCGAGCAGGGCGTTCAGCTCGTCAGGATCGGCCTCGTCCATGTTGGCGAGCGCCATGTCGTCCAGCGACACGTCGTCCTCACCCTCGGTGAGCGCGGCGTAGTTGTCGTCGGCCGTCAGGCCGTAGCTGTTCTCGTCGGCCGTCAGACCGAAGTCCGCGTAGCTCTGGTAGCCGACGTTGGCGGGGAGGTTCTTCATCATCACGGTGTGGGCCGCAAGAGCCCCACCCGCGATGACCGACCCGATCAGCAGGCCGCTCGACTTGGCCGCGAGCTTCGGCACTCGCTTGGTGAGCATGAAGGCCGCCACGCCACCGAGCAGACCACCGATCAGGGGCGCGGCCTGCTGCACGAGGGCCGGCAGAACCTTGTCCTTGGGGGTGACCTGCTTGATGATGAACTTGGTCGCCACGACGGCCAGAAGGCCGACGCCTGCGCCAAACAGAATGTCGGTCGCCTTCGCGGAGGCGCTCAAGACCGACAGGGACGGGAGGCCGAAGCCTCGGAAACTGCGACGACGACGTGCCATGTGCATCTCTCCTTGCGTGCCGCGTGAGCGGCGTTGGTTGAACTACTTCGACAGGTGCTGCTTCATGCAGCGCCGGAAGGCTGCGAGCGAACGGCCCTTGCAGGCCTTCGCCGCACGAGTGAAGCGCGCCCGCTGCCCGCTCTTCCCACCGCTGCGCTTGGCCGCCCGCCGCCTCTTCCGCCCGTAGCCCTCGAACATCGCGATGCTGCTCATGCGTTCTCCTTCTCCTGGCCCCCGGCCCATCCGGCGGCCGATGCCACTACCTGTTCTTCACGACGAAGAACCCGATGACGAGAAGCAGCGCCCCGCCCCCAACCCAGAGAGCGATCTTCCCCTTGTCCCCGAGCACACCCTCCTCGGAAGGGACAAGCTCCTCACCGGCAGAGGACTGGTTGCGTGTCGGGTCCAGCTCCCTGCCGGCGGCATTGATGGCCGCTCGCGTGCGCGAGGAAGCGTCTCGAGGATCGTACTTCTTGGCCTCGGTCTTCAGAGCAGCCACAGCCTTCTTCTTGAGCTGGGAGATGCTCGGAAAAGCTCCGTAGCCGCAACTGGCACAGAACATCATCGGGAACTCCTGGCGAGGGTGCGCCACCCCTGTGGCGGATCGATGAGGGCGGTCAGCCGACGACCGCCGGGAGGCTCCCAGCCCACGTCCGCGTAGTCCACGGTAGGGTCGAGGCCGATGATCTGATTGGGCCGGCGCTTGGGGTAGCAGACGACCGCGTAGACGTGGCTGAAGCCCTTGGCATCAGGGCCCCAGGCGCGCACGCCGGAATGGAACCCGATGGCCGAGGTCAGTGCAGCAACCAGCGCCGCGAACTCGTCGCAATCGCCCCCACAGACACCGGCCTCGCAGAAGTCGAGCGCCTTGCGTGGACCGACGAACCAGTCGCGCACGTTGGGGTCAGCAACGTAGCGGAAGCCGTTCTTGAGAGACTTGACCTTGGGGTCGCCCTTCTTGACGGCATCGAAGATGGCCTGCAGCTCGCAGTCGTCGTCTCGAGCACCGCAGGACTGCACGATGGCCCGGGCCGTGAAGACGACTTTCGGATCGGTGATGCCTCGCTCGGCCAATTCGGCCAGCGCCCGAAGGGATTCACGCTGTGTCTTCAGGTCCTTCAAGACAAGCGGCATCGAGAACGTCCCCGATTCCGCGTACCGCCACATTCCTACAGGTACATGATGTAATAGGAGAACGTCAAGCTGTATAAACGCAAGGGCCCCAGGCGTTGCCGCCCAGGGCCCCTGCAGGAACTACCGACACCCTCTCACGCCTGTGCAGTCTGCTCCTGCGGGACAGGCTCTTCGACGGCCCCAAGCTGCTGGAGCAGCCGCGCCTTGTACCCCACCGGCAGATGGCCCTCGCGTTCGCCAACGTCGGCGACCGCGACCATCACGTTCTTGATGTACTCCGTGCGGACCTCCTCGTCTTCCTTGATCCAGTCCATGACCTGCAACTCCTTCTCGATGAACTCCGAGAAGTCACCGCCGACCCTCGCAAAGACCGGCATGAGCTGCGCCGCACGATCCCAGATCTCCTGGCCCACCTCCTCCGGCTCGGCCTCGGACGTGATCATCCCTCGGATGAACTCGATGGAGTCCACCTCCTTGGACTCTGCGGCAGGAGCCTCTTCCTTCGCCTCCTCCGCAGGCGCGTCCTCGACCTTCGCCGCCACCACCGCCGGCTTGTCCTCGACCGTCGCCTCGGCCGGTTGCGGCTTGGGCTGCGGCTTGGGCTTGGGCTGCGGCTTGGGCTGCGGCTTAGGCTGCGGAGGCTGTGCGGTCGAAGGGACAGCCATCATCAGGCCGCCGACACCCCGCATCACCTCGCGCAGCATCTTGATCCCTTCGGACTCCTCCTGCTCACGGCTCCCGAACAAACCGCTTTCTGCCGCCGCAGCCATCATGTTCATCATCATGCTCGTGAGCGTGCCCATGCTCTCGGCCATGTGATTGACGAGCTTGAGCGGCCCCTCGTCCTTCGCGCCTTTGACCAGCTCCGCGATGGTCGGATCGATCAGCGGTCGATTCATCATCGAGTTGAGGAGCAGTTGGTTGACCTCGGCCGTGGCCTTGGCCTGGGATGCCTGCATCTCAGCGATCTTCTGGGCCTGCTCCATCTGGAGCCGCGTCAACGACATCTGCTGCTCGCGTCCTTGCTGCAGGAACGCCAGCACGAGCGGGGTCGCCTTCTCCAGCGCCTCTGCGAAGTGGCTGACCGGAGCAGGCTGCGGAGTTTGCTGCTGAGGTGCCGCAGAAGACTTGGCGACAGCGCGCCGCAGCTCCAGCAGCTCGTTCTCCTGACGTGCCGACCGCACGTCCGACTCCCGCCGAATGGCATCGATCTCGAGCTGCTTCTGCCGCTCGGCAAAGGCCAGCTCCCGGCGCTTCAGGTCCTCCATCTGCGCGTAGAGCATCGGGTCTTGGGTCGATCCCCCCGTCCCCGGCGCGGTGGGCTGTGGCGGCACGCCGTTGTTTGCCGAGGACGGGGGGACCACGAGCTGTTGCGGTTGCTGCGTCTGCTGCTTGTCCTGACCGCTCGCGAACCGAATGATCGGAGGGCCCTTCCAGTCCGGGTTCCTCACGACGTTGGGATCAGCGTCCTTGGGGTTGTTCCCAGGCACGCGAACGGGAAAGGGGCCGCCGACCGGCTTGTGCGGGTCGCTGTTGTGGAAGGCCGTGAGCAGGAAGACCGGGCCGGACCCCGCCAGCATCGAGAGCCACGTCTCGGGGAAGATGATGTGATCGGCCACGGCCCCCTCGAAGGTCGCCACCGCCGAGGGCAGCGCGGAGTCGTGGGTCTTGCGCTGGACGCGAAGGATGAAATTGTCCTCCTTCGTCTCCTTCACCTTGTTGCGGATCTGCTCGAGAATCTGGTCAGCATTCAGAACGTCCATCGACTACCCCTTCGCCGTGACGAGCTTCGATTCCTCGACAGGAAGCGCCTGTCCCGCCACCGACATGATCTGCACCTGCGCCTGCAGAGCCTGGGCCACGACGGTCAACGAGGCGGCCACCTGCATGGCGGAAACGGCCTGGAACACGAGGCCGCAACCCTCCTGCACTACAGCCTTGGTCTGCGGGTTCTGCTGCTGCAGGTACAGCGCGCACCGACTGCCGATGCACTGGGTCTGTCTCGGGTTCAAAGGACACTGGTTCGCCATGATCCCTCCTACTCCTCAATCCACCCGGTCAGGCGACCGAGCAGGTAGTTGACGCCGCAGGTGGACATGCCCAGGAGCAGTGCGGCTACCGCCCGATGGACAGGAAACGGCACGAGGCTCGGCCACAGTGCCCCCGACGCGAGGCCCACCCAGAAGCCGAGGCAGGCAGGACACTCGATCAGCTCCAGCAGGAAAACGATGCTTGGTCGGGTGTCTGTCTTGGTGGACTCCACCAAGAACCCCCCGTGCTCCGGGCAGGTGCCTCCGCCGGAGTTCGAGACGTAGTCGCAGACGCTACAGATCCAGACCTGTCGGCGATGAGCGCCCAGGTTCTCGAACCTCTCCCGAGCACTTCGACTGATGCGAGCGTGGCCGACGATGTAGCAGAAGCCCCAAAACACCAAGGCGCAGAACACGAGCTGCATCATTCCTCCTCCTCTTCGTCCTCGTCCTCGTCCGAGGCGTCCTTCTCGATAGGATCCCCGTCCTCGTCATCATCCAGATCGGACGGATCCTCCGATGGCATCCCGGCCTTCTCCAAGGCCTTGTGCAGGAGCTTCTCCAGATCCTTCTCCTCGAGCATCCCGGTGTGATGCACGATCACGTCCCGACCCAGCACGAGCAAGTACCCAGGCGTCCCCGAAGGAAGCCACCCGTGGACCTCCTGTGCGCCGGAGAGCCTCTTCTTGACGAGCATCGCCACCGGGTACTTCTTCATCCACTGCTTGAGGGGCCCCTCGGCCTGCTGGCAGAAGTAGCAGCCGTGCTCGTAGAAAAAGTAGAGGCGAAAGGATGTCTTGTTCATGGTGTCCTCACCGCGTCCGCAACGACGACCCCAGCCCACACCACGCTCCCTGTGAGCAGCACCCCCAGACCGACCCCAACGTAGAAGTCGGCCCTCTCCCACAACGTAGGATTGCCGGAGCAAGGCGCGGAGGGCTGCGGCAACAGGAGCTGCTCAAGCTGCAGATCGCGGGTCTTGATCTTGGCCTCGGCCGCCTCGGCCCGGCGCTGCTGGTCGATGTAGAGCCGGAACCTCTCCTCGGTCAGCAGCAGCCCCGAGAACGGAGCCTTCTCGCCGACGAGGAGCGGCTCCACCTCCCAAGGGACCTCAGGAGATGGAGCCGCTGCCAGGATGGTGGCAAGGACGAGCCCTAGCACTGGTCCTCCGGCAGGGCGATCTTCAGCAGCTCCTCGGAGAGCTTCTTCCGCATCGCCTCGGAGATCTTGCCGTGGTGGAGCAGCATCGAGATGGCGTCCAGGCGAGCACTGCGCGACGAACTCTCGGCCCGCTCCTTGTTCTGAGCCTCGAGCCCGTCCAGAGCGCCCGACGCCAGATCCTGCAGCGCCTCAATGGTCGGATCGGTTGGCACCGAGGCATCCACCAGCAAACCGGCGTCCTCAAGCACCTCCCTCTCGGGGAAGTAGTCCACCGACTCCATCATCACAGGCCCGCCGGCCAGCACGTCGCACAGGTCGAGGAGGTTGTGGAGAGCACTCCTGGCCTGCCCCCACACCTGGATCGCCTCCCTCATCCGCTGGGCGCTCCCTCCCTCCACATCGAACACGTCCTGATCCGCAGCCTTCCTCAGACGGTCAGTGACCAGATCCACGACGGTCTTCCTCACGTCGTCCACCAAGCTCTTCAACGCACCAACCTTCGGGTCGCTCATGTTCCCTCTCCTCGTTCAGGCATCCGCCTTGGGTGGATGCGTGTTGGCCCAAGCAGCCAAGGCCTCCAACCGCTCCTTGGCCCCGGGGATAGCGGCAATGCTGTCAAGCTGCGTCTTGACCTTCTCGACCTGTGCTGCCATCTCGGCATCTACCCTCTGGATGGCCTCGACCACCCGAGCCCCTGCCGCCCGTTCCGCCGAGATGCGCGGATTGAACGCGGACGTGTACAGCTCGTGGACTCCGACGTTGGAGAGCCCTGCGACGATACCGGCCAGGATCGCGGCGGGAATCGAGCTGCCAGTACCGAGAGCCCCCAGCAGTGCGAGCAGAAAGCCCGCCACGATGGAGAACGCCGGCCTCAGCCAGAACCTGTACCCCAGCAGCCTGTAGATCGGAGGGTACTTGGTCAGGTTGACGGTTAGGTTGACGGCAGCCATCAGACCGGCGACCGCCCCCGAGGCCTTCCACACCGAGGTAACGCCCAGGCCCTGCGACAGGAGCTGGTCGAGCGTCGGATCCGCGACCACCGGAGCGCCGGCAGCCTGCGCGAGCGCGAAGACCGGCAACAGGAGAGCGAACAGGGCAACGAACGTGAACGAGGCGCGCTTCATGTGACCTCCTAGAATTTGAGGATGAGCTTCCGCTTCAACTTGCGAAGCGACGTGTTCTGCCCCTCGGCAGCGGAGAGCACGGCGTCGTAGGACCGAGCCCCCGCCTCCTCCGAGGCGTTGTCTCGAGGCTGGAACATGTCCGCCAGCACCGACCCGTCCGGCCCGGCGCTGCCAATGGGACAGCCCCCCTCGTAGTGGTAGGGGATCGTCTCCTGAAAAAGGGCGCTCTGGGCCTGACAGATCCCGAACTCCTGGCCGTTGAACCCGTTCTCCTGAAAAACCCCCATGAGGAAGCTCTTCACGCGAAAGGCCTCGGGCTCCTGGGAATCTTTGATCTTGGCCCACAGGTCCTGGAAGCCTTTGTGATCCCAGTGCTTGCAGTGCCGGCAGCGATGCCGAAACTCCATCGCGAACGTCCCGGCCGTCTTCTCGATCTCGATCCGGTTCTCGTTCTGAAACTGGCCCTTGACCTCCTCGCCAGTGGTCATGCGGATCGAAGGCAAGAAGCCCATCGAGTGCTGCGCCGGGCGCTGCTCCGGCTCCAGAGGATTGCCTGCGTCGTCCTCGGCCACAGGCTTGACCTGCAGCACCTCGTTGGTCGTGTCGATCAAGACTCCCATTGCTCACTCCTCCTTGGGACCGTTCAGCTCGAAACCTCCACCCATCAGCTCCAGGCGGATACCGTCAAAGGCCTTTCGCACCCGGTTGACCGTCCAGCTCTGGACCTGATTGAAGGCTCGCCTGCAGGCCGCAATCTCGGCCGCGTCTGCCGGAGCCGAACTCAAACCCATCTGGATGAGGGAACGGATCGTGTCGGTGACCGAGCCATCCATGCCCAGGTTGGCGAGGCTCTGATGGTAGGCGAGCACGGCCTCGGCCATGTCGGAATCGAGCCGCAAGCGCATGGATCTCCGCAGCTCTGCGGCAGGACCGTTGCGGGGTGCGTTCAAACGCATCCGAGACATGGCAGGAATGCCCTCCTGCCGATCACCTGTACGCAGGACATTCCATACTGTCAATAGGCTGTTTAGACATTCTGCTATCGGGCTAGCCAGCAGATCAAAAAAGTCTAGCAATATCCGATACCCGACACGTCTTGGTACTTGACTCAAAGTCGGGCTAGCCAGAAAATGCACACTGCGCGAAGTTGGATACCGTCAGGGAGGCGACAACGTGGCGAAACCATTCCTGAAGTACGTTGGGGGCAAACGGCAGCTTCTGCCCGAACTGCTGGCCCGTGTCCCTGAGATCTTCGGCACCTACTACGAGCCCTTCGTTGGAGGTGGCGCCCTCTTCTTCGCCATGCGCGCCGCAGGCAAGGCACCGAGGGCTGTCCTGGCGGACGCAAACTGCGACCTGATCTCGTGCTACGCGGCCGTCCGCGACCACCCAGAGGAGCTGGTGGCCCTGCTGCGGCAGCTCGAACAGCAGCGGACCAAGGACGCCTACCTCCGCATCCGAGACGCCTTCAACGCCAGAGCCCTGGGCGACCTCGAGAGGCCTGCTGCCTTCCTCTACTTCAACAAGGTCGGGTTCAACGGCCTGATCCGCTACAACACCCAGGGGCAGTTCAACGTCCCATTCGGCACCCCTCGGCAAGGAAAAGACCTTCTGCCCCCAGAGGTCATCTACGAGGCCTCCGAGGCGCTCCAAGGCGTCCTCCTCAAGTCCTGCTCCTACGAGGGGATCCTGGACGAGGCCCAGGCTGGGGACTTCATCTATGTAGACCCGCCCTACGTCCCCACCAGCAAGACGGCCAGCTTCACCGGCTACGTCGGCAGACCCTGGAACGAGAACGCTCACAGGGGCCTCGCCTTCCTGCTGAGGCAGGCCGCCGGCCGGGGCGTCCACGTCCTAGCCTCGAACGCAGACGCTCCCCTCGTGCGCGAGGCCTACGCCGGCTGGCAGATCGATGTCGTGTCAGCCCGCCGAGCTATCAACTGCAAGAGGGACCGCCGGGGAGCTGTCGGCGAAGTGCTGATCCGTTCCTGACCTGGGAGGGTACATGGCCGAGATCGTTTTCGTGCGCGGAGGGGCTCTCTGGTGCGCTCACTGCCAGATCGAGCAGCCCTTCACGCTGTTTGAAGTAGCCCAGCACATCTACCGAACCAGACGCCTTGAAACACCTTGCCCAAAGTGCGGGCAGCAGATGCTCCTCGGACTCGACACGGGCCCACAGGTCGCGAGGATCAACCACCGCCGGAGGGCCCGGCTAGCGAGAGCAGGATGACCCAGTTTGTGAAGCCAACGTTCAGTGTGGGCCCCTCAGCCGACCGAGACGCCCAGCAGAAGTACCGGGACCACTTCGAGGCCACCTTCGGCAAGCCGCCAGGGAGAGATCCCTTCGAGCAGCTAGTGCTCGACCTCGAGACGCGAGCAGAGGCTACCCCAGGAGGCCGAGCTGCCTGGGAGGTAGGCAGCAACTCCAAGTACCGCTGCCCCAACAGGCACGTCTGCAAGATCGAGGGTGTCGTCTTCGACCAGGGGCTCTCCCGCTGCTTCTGTGGAGCCCGCAACGTCCTGACGTTCCCTGAGGACAGCTCCGGCCCACTGCCGGAGGGGGATGTAGGGAGGACCCTGTGAGGAAGCCTCCCGCAATGATCGATAACATGCTGACCCGAGAGGATCTGATGCGCCGCAGGCAGCAAGAAACGGAGCGAGAAAATCGAAAAAGAATTACCGGCGACCCGAAAAGGATTTTCTGCTGCCCGTACCTCAACGGTGCGAAAATTACCGTGGCAGAATGTCTGAGGCGCCAAAAAAGGAAAATGCGGAAAATCGTCAGTGGCCGACATTTAACTTTGCTTGGCGATAAACCCGTGGATAAATTCTGCCGCTCAGGAAAATGCTCTTTTGGGGGGCGACACAGGCATCGCTGACCAGACGGACCAGGCCGTTTTAATGCCTCAAAAAAATCTTTTGCTCTATCAATACAGCTACTTACCCTCTCTTTTCTCTAGTTTTCTGTTTACAAGATATATAGGGAGATAGGGGG